>Ga0209367_1013059_pt1 | contig 10757 bp, 6 predicted proteins | sample WorMetLIZISLAND2_FD_187412 | JGI IMG/M metagenome (GOLD analysis project Ga0209367, IMG submission 187412) | Marine gutless worms symbiont microbial communities from Max Planck institute for Marine Microbiology, Germany - Olavius geniculatus... ... | reverse complement strand
AATATCTCTAAACTGGATAGAGATATCGACAAGCAGTAAACGGCGTTATTAAACACGGTTAATTCCGCGTTGAACAAAAAAATTGTGTAAACTTCGGTCTTCTACGAACCAAGTTATAATGGCTCATGTTGACCTACCCTAAGTCGAATATTTCGGAAGATTATATTTCGGCCCCTAACGGGTGCTGCGCCCCCAAATTTTTACACGCGCTAGAGAATGACCAAGTCTTACTAGCGCACCCCCCACCGGGGACCGGGCCCCCTTTGCAACTTTTTTCAAAGAGGGGGTCAAAAATTGGCTTAAAATGCAATAAATGAGCCATTATAACTTCGGAGTTAGGGGGTGTAGCCCGACGAAACTTTGGTACTTGACGTGCCTCTAGGCGCGGGTGTTAACGCAAGTACAACTTTTGGGGGCACCGCCCCCTTAAAATTTGGGAGGGCAATAAACGTCCAAAATTTAGTACGTTTTACGACAACTTTCGAGTTTGACTGCGAATATCTCTGAAACCGATGAAGAAAGTGACAAAATCTAAACGGCGTTGACGAGAAGCATCCTTTGGGCGTTGAACAAAAAAATTTTTTGTGAAATTCGGTCCACTACGAACAAAGTTATAAGCGCTCATGTTAACCTACCCTAAGTCGACAATGCGCGTTCTGCGTATGCCAATGCATTTGAGTTCGGGCCACGTGACTTTGGTGCCGAGAAAATTTTACCCCCACCCCTAATTTTCCACCAATCGGACTTAGGGTGCCGGGCGGACTCACGTTGGGCTTTGCCCCAAATTTCTAGTTTTGTCTAATGTCAACCAATTTACATAATTCTTGACAGACATAGAGGGATTTTGCAAGTAGAAAATACACACATGGTTCGCAAAAATACTGATGAATATAACTTTAGATAGTGTGGAACGATTGAGATATCTTATTAGTCCGCCCGAAAGCGATAGCTTGCGGAGCGGACTTATGTTTTACGCATGATGTTTTTTAAAAATTTTTTTCGAGCATGAGATCTCCAAAATGCGTGGGCCGACCGGCTTGAAATTTTGCACGATGGTCAGTACTAGGCCGAATTTTATAGTGCTGGTCCAAAAGTTTGGGGGGCGCACTCCCAAAAAATTTTGGGGGCAAAAAACATGCAAAATTTGGCCCGATTTCGGACGACTTCGAAGTTCGGTAGCGAATATCTCCGAAACGGATGAAGATATTCAAATTCGGATAGTCATTCCGTGTATGGCGATTCCTCCTGCGTTAGGCGAAACAAATCCGGTGAAGTTTGGTCCAGTGACCTTGGAGATTTAAATGTTGAATCGTACCCACCCAAAGTGCATTTTTCGGAAGAACATATTTCGGCCCCTAGGGGGTGCTGCGCCCCCAAATTTTTACTTGCGCTAGAGAATGACCAAGTCTTACTAGCGCGCCCCTCACCGGGGACGGCGGCCCCCCTTACAATTTTTTTCAAAGGGAGGTCAAAAATTGGCTTAAAATGGAATAAATGAGCCACTATAACTTCGGAGTTAGGGGGTGTAGCCCGACGAAACTTTGGCACTTGACGTGTCTCTAGGTGCGGGTGTTAACGGAAGTACAACTTTTGGGGGCACCGCCCCCCCTTAAAATTTGGGAGGGCAATAAACGTGCAAAAATCGGTGCGATTTACGACAACTTTCGAGTTTGAGCGCAAATATCTCTGGAACCGATGAAGACAGCGACAACATGTAAACGGCGTTGACGAAAGTTATCTTTTGTGCGTTGAACAAAAAAAAATTTGTAAAATTCGGTCCACTGTGAACAAAGTTATAAGCGCTCATGTTAACCTACAATGTGCGTTCGGCGTATACCAATGCATTTGAGTTCGGGCCACGTGAATCTGATGCCGGGGAAATTTTACCTGCCCCCTAATTTCCCCCAATCGGACTTAGGGCGCCGGGCGGACTCACGTTGGGCTTTGCCCCAAATTTCTAGTTTTTACTTTTTTAGTCAGCAATCCCAGGCCTTTACAAAAGAAACCAATATAAACTATAAATTATTGTGCCGTCTTGCGAAGTTGGTCAAAGATGTCATCAAAATAGCATGCCCTTCTATGATCTACGATGTATTGTTATTGCGCATTTAACACGGTTTGTGTAACTGCTTTACCATGTTAAAAATTGATCGTTGCAATGCATGTTAGGTGGGCTAGCGATAAAGGACTTTGTTTTTTTATTTTTTCTACTATGTACGTTAGCGAAATAACCTCGCCATTGCCAGAACTTGGTGACAGTGCCAGTGGACAAAGTTGTAATATTACAAACAACCCGATTTTGACTCTGTTGTGATAGCTCACAGTGAAAAACCCAATATTAAACGCATTTAACCGAAAATCAATAAAAAAATTTATGACGACCATCGAATGCTGGTTTTTCGAGAGCGGCTCGAAGCTATACAGCGACACAAAACTCCACATAACTGCTCCCCAAAGCAACATTACGAGTATATCATGTCTATAAATCCATGGCGACGTGCCTCCAGCTTGTAGGCTTACATACGACTGATATGAGCCTTTGATGTCAAACGCTCGCCGTGTGCCCCAATTCTCCCAGTGACGTCACGTTGGCAACATGCAAATACCCGAATCGAGCGTCCATAACGCGTACACGTGGGCCTAGTAAGTCATCGTCTAGTACATTATACAGCTACAGCATCACACCGAAACACCGGCAGTCGCCACTTTTCGTATTATTATCAGAGACATCCTGTGTTTTTTGTGGTTTGGTAACTAATAATAAAGTAAAAAAAAACAAGAAATCTGAGCTAATGCTCCTGAGACGCGAGAGAGCCTATAGTAGTTCCTGTTCGCAGCTAATCTTGGTCTATCTCCATCCATTTCATCGCAATTCACTCTTTGCAGCCAAAATCGCCAAAAAATCACTTAAAAACAATATTTTAAGAGCTCGCTGTTATTCAAGGTCATCGATGCTAACATTTCTAAGAAACTCGTCGCCAATGCTTGTTATGATAAGCAGCATGTCTGTGCCTATCTGCAACCATTTTCACGCTAGACAAGCCAACAGCGAGTAAATAACCATTTTTTAGAGAGGTATTCTTTTTTGACACCCGCATGTTCAGGCCTTCTTGAATCTAGAGGGTCCGGAGGACTTGAACTGCTAAAATCTGCATTCAATGCCTAAAATTTCATAAGCAGGTTGTCTTGGTCTATATCTCTAGCCATTTCGGCACAATTCACTCTTGAAGTGCGTGTCGCAGCTTAAAATCGCGAAAAATTTGATAAAACTCCCTATTTTGGGGGTTCAAGGTCATTCAACGTCATCGATGTTGACATTTCTAAGAAGCTCGTTGCCAGTGCTTGTTATGATAAGCAGCATATCTGTTCCTGTCTGCAACCATTTTCACGTTAGTCGAGCCAATAACGGTAGAATAACGCCTTTTTAAGGGGTGCTCCTATTTCTCCCTTTCGTTCGTGGGGACCCCCTTCACCCAGTGGCATGAAATTTTGTCACGAAATACTAGAGACACTAGACTATCATATGGTGAAAACCCAAGGTCTTTATCTCACCTGGTTTTTAAAGTGGTACCGGGACGTGACAGACATCAAAACTGACGGACAGAATTACCATAGCTAATACGCGCTAATAGCTAGCTAGCTAGCCTAGCTCTCGCGCGTAACCAGTAAATTAGGTTATGTACATTAATGAGACAAATACTCATCAACAAATCTCGATACCGGAAATCACAGTGTAGCACGGTAGTGTGTAACACTGTCGTAAGGGCGACTATCAAAGTCAATGCAAAACCCCAGATTTTGGGCACCCGTAGCCCCCAAAACCCTGAATCATTCGACTTAAAATTTGACTTAGCCGCGTCGTCGTAAGCCGTAAAAGTTGCAGCAAAAAAGTCGCGCCTGGTGGCAGACGTTGCTGTAGCAGATCTAACGCTAAGTGCGAACTCAGCTTAATGCAAGGATGTGAGTTGTCGCCCGTAGTGACTGGAACAACACTTAAATCAGCAAATGCGTCGCATAAGAGTCACTCATAGGGACTCTTCTTTCCAATCTTAAGTTGTGTGTAGAGCGACGTAACTGAACTGAACTGAAATGAACTGACCGTTTAGTTTTTGACAAACTGACCAATGGGCTCGCCCTGCTCGCTATGTGCGCTATGCAGCATAGCGTCATTGGCTGACGCGTACGTGCGCGCAATCACACTGTCACAGACGCCGATAGATGATGCCTACTATAATGCATTACTGCTTGCTCATTGGCCAGTTCGTCAAAAACTAAACCGTGTCAGTTCCGTTCAGTTCGGATACGTCGCCCTGTACATGCATCTAAGCTTGGTCTTCCCTATATATCGATTGTCCCATTTGTCTTCCACAGACAATAAGCTAAATCTGTGTAAATATAATTTCCTCGCGGGGGCATTGCAGAAACTGAGCCTGTTTTCAGCTTCAGGCGTCCATGAAGGCACGAATCGACCTGAAAGAACTGCATAGCGTTCTATCTATAACCTACTCTGCAGGTACAATAGGCTGCGAGGAGAAGGGAAACTGCCTCCGCGACAAATCCCATGCAGTCACAAAAAACCATGGCGCCGCCGTGACGTAAACGGTATAGCTGAATGTAGCATAGCGCCGAGGTAGTTGGTCTGTGCGACAATGCAAAACGGCACCGCGCTGCCGACTCTGCTCTAAGAGATTTACAATCTCCGCCATCAAGCGCTTCCACCGCAGCGAAATTGCGTCTCACTGGTGGTTGGTCAACGCGTCGCGCAAGACGGATGTCTGCATTTCGCGTAATGGAGGTCGCCTGATTTGTTTGATCCATGGAACAGCGTGCGTAGGCCACCCCACCATACGTGCCTTCCATAGTCGCGGCTGGTCGTGGCCGCCCCAAAGATTCTTCCGGTCGGTGTCCGCCTATCGCTGTACGCCATCCTCCGTCTGTCATATGCGTGCTGCTTTTCCGATTGCTGACACTTGCTGACATCATCTATATGTTTCGCCGCCAACTGCGATATAATTTCGAGGTCAACTGCAGCTTTTATGGTCACGGGGATGACGTAAGCTTAAGTGTTATAACCCTAAGCAAGTAAATATAGACAAGTTTGAGTTTTATGGGCAGGAAGGAAACGAGAAAGTGTCTCGCCTATGTGCTTTTGCGCTCACAAAAAGCCAGGATGTGACGTCGTGGACTCATGGCCACTGTGACTCCGAACCTGCAGTTACTTTTCCGATTGCGAAATATCGGTGAGCGACTGGAGTCACTGCTACCAAATTATATCTACACGTGTATAGCTGATGCTTTCGCACACAGATACAGTGGCGGATCCAGAAGTTTGGAATAGGGGACGGAAGGGTAGGAGGTGGGATCTTTTTGAAAATTTTATCCAAAAATGGTGCATTTTGGTGCAAAATTTTTTCTTGTTCTAAGATGCATCCGGTCCTTGAATCCGCCACTGCACAGACACATGCAGTGATGTTAGTCCTTGGCCTTGACTTTAGGGGATTAGTTTGAGCTACAAACTCAAGGCCAAAATATTAGCAGATTGTAGGTTTAGAAAATTTACCTTTTGTCTCTGTTGAGCAAATATTTCAAGAACAACGACTCGCTTTTCTATACTTCATCGTTATCATCATGATCATCGTGTATTTATTGCATATATCTCCACCAGCAAGCAATAATAGTAACATAAGGTAATATTATGCAACAGGAACGAGTCAAAAGCTAGGATAGCTCATGCTAAGACTTGTCCATAACTAAAAAATTATTACTCAAATTGTTTAATTTTGTACAAATGATTACAAACAATAATATACGATAGCTCACGTGCAGTGAACCATACAATCTCATAGATATCAACAATTAAACACAGTACTACCAGGACAATAAACATGTAAGAAATATATAGCACTGAAACCAAAATCCAGTATATGCAAAGCAACTACAATGAGGCAGTGATTAATTTAATAGGAATAATATTAAACATCGCAAGATATTATTTAGAAGAAAATCACTCAAGTATTATAAAAGGATAGTAAATGACTTTTCAATGAAGACTTAGATGCTTTAAAAATTGGCAAGCCTCGTATACAGTCTGGTAAGGAATTCCAGTATTTTGGTGCACGGATCCATATCCAGACACTGTTGGTTTTACAGGATTTCTGAGCACTTAACAAAAATACATTTGTGCTACCTTTTGTATAATGGGGATGTATACTTTTTACAAACATAAAATAAGAGTTGTAACGTGTTGGCAAAAGGTAATTCAGGGACATATATAAAATGAAGGGTATAGGATAAACTTAAGTCATATATATCTAAGCAGAACAGTGGTCTAGAATGGGCTGTGTATTTAGCACTTAAGATAATCTTGACTGCACGTTTTTAAAGTATATGTAAATCTCAAGTTTAATACTTTTTTAGGACTAGCCCATATAATACAGGAATAGGTCAAGTACGGTTCAATTAAACTTTGGTATAGTATTCTTAAATGTGGAGTGGATAAACATACTTAGTTCTACTCATAATGCCAATTGTTTTAGAGACCTCATTTTCTTTTAAATTTATATGTGTGTGCCACTTTAAATTTTATTGCAAAAATTACACCCAAAAATTTTGTTTCATATACTTTAGTAATCGGTTGTTTGTTTACAAATATATCAATACTAGGGACTCTCTTGTTTGCAAACATTATGTAGTTAAATTTTTTAACATTTAGTAACAACAAATTTGCACAAAACCAAGTATTAATTTTGTCTAATTTAATGTTTATTGTAGATGCAAGTGATGTCAGATTTTTCCAATTAATAAACATGCTGCGACTACACATATGAAAAATAAACATCATACTTGCAATGAGAACCCGTTCGTCATCGTGCCAGCTTTAACCGGGACTTGTTCTTTGTCCTTTTTAATGTCTTGGCTTTGGCTTTGAATTTTCTGGCGGAATCTGGCCACATCTGTGTGAACAGTGTCCAGTCATTACGTGACTGAAGTGGGTTGGTCAGTCGGCAATTGAATGCGCCACTCGCTTCTTCTACGTCGCGAGTCCGACGTCTTCGCAATTACACTGCACGCATCAGCACGTCCCTCCGCAATTGTCTGCTTTTTCTTGTTCAGTTGTCCGCCATAAACCGCAGGAGATGGATGGATATTTTGCGTAATTCGCTACAGCTGACATTTCGAGTCTGCAGTTACAGTAATCCGCAGCGCGACACAGCTGCTGCCGTTGTCAATGCGCGTCGCGTCGGCTAATGCATCGGACGAGTGACGTCGCTAACGTAATTAGCCAAGAATTAGCTTAGTATACTCGACGCCGTGGACAACAAACAACAAACCCGTCTAATCTGAAACATTCGAGTCGACTCTATCGTCTGGTCTCACGCCGCTGACTGAAACGCTATAAAAGCACTACGCCACTGAAGCGAACTTTCAATGCTGTGTCTTGTTTTTTTTTCTTTTGTGCTCTACTTTAGTAGCAAAGACAGTACAAGTAAGTGAAAGTATATATTGAATTAAGTAATAAGTAAAACGCAAATTTGCGTAGCAATTTAGGGCGTATACTTTTCATGCGATGCATGGGTACCGGGATCTTCGACAGCTGTCTAAACGTGTTATGTTGCACGCATGAACACACGGGCCCTACAGGAAGAAAGTTCTAAACCAGCTTTGCAAAGAAACTCATGGAAATGTTTACCTTTTTTCGACGTGTCGCTGGCAAAAGCTGGTAGCGCCACCGCGACTCGTAGAGTGTAGACGCAGTAGTGAACCACACGGAAGCATGATTAAACCAGCACGTCGTCGGCCTATAGCTTAGCCATGGACATCTAATAGTCGAAGTAACTACTACAGGGTGGGTCAGAAAAAACGTGGCAGTTTACTTTTGTCTATATCTTTGCCAATTATTGACCAATTTTTAAAATTCTTTCACTGGCAAACTCTGCGGACAATTTTCAGTAACACGATTATTACATATTCTACTACACCGTAAATGCGTCTCTGCGCTACCTTGTGAAATATCAATGAAATATGCATATATAATGATAATAAAAAACAAATACTGTGGTGAAATTGAAAAAAACGCTTCAGACCAACATTGCGGCAGATGGTCTGTATGACACTAAACCGTGCGAGTCTAACACAGTCTACTCTATAGTTTCATACGGATCATTTATCGCAATATTGGTCTGAAGTGTTTTTTTTTCGTTTACGTAAATTTTTGTTGTTGTCGTTAGTTTTTGCTTACATTTATATTTTACAAGGTAGTGTAAAGAAGCATTTACTGTGTGGTGGGATATATAATAATAGCATTATTGCAAATTGTCCGCAGAGTGTGCCAGTACAAACATTTTAAAAATCGGTCAATAATTGGCAAAAGTATAGACAAAAGTAAAGTGCCACGTTTTTTATGGTTCACGGTGTAGATGGTAATGGCTTAGCTATTTGCAGTGCAGCTCTAGGTAGCAATTCTCAACGGAATAACCGCGAAATGCCCACCGACTGTTACCGCGTTCATTTAAGTCATTTTCAATTAGTGCTGGACTAACTACCGCGTTGCATTATATGAAAGTAAGGAATGCATGGTCGAACGATAGAGTTTTCCGCTTGAACACGAAAGGTCCCGGGTTTGCTTTCGGTGGCGGGCAATGGCGTAATTAGTGAATATTTGTGATAATGGGGTTTATTGCTATTATTAATCTCAGTAACAACGTTGAAAGCGTTGACCTGTGAGCAGTTGTCGTGTAATGCGGAATGCCTTTCGATGCACGTTTCAGCGGTGATCATTGCATGAGAAGGTACACGAAGGATAGCCCCGATCCTTAAGAAGTTACGAAGATCTGCATGCGAAATTTACGCATGAAATGAAAACGCGTTTTTCTGCGCGTCGGTTAAACTGACATGTCGGCGCGACGTCGCGATTAGTTGTATTTTAGTTGTAGAGACGTCGCAACGATCTGTAATCCAGTCACGACCTTGTTAGGATTACCAGCGGGGTCACGATCAATCTTTGGTTAGTTTTAAGACTTTTCTGCAGTTTGAACATAGGCCTATAAAGACGACGGTATTGTACTACTGTACGCTGATGTGGTTTCGCGGTCGAAATTTGTGGTCTTGACCAAGGTGTCTGTGTTCCTCTGACCCTGGTCTTATTAAATCATGTCTCAGTTGTAGGCGTGTAACCGTACTGAAAATTGACTGATATAATACTTATATAATTTATTTTACACATTATTGGCTAAATTGGCACAATGATTGATTTATTTATTTATTAGCTAAGGTTTTTATTTTTAACGCATTCGAGTATGTTTAACAATTAACTCATTGTTTCTTAGTGATTTCAGAGAGTGTCATGTTAAACGACGAAAAAGGCTGGAAAAAATGAATAAATAAAAATTAAAACAGCCGAAAAATACAATAGGCAACGTTGTAGTGAATTTGTTTTAGCGTTTTACTCCGAAAACTGTGAAATAGCAGTCCTTTCTTCCGCCTTCCGCAGTCCTCTGCCGGACAAATTCGTTCACGTACGTTTGCGTCGCGAAATCACACTCCTTCTGGCTGTGAAGTAAACCCAGAATAACTGTTGCTTTGTTTTAGATACTAAGCAAGAGAACGACAACGTTTTAAAATAATATTGTTTAGAGTGTTTTTGTCCTTCGACTTTGACCTTCGTTTGTCCCAGATGATCGAATACGCATTGGACCGCGCGACAGTGGCTATTCGTCAGCCGCTGCTTCGGCTGCTGCAGTTGTTTGTTGGTATTCCCAGCTGAGCCTGTGGCCAGTACGCATAACAGTGTTTTTTCAGAAAAAGGAATCTCCGGAATACCAATTGACGATGAGTTTTTCAGAACAAAATTATAGCCAAATACTATATACGGATTTATGTGAAGTCATGTTATTCGTGCTATTACGGTTTTTTACTGCGAACAGAGCTATGTGTGCCTTTTACGGTGAGATGGTTTACCAGAAAATGCGCCAAAACGTGTTTATCGATTTGTCTCGGCCCAGATCCGTCGCGAGAGCTTAGAGCGCTGTCGCAGACTTTTAGTTGCAATAAGAGGAGGGTCAAGAAAGAACGGGAGACTTGAATTAAAGAAGTGCATGGAGGCGTATCTGAGATGGGCAAAAGTGAAAGTAATAAAAGTATTAAGCTCTAATTGTCTGTCCAATGCAATGCATATCATTGGACAGAGTATAAAATCACCTTTGTGTCCGTGCGTCCGTGCGTCCTACATTTCTTAAGCCATCTTTCTTCTACCTTCTCTTTCCCTTCCCCTTCTCCATCCCCTTTTTTCACCTTCTCTTTTCCCTTGCCCTTTTTTTCTTTTTTTTCCTTTTCCCTTCTTTTTTCGTTTCTCTATCCCTTTCCCTTTTCCTTCCCTTTATCCTTTCCTTTATCTTTCCCCTTTCCCTTTCCCTTTTTCTTCCCTTTCCCTTTCCCTTCGCCGTTCCCCTTCTCCCTTTTTTTCCTTTTCTTTTTTTCTTCCCCTATCCCTTCCCTTTTTTCTTTTTTCTCCTTTTTTTACCCTTTCCCTTTTCCTTTTACTTTTCCTTTCCATTTTCCTTCCCCTTTCCTTTACTTTCCATTCCTTTTTCCTTTCCCTTTCCCTTCCTTTTCCTCTTCCCCATTTTTCCTTTTTTCTTCTTTCCAATTCCCTTCCCCTTTTTCTTTTACTTCTCCTTTCCATTTTCCTTCCCCTTTCCTTTACTTTCCATTCCTTTTTCCTTTCCCTTTCCCTTCCTTTTCCTCTTCCCCATTTTTCC
>Ga0209367_1013056_pt1 | contig 10762 bp, 8 predicted proteins | sample WorMetLIZISLAND2_FD_187412 | JGI IMG/M metagenome (GOLD analysis project Ga0209367, IMG submission 187412) | Marine gutless worms symbiont microbial communities from Max Planck institute for Marine Microbiology, Germany - Olavius geniculatus... ... | reverse complement strand
TGTCAAACCTTGGCTACATTCAGATGTCACTTAAAGACCCACTACTTTTCGTCAGCCTTTTCTGCCACCTAGCGTCCATCATCCTATGCGCCCTGATTCTTTCTGAGACTTTGGCGCTTTATAAATCATTTACTTACTTACTTACTTACTTATACATGACTATTACCAGCTGAATGAAGCAGGAAGGTGGGCCGTCAGACGGGTGATCTCAGCGTGCGTGCGTGCGTGGGACGTACTCGACAAGTGCCGTGTCAACGTGCTGCTTGCAGTACAATGCAACAGTCGCATTTGCGTCTGCATGCAAGCGTACTAGCCGAAGACGGACATTATTTAGCTATACAAACGCTGACCGCACAGTCACGCCGCTCTGGACTACGTTCCGCGAGCATCACGAAGTTACGAACTACACCTTGCCGCGACTGCACACGAAATTCGGCAAACGAGACGCTCGACAGCATCGATGTAAAGTAATTTGGACGCAATTCACTGTTGAAATATGCGACAAAGCTTGAAATCGCGAAAAATTCACTAAAAAACAGAAATGTTTAAGATTCTCGAGATCGCTCAAGGTCATCGATGTCGAAACCCTCGGAATGTTCGCCAGCAATGCTTGTTACGATAAGCAGCAAGTCTGTGTCTATCTGGAACCGTTTTCACGCTAGACGATTTAGTAGCGACAAAATAATGATTTCTTATAAGGATACCTCCGCACATAGGGAAATCTCCTCGCCCAGCAGCACAAAATTTTGTCGCAAGTAACTAAAGACTCTACGCCATCAATCATTATGGTGAAAGCCCGGAGTTTCATCTAGGCTTGATTTGGTACCGGGTCGTGACAGACGAACAGACAGACGGATGGACAAAATTACGATATTTAGCCACTACGGTGAGGCGCTTTTGTTACGTTTCCCAGAGTGCGTCGTGTCGCTCGCTATGAAGCAGTAAGATCGGCGCCGGCGAAGGCAGCTTAGGCGTACCTGTGACGAGCAGACTCGAGACAACGACCACACAGAGTTCCCACAGACTCGGTTGCGCTGTCGTCATCATCACGGTGGTCGTTGTAGTCCGACCGCACGCATGTCGACTGGACGCGTTCTCGTGGTACGTCGCTCTCGATCGTTGCCAGCGGTAGATCGGTCGCAAGCGAACAAGCACCTGTCTTCTGCTACACACGACGACGTCGCACTCAAAACTTGACCGTGCTGTCGTCGTCGTCGCCGCGGCCATGCGGGCCGTGAACCCCTGCGCCCCCACCCTGCCTTGCACTGCCCCGGGTGCCGCAGGCCGAGCACCGTTATGAACGCTTGCACGACGACACACCGATGACTCACGTCTCGTGTAGTTATCTGACGACATGGGATCATACCATCTATCTCTGTGCTAGATGCCACACCGCTGGAGTGTGCAGTACCAGCTTATACCACTCCAGACCGTGCAGTATAATCGTAATTAAACCACCCTCGAATCGCATGGATAACACATACACGTTGGGGGAAATACACAATATTTGGGGATGAAAACCTCAATTTTAAGAAAATTTATAGACAAAATTGAAATTGTTGGCACCCATAATCTCCTGTGTCGAAATTTGTGTCTGTCGGATACATGCAACTTCTTGCTCCGTCTATTGGCAGAATGAAGCAACTCGTTCATGTTTACTTTGGTCATTTGTTTCAATAATGTGTACCCTTGAACTTTGTGTAGGCTTATATTAGTATTTGTTCTCTCTCGTCTTGTCTGTCCGGTACTGTCGGTTTTTTTTGGTAGTATTGTACTTTTTTTTCTTTTATTCTGTATTTGTCTTCTGCCTGAGTGGCGAATAAACATATTTATATACTTCTTACGCGCGAAAGCAGATACTGCTATAGTGCGTCTTAGCCATCGCAATTCTGTCTGTCTGTCTGTCGTCTGTTTGTCACACGGGTGGATCAGTCAAAAACGGAGAAAAACCGCCGTTTGAAACGAAATAAACGTTTATTTCTGTTGCAGCCAAAAAGCTGCATTACGTCAATACATATAGTACAATGCAATAAAATACAAATGTCACGACTGCAGCCAAAAATTGTAAAAACAACAGTAGGCCTACAAGTGCGAGTTGAGTTCGGTTTAATCTAACGCTGGGGGCGGGGCACCGGCGCGTGGTGGTGGTGGTGCTAAACAGTTACTCGTGGACGTCCCCAGTCTGTCGCGCGTGCATACTCTCGGTCGCGGCTGAGTTCCTTCGTTCGTCGTCGTCGTCGTCTGCCATTGCCATTGCTGCTGCCATTGTATCGTCAGTCACGCCGCCGCCGACAAGACTCGCCATGGCTTGTCTCGGTCGCCTGCCTGGCTCAATGACCCCCGGTAACTTACCCATTCGTCGCAGCGGACAGCATATTGCCCGTCCGTCTATTTGCTCCTCTCTCAGTCACTTCTGATCTCTCTCAGGAACTTCTGCGTGCGCGGGCGAAATTAGTGTGTCTCCTACGTATATACGACGTCGTTGGGTGCTCAACGATCAGTTAGCCTTCGTTAGCTGCTGTTACGCCAGCCAAGTCTGCTATAATTGCTGCATCGAGGCGTACTCTGTGACGCGACTTACCTCGCTGTCTTACGAATGGTGCAAATTCCATCAACGAATAAACATCATTTGAAACGTTTCCTGCTTTGCATTATATTATGCAACACTACAGAGGGTTATACACTTCAGTGCTACGTGAGTGAGTGAATGAGTGAGTGAGTAGGGTTTAACGCCCCATCCGACACAGTATAGGTCATTTCGGGGACGGTCTTTTCAGGCAGAATGCACACAATCACATAATAACAGAACAGTAAGTTTAACCTTTACGATAAACAGAAAGTTAAACCTTTACAGAAACACAAAACACAGAAATGAGCTTAACCTAACTCCATTATACGCGTGCATAAGTAATTAACATAACGGTAGTTCTAATAATCTTCCCTGTTATCAGTGCTACCTGTTCGGCAGAAATTACGATAGAATTAAATACAACATCTTAATTTAATTGTTGGAATTAGATGTTTTTAGCCAGTTCACACGTACGACGCCGACACGACTCAACTGTTGAGTTCAGTCGTGTCGGCGTCGTAGGTGTGAATTGGCCATTAGTTATTGTAGGCGATAAAGACAGGCATAAACAGTATCGCAGGTGGCAATGTTTGCTTGCAGCTGTACAACGAAACGGTAGACAGAAGTCTAGTAGGATAAACGGCAGCACTAGTCAGTCGTAACTTACTGCGTCATCGACATACATCGGCTGTGCCACCACGAATCAATCAACCGCGCTGGTCAGTCGTAATACCGGTATAGGCCTACTGAGCGGTAGCTTCAAAGCAAAGCGACTTTAATCTCAGGCGACGACGACTCACCTTGCTTGTCAGTCTGTCCTGAAATCAGTTTGCTCATTGCTATGCCGACGACGTTCGTCGGACCAACATTACTGCCAGTCAGCGAATCTGCGATGCTGCAACCAAGACTGCAATGTCGCAGAACATGAGACGCGACAGCTGAGTTGCTGAAAATGCCTGAACAGAAAATGAGAAAATGTACAATAAAAAAAATGTAAGACCGAACAGTAAAAGAACTGGATGAATTCTGCCGGAAATTAAATTTTAAAATATTTTTACATATGTCGAAGTTGTGCACGGAATTACTGTGGCCTTTTCCGGCCTACAGTGTTTTAAGACAATAATTATAGAAGCCACCGGCCATACACGGCTATTTGAAGCATTATTCGGATAATCAATATGCCAAGCATTCACTCATTTATCAAATCAATGTTTAACGCAATGCAGCAATAATTGAAATAAGCAGATATTTACTGTTAATAGCCGTTATCCGTTTTTACGCGCGAAAGCAGCTACACTGCTTTAGCGCGTCTTAGCCATCGCAATTCTGTCCGTCCGTCCGTCTGTCACACGGGTGGATCAGTCAAAAACGGGGTCAAACCAAGATCACCAAATCTTCACCATCGGCTGCCTGGAAGACTCTAGTTTTAGGAACCGTTAAGCTTTTTATAAATTCGGAGGGAGTTACCCCGAACGAGGGCGCTAAGTGATAGGGGGGTAGGAAAAATTTGCGATTTTTAGCCAATAAGTCGCTGTATCTCAATAACGGTGCGAGATAGGGCCTAGGTTACTATTAGGTTTAATGACTAATAAGAAGTCGTACACTGGCTCTCGATTGCCACCGAATTTAATAACCTTGGATGATCTTAAACGCCAAGATTGGCGTTTTATACATTTTTTGGCGATTTCGGCTGCGAGACACATTTCAAGAGCGAATTGCGCCAAAATCGATTGAGATAAACATGGAGAAGCTGAATATAAAATTATCAGCATTAAACGTAGATTTCGATTGTCCAAGTCTCGATTTTCTAGGTTCAAGGAATTCTGCACACGAGGGCATCAAAGAGCGGTACCTTCGCAAAAGTCGTTATTTTACTGTTGTTGGCCAGTCTTTCGTGAAAACGGTTGCAGATAGACATGGGCACGCTGCCTGTCACAACAAGCACTAGTGACAAGCTTTTCAGTCGCATTAACATCGATGACTTTGAAAGACCCTGAACTTCCAAAATAAGGGGGTTTTATTGATTTTCAATCTTCGGCTGCAGCTCACACTCCAAGAGTGAACTGCGACGAAATGGCTGGAAATTGACTGACAGTTTGCGAACAGGAACTGCTATAGGCTTTCGCGCGTCTCGTGAGCTTTAGCTCAAATTTCTTGTTTTTACTATTTTCACGTTTAATAACTGCCATAAAGCTGTTCGGGTTAACATTAAAATTTTTACAAAGGTAACGCGGGAACAAATTTGAGGTAAGACCATAGTCAGGTTATTCAGTTCACCTATTTCCGAATAACAAACAAAGCCGCCTATATTTGCCAAAATTATAATTACAATCAAAGTAGCACTTTTGTGAATAACTGTGAATTGAAACAGCAAGTTAAGCGTCAACTGGTACGTGTGCTGTGGTTTTAGGCTGACGCAGCAATTTCAGGAAAAAACTTGACGTTCATATGATGCAAACATTGAAGCGCTCAACCAAAAAAGTAACCGAGACGTGGCATGGAAATTTTAGTTCTTCGTATTGCGTTCTGAGCAGTAATGTAGGTGGCAGTTATTATTAGCCGGCAATGCCGTAATGTGGTCGCAGCTGGCGTTCAGAAATGGACCACGTCTGAACAGCGAGTCGTCGTCGCGTGACGATATATTTTGTCCACGCTGTGATTTCACACGCGACGCGACAACGGCAGTTGACAACATACGAACAACAGTTCTGACGATACGTGACGGAACTGTAGCCGAGCGCTATTTAATTGATTGATTAGGTTTAGCTTTTTCACATTTACGTTGCCGTTAGGCATACCGAACGCTCAGATGCTAAAGAGCTTGTCTGTTCCGTCTCTGAATTAGCGTCATTTAGCGTCTAAGCTGTATCTTCTGCCCCGATCAGCAACAAACGGTTACTTTTTGGTTGATCTTTTCAACGTTTGCATTACATGAACGTTAAGTTTTTTCTGACTGATATTACTAACAATGGCCGATAGCGCAAACAGTCTAGGCATTTCGATGCGTATGAACGGAAACTGCATGCATCATTTAATCGTATCGTAGGTCTGCCGTTAATATATTCTGGTCATTGGCCTAGCTGCACACGATCGGATGCCGTCAGCACCCTTGACTTTGTGTTGACGAATGATGGAAATAGGAGCAGTAAAGTGACCTTGACCTTGACCTTGACCCTGAACAGTAGAGTAGTCATTAGAGCAGTGAGTAGAGTAGTCAGCAATTCAGCATCAATACTTACAGCATCCACAACATCACCCAGTTGTAGCACTAAAAGGATGTTACAGCTGTTGTTCTTGCTGCAGTGATGGTTCAAGACTTCAAGTCTCCACAGCCTCGACGAAATGGCGACCGAGTGACGAGTCCTTCTGACATTTGGCAGCGCAGAGTTTGGCAAGCGGAGCATGTCTTCATCGGCAAGTCTGTCCGGCTACATATGTGATATAAGATTGAATTCCGACGACTAATAGAGCTAGCTCTACGCCGAGCAACGCCTTTAGATATATAATTGATGTTTACCGACTTCGTTACCGCCGGCCAGCCGGTCACCTGCCTCCCCGCCCCCGTGATGCTCTTTCACAATCATGCATCGCTCAGTGTCATCCAGGGTATGCCAAAAATAATTCCCATATTTAAGTTTTTGATATTTTCTTAGCAATTTCTAAAAACTTTGAAGCAAGATTTTACAAGTTTGTGACCTATTCATAACCACAAAAAGTTGCCAAAGGACATTTCATCATCTGTAACTGGGATAAAATTATTGGATTTTTCTGCAACCACATCGTTCACGTACAGAACGCAAGGTACACCATGTTTGAGCTGTTGTCATTCGAACAACATAAACAGTTTGCCAACTTTTGTCAGTATTCGAAATGTTTACCGCATTTAATCTCTTAGTCAAGTTTAAACAGCATTGTTGATTGCAAGCTGTACCATCACTTGCAGCGCCCGTTTGAGTTTAGTGACAGATTTCGTTTTAGGTGAAAATTGTTTTTAAAAAATTAAGCTGCGACCGATAAAAAAATTAATTGATTATCTTCAAAAATTAATTACAATTAATCCATTAATTTCGATCAACTTTTGTAACCAATCAAAAAACCGAAAACTGCAGAATTCAACTATTGGTTGCTGTTGTGTTTCGCAAACTGAAGCAAAAGTGATGATGATGCTCACAAAAAAATGTCATTGTCAAGTGTCGACATAACATGCGGCCCTCTGTACTGCTGTCAGACGTCTCAAAGACGTTGACAGCAATCGGTGACGTGGCCTAACCGTTGTTAGGCTTAATTTGTAGTTGGCGCCGAAACCGCCTGATGCGTAATTTGCCACTCTCAGATCAACATGTAGCGTACGTTAGATACGCGGCAATTTCTGCGTTAATTCACCCGCACCCGAATTATTCGTGTTAAAGCTAGCGCTAACACTAACCCTAACCCTGACCCTAACCCTAACCCTATAACCCTATCCCTAACCTTAACCCTACCCTTAGGCTGAACTCTAGTAGTTAAATCGGGTGCGGATGAATTAACGGTAAATCTTGTGAATGCGGCACATCAGTTACTCTTGTCCTGTGAGACGTTCACGCCGACTTTGGTTTTTATACACTTTTGTTCTCGACACAGAATCCCGTACATGACAAATAGACAGACAGACGGACGGGCAGCATACGTAACGCGACCAATAGGACGGCCTAATAGTAAACTACACAGGAGCAAATGTTGTAGTCGTTCAAACAAGCAAAGGAGCGCTATGCTGCTCGGGGCTGAAAGCTAACTGATCAGTTTTGCAGATTTGCCAGAGGCCGTTGTCTGGGAAATTGGCAGCGTTGCTATGGCTTTGGCCCACAGACAGCTAGTCTCAGGATACCTGCACCTGCAGTGATGTTTTGTCTTTGATGTCAAAAATAATCAAGCTAGATGTAACATTACTGGTGTCGACGCCAGATGTCGTCTGATAGTAATAAGCGATTGTTTACGGAGGAAATGCACGAAATTCTTTTTTAAATTTAGCCTGTATATGCGCAGATATAAAATTGCAAAACTTTATTATTGTATAAGCCCGAATATACTCATTCATAATGATTGCTAACTAAAGTAACAACTAAAATGTAATTGCTGAAACGTTGAATCTGTCACGAATGCCCAAGTATTTTAAGTTGCTTACACTATGTCCGAAAAAAGTAACCCCCCAGACATAGTAAAATAAAAATATCAAATCTAAACAAATTTGAATAAAATTTTGTACACTTAATTGCCACTAGGTTGCTGAAAAAAGTAACTAAATTTTGTTTGAAAATATTATTTTTTGCGGAGTTATGAATTGTTTAATATCGATTACAAAATATCTTTGTTACCAATATGGCGTATTAAGTAAGCCGCGCGTTACTGTACATTTTCGTTACTCCAACAAAAAAATGGCCGATTCCGGCAAAATTATGTATCAACAACGCCCTATTTATTGGCAGTCAAAATGCCAATTATCAAATAAATTTGCCAAATTAAATAATAGTTACAGCAGTTTTTGTGAGGTCACCCCGAAACACTTCAGTTTCAGGTCTTCAATGTTTGACGTAATCCACAAAATAATATTTGAAACTGAAGTGTTTTGGGGTCACCTCATAAAAACCACTGTAACTATTGTTTGCTTCGGCGGATTCAGCTGAAATTTGGCACTTTGATTGCTAATATATGAGGCATTGTGAAAGCAAAATTTTGTTCAAATTGGATGCTTTTTTGTTAATGTTACAAAAATTTATACTAACCGCGAGGTTTTCTTATGTAACGCCATATTGGTAAAGGAGATATTTTGGTATCGATATTCAATAATTAGTAACTCTGCCCAGAAATAATATTTTTGAACGAAACTTGGTAATCTTTTTAAAAATTGATTGGCAATTAATCGTACGAAATTTAATTTAAAATTGTGGAAATTTGACATTTTTGTGTGTAATGTTTCTGCTTTGACTTTTTGATTTTTGTGTTTTTGAGGTAGCGCGGCTATTTATCCGGCCGCCGGCTTGGACGGCCTTGCCCGATACGTACGAGTACCCAACGGTGCTCGTAGGTACCGGCTAAAAGCGTGTCTGTGCGGCGGTACGAAAAGCAGAGACACGACGGCAGCCGAGCAACTGACGACCTCAACCTTAGCAAGCAGGGAATCACGAATCGCCAGTCGGCAAGTTTCGTACTTGCTTGTAGCAGCGAATTCATCACCAATATTATACGCTTAGTTCTCGTGTGCTTTAGTGTCACATAAATCTTTGAAATACACTAACCTTAACCCTAACCCTAACGTTAATTCTGGTTACAACGTGTAGCGCAATTATGCTGAGCGACATTGGTGCTGCCGTCTAGCGAGAGCGATTGAGTTGTTCGTTTTCGTTCATCGCCGGAACAATAGCCTACAGGCTATTTTCACGGCTGCCGGACGAATAATCATCGCGTTCTTTATAGACAATATTTTAAACGGTTATTGACATATAGAGTTTTCTGTCGTTTTGTGTTCATGACAAAAATTGGAATGTAAAATAGCGGCCTCTGCTTATTTTTCTGACTTTAATATTTGACGAGGAAGTGCAGCAACGCGTCAGGTAAGATACATTGCAAATATCCTGGAGTGTGACAGCGAAAATATTTTCGATAATCGGTTAGATCGAACGTTACAACGTATGGCCAAAAAAACTGACGGTATAATTATTGACTCGCAGTGTCAATGGCATTGCTTATCTGTGTATGATCGTCATTCAAACGCCGAGGACTGAGCAGCGGGAAGGCATGACGTAACTGTCGATAGCATTCGCTATTACGAAGTCAGACGAATAAAAGTCCATTTCGTACTAAAGACGCCAAGTTGACTGTTTTATGGTATAGCTTTGCATCGAAGATGATCTATCTGCCAGTTTCGCTGCATTTGACGGTTCTTTCGTGAGCTAATCACAGTCATAGGGAGCTCCAAGCCAGAATTGCTGGGCGACAAATCAGGACCCATCGTGCAAAGAGCTTTCAGTGCGCCCTGGGCGTTCCATTCGAGCAAATGTTTGCGGCGATTATACCCCAACGTTCCCAGTTAAATGGATCGACATACAAACCAGTGATTAATATCCTGGTATTGTAAAGAATATCCGACAATTGCATGGTTTGAAAACACAAAAATACCAGTTTTGAAAAAAACGCGGCTAACTACGATTTTACTGGACTCAAAAATTCATGATGATCAAAATATTTGTAGCAGTTTTGAGGAAATGCGTCAGATTCAAAAGGCGAAAAACACACGCGCGCGCGCGCAAATTATGGGGTTCACGGCTCATCCCCGACCATCGTGTGACGTCACAATCAACGTCATGACGTCGTGATGTCATTAAGACCAGGTGACGTCATTACTTAGCGCAATAAAGTGTATCGTGGCATGGCTGCAGCGTTGCCGCAGTGTACGTTCATGAAAGAGTCGGCGAATTCGTCTGTTCGCCAGACTACAGCGTCTGTAGCGTCCGTCGGCATGCCGCGAAGCCACCTAGTCATCAACCAGCCACGTCACGTCTATGGACAGACCAAGGCATATCCAATTTCTTTCGCATTGTCATCAGCTTTCGGCACAAGTACACGTGTAGTCATCTAAATAAAAGCTGGATAATTATACGGAAAATGTTAGCCGCTAAGTTGTTTTTTTTTATAATTTTATATGAAAATAGTGATCGTAATTGACTTTCAAAATTATTTCGTCTGTACAATCAACAGCAAATTTACACTAATTATGTGGTCGTTAAATATCTTACCACGCTTCAAATGTTTTGTTACGCTGCTTGTTTGAGTTACGCATGACATACCGTACATGAATTCGGCGTCGGCTTAGTCACAGACGTCTCGAATGTTCACGAGGCGCAAAGCCCAAATTCCATTACGCCATTGGTCTAAATCACGTCACGTGACGTTTACAAATAGGCTACGCCATAGTCACCTGCTCAGCAACAGCGGAGTGACATAGTGCCCTCCATGAAGGCACTATTGACAATAGTGCCCCCAGATAGCACTATATGATTGGCGTCGTCATCACGCCGCATCGCCGACGCCGGTTAAGCCCAAATTCCATTACGCCGACTTTCACCGAAACTTCCCCGCGGGGAAGTTACGGTGAAGTTTCGGTGAAAGTCGGCGACACAAATCACGAAAGTCGCGGACACAAATCATGAAACGGGGAAG
>Ga0209367_1013055_pt1 | contig 10762 bp, 3 predicted proteins | sample WorMetLIZISLAND2_FD_187412 | JGI IMG/M metagenome (GOLD analysis project Ga0209367, IMG submission 187412) | Marine gutless worms symbiont microbial communities from Max Planck institute for Marine Microbiology, Germany - Olavius geniculatus... ... | reverse complement strand
TCCGACCGGCGTGAAATTTTGCACGATGGTCAGTACTAGGCCCTATTTTAAAATGCCGGTCCAAAATTTTGGGGGGCACACCCCAAAAAAATTTCGGGGGCCAAAAAAATGCAAAATTTAGCCTGATTTCTGACGACTTTGAAGTTCGGCGGCGAATATCTCCGAAACGGATGAAGATATTCAAAATCGGATAGTCATTTTGTCTACCGCGATTCCTCCTGCGTTAGGCGAAACAAGTCCGGTGAAGTTCGGTCCAGTGACCTTGGAGATCTCAATGTTGAATCGTACTCACCCAAAGTGCATTTTTCGGAAGACCGTATTTCAGCCCCTAGGGGATGCTGCGCCCCCAAATTTTTACACGCGCTAGAGAATCACCAAGTCTTACTAGTGCACCCCCATCGGAAACGGCGGCCCCCCTTACAACTTTTTTCAAAGAGGGGTCAAAAATTGGCTTAAACTGTAATAAATTAGCGCTTATAACTTCGGAGTTAAGGGGTGTAGCCCGACGAAGCTTTGGCACTTAACGTGTCTCTATGTTGGGGTGTTAGCGCAAGTACAAATTTTGGGGGCACCGCCCCCCTTAAAATTTGGGAGGGCAAAAAACGTTCAAAAATCGGTGCGATTTACGATAACTTTCGAGTTTGAGCGCAAATATCTCTGAAACCGATGAAGATAACGACATAATCTGAACGGCGTTGAGGAGAGCGTTGAACAAATAAAATTTGTGAAATTCCGTCCACTACGAACCAAGTTATAGGCGCTAACGTTGACCTACCCTAAGTCGCATTTTTCGGAAAACCATATTTCGGACCCTAGGGGGTGCTGCGCCCCCAAATTTTTACACGCGCTAGAGAATTGCCAAGTCTTACTAGCGCACCCCCCACCGGGGACGGCGGCCCCCTTACAACTTTTTTTAAAGGGGGTCAAAAATGGGCTTAAAATGTAATAAATTAGCGCTTATAACTTGGGAGGTAGGGGGCGTAGCCCGACGAAACTTTGGCATTTGACGCAGCTCTGGGTTGGGGTGTTAACGCAAGTACGAAGTTTGGGGGCACCACCCCCCTTAAAATTTGAGAGGGCAAAAAACGTTCAAAAATCGGTGCAATTTACGACAACTTTCGAGTTTCAGCGCAATTATCTCTGGAACAGATGAAGATAATGACATAATCTAAACGGCGTTGACGAGAGCGATCCTTTCGGCGTTGAACAAAAAAAATTTTGTGAAATTCCGTCCACTACGAACAAAGTTATAAGCGCTAATGTTGACCTACCCTAAGTCGACAATGCGCGTTCGGCGTATACCAATGCATTTGAGTTCGGGCCACGTGACTTTGATGCCGGGAAAATGTTACCCCTTTCTAATTTCCCCCAATCGGACTTAGGGCGTCGGGCGGACTCACGTTGGGCTTTGCCCCAAATTTCTAGTTTATTTAGTTTTGCAGTCACATATCTTCTCAGATTTTCAATCTTATGATATGTCGCTTTATTTAATCTCTTTCTGTGTGATTGTTTTGGTCTTTATTGATGAATAAACTTGTTCAGTTAATCTTTTTTTGATTTTTCATTTTTTAGTAATTATTGCAACTAGTTGTTTGGTGTGACTCAGGCTTGGTTGGTGCCTTTGCCAGACAAGTCTTTGCCTCATCTTCAGATACGAGAGTCATTGCTTAAACAGCTTCTGGAGGTCTTCGCTCTTTTTCTGTTTATTTTTTTTCTTATTGTGTTGTTATTCTTATTGTTATTTCTTATTATGTTGACCTACCCTAAGTCGACAATGCGCGTTCGGCGTATACCAATGCATTTGAGTTCGGGCCACGTGACTTTGTAGGGATGTAGTAGGTATGTAGGGAATTCATCACCAAACATCAGAGAATTCTCAGGGCAGTATTATGTTCAGGGAAAACTGAAAACAGGGAAAACTACATATTTTGGGGCAATGCTATTGCTTATCTATTTGTTGCATAATATTTTAGATGTGCATTCTGGAACGTTGCATCATTATACAGTGTTTCTTTTTTGTACTGTTAGTGTGCATGACTTAAGAGTTATTCATTTTTTGCTTTTGTACACATTGTTACATACCTACTGTCCAGATCAAGAATTTAGAAGATGTTCTGATTAATGTCCTGAATTTTTATGGTTATTGGTGTCCTGAAAAATGAAGTTTAATAGACTGAAATGCATGCGGATTGTCTGCTAGCTGGACCCATTGATGATGATGCAGTATAGGATTGCAAACCTGGTGTGTTTTTTTGGTTTTTGGGGTTTTTGTATACCATCCTGATGGGTTTTGGGATTTTTACAAGTTTTTTAGTTATTAGAGTGAGTACTGTTAGGCTCATACTCTCCATAACAAATAAATGTGAGTTGCAGCAGTTTTATTGGTAGTTTTATTATCAAATTTGCAAATTTGTAGGATTTAATGTTTTTAAAACTTTGCGATAAAAAATATTTTATTATCAGTGGAATAAGAAAATAAAATTTGCATAAGTTTAGGCTTGGTCTTTGGCACCTTAAACTTAAGCAAATTTTACTTTCTTGTTATAGGGCCATCCTTCCTAAAAGGAGGCCCCATCATGTATCGATCCTGTCCGTCCGTCCGTCCGTCCGTCTGTCCCGTGCCGCCACCTAGAGGGAAAACGAAAAGGCCTACGAATACCAAATTTGGTAGGAAGGGTCCCGAGCACCCCATGGACCAATTTCAAGGTCAAAGGGTCAAAGGTCAAGGTCACAGGACACAGTAGTTGTGTCAATGTAAGCCTAATTATCAGAATTTCTAGACGGTGATTGGTTGATTCGCGTATATAATATGACCTGTTTATGAATATGGCCTGTTACATACGCACATGCTCAACTGCAAGGATGGCCCCACAGCGGGCAGCCCCTCAACGGCTACACACTCTTGTTTCATATGTATTTTTACGTCGCCTACTACAGACAAAAGTTTTAGTTGTACCAATTAGTGCAAATTGTATTCCCTTTCTCGCGGTGCTACTGTGGTTTTTCTTCCCAATCTCATGGGAATACCATCGTTTTTGTTTCTGTTATTGCCTTATTACCATCATTCCCATTTCCGTGCAAACTTCAGTGTCAATTCTGTGCTGATGTGGTGACAGTTTCCGACAGTGACGTCCGACGCACTGAAGCATAGTGGCATTGGCAAAGCAGTCATGTATCTTTACAAACACCCGAAAGAACTGCGACAGAACAAAGAGATGGCAGGAAAGCTCATCAGTAAGCAAGTGCAGTCCACTGATTTAGATCGTAGGAATTCACAGGCTGCTGATGCAGTTGTGATGTTATCCGAAATAGTATTTACATCAAAACTATATAGCATTATGCTAATATTTGGAAATTCAAACTTGTGATTTTTTTTATTTTTTAATACGGCTACATATTGATTACAAATTTTAATCACGATTAATCGCACAATTATTGACCTTTTTACAACAGCTTTTTGTTTGAAAATGATGTCTGTTCATTTTGTTTCTTGCCTGGTTTTTCAAGACTATATTTTCATTTTTTAAGTTGATTTAATTGTATACTGCTGTTAAATGCTGTCGACGTTTTCAGGCATTTTCTTGAGCCCAAAGCTGGTATGATGTTGAAAAACATAGTAAATATTTGTGAACGAATAGATGAGTGGTCACGACCAATATTCAGCCTGACATCAAACTACAAGAACCTGTCAAGAGAAGAGCGTGAACAGCGAGATTACGAACAGCTGCCGAAGAAACGCAGGATAAGGTTTGTATTTGTACACACGCTGCACTATGAGGTGGGCTTAATTAGGCATGAGTCTTTTATATTACTTTTGTTATTTATTTAACATAGTTAATATTCCACATGCAGCACAGAACTTTTTCAGTTACAAACTTTATCATTAAGATTATGTGAAAATCTATGATGCACTTTTATACCGCTGTTTAGACACTTGGGCACATAACCACAAGAAACACCATTGGATTTCAACCCCACTCAGAAATGCACTATAAACTTAGTGCAATTTTTTTGTTTTATTGATAGTGAAATATTTTATTATGGATTAGTTGTTAGAAGTAAACTTTTATACCTGCGTATTCAATAATAACCTAGGCTGTATCTTTCATTATTTCCGAGATATGGCCAGTTTCCCATTGGAAAATGCACATTTTTCTTACCCCCTCCATTCAGCCACAATTTCAAAATGTTTCTTTTATTAGATGGCTTCAATTTTGCATGCTGAAATTTAGCACCCATGCCTGATTATTTATGTACAAAGTTTTTCCCTATGCCCTAGCCATTAGCCATAATACATCTGTTACTGATGGACAGACAGATGGCAACCATGACAACAGCTCGATCGTTACTTAAGTACGGTTGGCTAAAAAGGTGTAAAAACCAACATTGGTATGGCTATTTCACATACGAGTAGCTGGAGTAACTGTGTGTGCCAAGTTTCATTTCAACGGCTTAGGTTTACGGTTAGGGTTAGAGTTGTGCACTGGCCAGAGATAGTTTTCTGGTTTAACGCACATGTTGTGTTGCATACTGATGTATAGCTTGGAAGGTGGTGCTACGCCTCGACGTGACATTGATCGTGAACTCGTCGGTCAAGAGAAGTGAGTTGCTTGATTTTTTAACCACATCTTAACACTTTGTTTTAACTTAGAAGACAGTTTCATATTTTTTTTCATTAACCAGGTTTATGTTGATGGTATTTTGTCTGACTTTTTTGGTGTATTTGTGGTTTAAACTCAGTTGTTTGGCAGTGTTTTGCAGTGTTATTTATTTAGAACTGTAGTCTAAATTTATGATTTTCCGTTTTCCGTGTCCATGAAAACAAGCAGCAGGTCATACATATGTCTAGATGGGTTGGTTTCAAGGATGTGAGAAGTTTCTGGTTTTATCACACATCATAAGTCAAACTTACAAAAATGGCAGAATGACAAATGGCTTCCGAAAAGTGCAATGTGCAAAAAATCGTGGGCAAACCTGCAAATCTTGAGCATAATTAACTTTCTGACTTACAAAGAACTTGGAAAAACTGTTCGAAAATTTTTACATAGCTCTGCAAATCGGGTTTTCATCTTTTCTCGAGACAGTGCACATTGGGAAATTAAGTAGAGGCAGAGTATTAAAGTCAGGGTAACTGATTAACTTGTCTAGATCTCTTGAAGCATACGACTACATTATTTGCAGATTACTTGTAGTCCCCTATTTTTAAATTTGTGGTGCCAGTACATTATATTTTAAAATTTGTGGGCTACAAAAAAGGTCTTGGAAAATTTTTTCATGGGGGTCCTGGAAAGTCCTAGATTTTTTGTAGGTAAAAGAGTGAGAACTGTGTGGGAACCCTGTGAATGTGTGTAGCTGTATCTGATGTATGACATGTGATGTACTGCAGGGTACTAAGGCCCGGTGATCCGGGTTACATCTATCGTGCCCGAGTACCGCAGCCGTCGCACAAAGATTACGTTATTCGGCCAAAGTGGAACATTGAGGATAAGCCGAAGGTATTACTGAAGCAGATAGATACACTTTGTTAACAATGATAGTTAAGATGTTCACTCTAACTATTCTGTTGGTTCTGCTGTTCTCTGATTATTAATCAGTCATTTTAATTTCTTCTGTTAACATAAATTGTGTCATTCATTTATTATGTTGGTTTTTTGTTGTACTCAGTAACGTGTACATTTTATTAAAGGTAAAAATAACAAAATTTACATTCAGAGTGGTGCTCATGCTGTGAGCTGGGCAGTGTAAAAATCAAATTGAAGAAAATGTCAAGCAGTAAATTGATGGAGGAGGACCTCAAGCAGTGGATAGATTACTAGGGCCCACAGTTTTCCGTGGAAAATTTGGCCAAATTCTGCGGGACACTTTGCAAAATTCTGCAGCTTATTGCGGTGCAATTGTCCAAATTTTGCGGTGCCGTGGCCCTAGATTTATGTGTCTATTGAGCAGTATCCTGTTAAGAAACTTCAGTTATTGGAAGGCTGGCATTGTGCTCAGTTATGCTAGCAACATACAAAGAAAATTGCGAGTCTGCTGGTTTTTTTTCTTGTCAGAAGTGCAGTCACTTGAGTCGCATTGTTTATTTACAATTGTGCCGTATTGTGATGGCTATTAGTAGGGCCCATAGTTTTAGGCAGTTCAGTGTGATTTTTTTCCGTGATATAGTTAGTCGGTTTGATTATGTTATTTGGCTGACAATTGTACTAATCGTCAGTCATTTTTCAAATTCTGCAGAATTTAGCGGAAATATCTAAATTCCACGGAAAAGGGCAAATTCTGCGGCTCGGCTCAGAATTCTGAGGCGCACGGAAAACTGTGGGCCTAACAGATTACCTACAACTGCAGAAGATGACAGAGCGCAGACTCGTCAGATATACTTGTCATTAGTTGTTGTCATCGCTCAGAAAGGATGGCCCATCAGCAAAGCAGTGAATTCATGTTTTGTAACATTACTTGTTTCTACTAATTTGAAACAGAATTATCTGTTAGCAGATTTTGTGTTTATTACTAACATTCGATCATTGCAAGTTAACTGTTCTTTTACTAACTCGTGTTAAAACTTTCAGGGTTCCGGTAAAAAGCCGTTGAACAAATTTGAGCAACACTTGCGAGCGTACAAGCGGAAGTCGGCTGCCTCCAAAGGCCAGCGAGCCGTCGGTATGAGTATTGAAGGCCGCAACATGAGTTTATAACATGTAAGGGTTTGATTTCTCTCCCAGATGGGCATTTATGCTAGAGCTGTCAAATTAATGCATTAATTAACACATTAATGTGTTATTAAATTAACGTGCGTTAAAAAAATTAACACATGGAAATTTATGTTAATTTACTAAATTCAGTGAAGCTAAAGTTCCAATATTCTGTTGGGCTGTAGTTATTTGAAAATTGAATGAATTTGAGTAACTAAACTGTAGTTGCCGTTACATCACTACTGTATATAAATAATTATTTTGATAACAGGCTAATAGATTTTTATGCTAGCTATGATGGCAGTTATTGTTGATTATACGTTTAAATTGTGTTGTTAACTTTCTATATTCTACAGGCGGGCCCTCCCAAACGTCGCAGGGCCCGGGGTAACTTACCCCCCTACTTTCCTTCTTGACGGGTTTGATGCGTTAATTAATGCATTTAAAAAATTAATGCAGTGTCTTAATGCATTAAAAAATTAACACTTTGACAGCTGTAATTTATGCTGATAGTTTTCAGAGCAGATATATTAATTACTTGATATATTTTGAAATCTGAAAGGAGGCGGGTGGATGGGTGTACATTTTTTACGTTTAGATCTGAATATTGTACGTTGTTCGTTGATCTGATTTAAACTACTAATTACATGCTGCTGAGAACTTTTTCACATTCAAAGACAACTGGACTTTCAAAGGTGGTCCAGGTGTAAAGTCGTCCATAAATAGGCCCCTGGACAGGTGGGCAATATCATACTGTCCCTGGTACTTGTTAGTTGCTGAAGAAACTTATAAACTAAACTGTGTTCCATTGTGACAGATTTTTAAGATAATTGGTGCTGTTAAGCTGGACACGCACTCATTCTGTGGCTGTATGCTTGATCAGTGATTGTGAAATGCTTACAAATGTCATCTGATGCATTTGTCGGTCTCATATTTACATTTTTGAGTCATATAGCAATACAATGGTTCTTGTATCAGTTTTTGATAAAGTCTGTATGTCCTTTGTTGCCTCTGGCGTAATAAATGATTATTAGTGTTAATAATTGTAGTAGCAGTAGTAGTATCATTGACAGTTACAGAAGGGGAGATGACTTAATTCACAAATGTGCTGTATTATTGGCAGCAGTTGGAAATAAATTGTTGCTCAATGTTGATCTCACTTTGGTTTATTTGGTCATGCAGTCAGCTGCTGGTCAGGTCACTGGTTGCTGCTTCTTTGACTGTCTGCGCAGCTTGGTACCTCACCACCAACGAAGGTCAACTCAGCCTTCCATCCTTCCAGGGCAGCTAAATTGAGTAGCAGTCTCTCTGGGTGGGGAGCATTCACCCACATCGGGTGTCAGGTAACATGGTGATCCCATATGGCAGGTGATTCTCCATTCCCATGAAGAGCTGTACCATTTAACCATTCAAAGCTGGACAGTTGTTTATGGCTGTCGATAATAATTGTGCTTCATTGTAGAGTGTGCGGAGAGTGGACAAAAACCTGTCCAAGCTTGACAAATACAATCGTACAAGCATCGTTCAAAGGCAGAAGTCTCTCTATCATAAAGCTGTTGATGTTAGTATTGAGGGTCGCGCCATGCCGCTCTAAGTTCACTCAGAACATAAGAAAACTGAACTTTGGTCACACTGCCCACTTAATTGACACTAATGTTTACTGTATATTTTATTTTTCTGTTGTTATACGTGTAATTTTGGGTGGGTCCATGCATGCTGTGACTAACTTGGCTTGGTAGTTGGCACAGACAATTTACCTTGGCCCATACTTTTGTTAGTACCGATACCACAGTACTGATTTTGAAGCAACCTTAATATAAAATGTTACATGCATACATTACTTCTAGAGTGTTTCAGTTATATATGAGTCATATATTATGTCTGTCTTTCACTCTTTCTCCAGTCCATTTGGTTTTTAAAAGCAGTTTGCTGATGGTGCAACTAACCCTATATCTTATATCCCAAATTTCACATTAGCTTAATTGTGGTATATAAACACGGGATATGGTCTGTTTTGTTGTTTTACTTAGTTTTAAGTTAATAATTTTATTTTCTTGCCAAATACAACCAGTGCAGCTTAGCTGTAGTGAGTTGTCGCAGTAATTTTCAGATCTTCTGGCCTTCGTTGTTTGTAACTTCAATTGACCATATTTCTTGGTTGTGGAGCTAGTTTTCTTTTCCTTCATTCGGCACGACTTGGAGATCTGAATGCCTCTTTCTGTCTGATATTACATACATTTGTATCTGTGTTGATTTTGGACATGTAAAAATAAATGTGAATATGTTCATTTGAATTTACTGAAATTAATCATATGTTTCAACTTGTCCTACGTATTTGCCAGTACGTTAAGTTCTACTCTTGAGTTCTAGCGCGATAACGGAGTATGGCTAGTTATGGCAAGAATGATAATATATCATAATTAATCATGCATTTGCTCAAAGCAGTTTCATTCATACAGTAACATCGTATGAACGATAACATTGTACAATAACTGTAAAACATGATTAGACTGCATTATTGTAATATCCAGAATTTGACAATTATCTGGTTAACATATAGTTAATATGGACTCTAGGCAAATGCAGTCCTCAGCCACAGTCAAGTCTACAATTTCAGTGACATGCATTGGTATTGAATAATGTATTAACATTTAACTAAGCTATCATCTTTCTTCCAAGGCTAACTGTACATCGAGTTGGTTATCCTATTAAATTGTGTTGCAAAGGCACAAACATCTAGTTTGCATAGGCATACTGTGGTAACAAATGTTTGTTTACTACAACTATCAGGGTTCCCACTCAAATGACAGAATCAAAATTCATATTACAAAATTCAGGTCTTTTTCAGGACTTTTTCGGCACCATAAAAAAAGGAAAAATCCATCGACGCACTTAGCATCTACAAGCACCTTAGAAGTTATTTTAGTGAGAAAACGATACATGAAGTATTACCTGACAGATTAATGATGTATGTCAGTTGAGCACATTTATATAAAAAACGTCTCTAAAATCAGAACTTGGTGCTATTTACACCGTCACAATGTCACTCATGTTACAATGGTGCTTCAGTTTAACAGTCCTTCATAAGCAATTCCAGTAATTAAGTACAAATGCTACCAGAAAAATTTACGGATTCAGTATCTTGGTTTTTCAAGACTTTCAGCACTCATGTCCAATTTCAGGACCAGTGGGAACCCTGAACTATGAGCCCAAGTACATTAACTTCCATGATCACTCACTGCATAGGATTCCTACAGGTCTTCTGTAGCAAAATTCCCTGACTTTTCCAGTCATGGAATGACAATTTCCCTGACATTATCAAAACAATAACCCTATTGCACAAATGTCAGAAATGGTATTAAGTAATGAAATGGTATTAATAGAGCAATATGCAAACGACAGGCCCTGGTTGGGAGGTCGGGGGGCAAAGCTCCCTTTGAAGCTTTTGGACATTCAATGGAAGCCACAAATTTGCCTGCTTTTTAATATTTGGAGACGCAAAAAATCACAGTTATCTGCAGTCTGCATGATCAAAGCTCATTTCCCTGACTTTACCTAACAACACAAATTCCCTGACATTTGCAGTTTTCCCTGACTGCAAATAGTAGGCAGTTCATGTACCATCATCGAGCCCAGTGGACACGTACGCGTCCTAGGAGTTATTATGTCATCTGATTTGAGTCTTGAGAAACATGTCTCAGCCGTCAGTGCTACCTGCTTCTTTCATCTCAGACAGATTCGTCGTGTCCGGCAGTCATTGGATGTCGGGTCGGCTAAAACCCTCGTGCAAGCATTTGTGACATCTCATGTCGACTACTGTAACGCTGTGTTGGCTGAGTCGCCGAGAGTCATAACAGACAAGTTGCAGAGAGTGATGAATTCAGCTGCCCGCGTCGTCACTGAAACTCGGAAGTATGACAGTGGTTTGTCGCGATTAATGCATGACGAGCTCCACTGGCTTGATGTCACCGATCGAGTACGATTTAAGCTCGCAGTGCTCATGTATCGATGTCTCCATGGAACTGCTCCGCCGTACTTGATGGACAGTTGTACACTCACAGCAGAAGTCACTGGCC
>Ga0209367_1013054_pt1 | contig 10762 bp, 5 predicted proteins | sample WorMetLIZISLAND2_FD_187412 | JGI IMG/M metagenome (GOLD analysis project Ga0209367, IMG submission 187412) | Marine gutless worms symbiont microbial communities from Max Planck institute for Marine Microbiology, Germany - Olavius geniculatus... ... | reverse complement strand
GTTTTTTATGGACCGCGGTGTCGAGGGTAATACTGTTTTTGCATCGTTCAATTGCCAGCAGCAGTAACAAAGAATATTTAATTGCTGTATTTAAACACTGACTTCAGTCATGTAAAGAATTTCTTTCGGAACATTTTGCTGAAAACTGCATGACTCTATGACGTACGGTTGCAAAATTATGGTGTCATGAACTTTGTGCCGTTTTTTTGGACCACCCTGTACATGTATAAAGGATTTACCTAAGCCTACATCAAAATTTTGGTCGGACTCTGACAATTTAAACATTTAACAAATCAGTTAAATTTTCACAGTTCAAACACTGCATTTAGCTAAACTTAACATTGCATGCAATCAAAGCTGCGTTTTTGATGCCTAGCATGTTAGGCATTGTTCATATAATTAGACAAGTATATTATGAATACTATAATTAGATACTTTATGCTGGAGCACGAAATACAAATTTACTAGTATATTGCCTTAATACAGCAAAACAAAACTCTTTCAAATTTTTCGTCTGCCGTGCCATAAGCAGAAATTGAAACTAGTAGCTAAAAGTATTAAAACAAAAGTATTATTATCATTAGCATATTTATAATATATTTATCTATGGTACACCTAACTTGTTAGGTCATCCAAAACGCAGTTCAAGTTGAAACCACCACATTAAATTACTGCCAACATATTTTTACAAGTGTTCAGAAAGTTTCTTTACTTTGAAAACTGCATGTTCACGTTACATTCATGTTTACGCTGCTGAATATAGTGAAAAAGTTCCAGGATTTTCAAGGACCTAGAAACTCAAATTCAAAGATTTTGAAGGACCAACCCATATAGCTCTGAGATTCCATAAAGAATCTTTAACTGTTGAATTTGAACACCTTCAACATTTTTATCAGGTATCAGGCATCTGCGTTACCTGGGAGGGTTGAAGGTAGGGAGGGGAAACTGTGGCGGCGTGTTCCGAATGGAAGTATCCAGCGCAGTGGGCATATGACCGTCAGTGAAGAAGTCTGCGGTGTCAATCTGGTCAATCGACGGTCTGCCCCACGGGTTCGGCATCAGCAGCCAACAGATCAGGTCACGCGCGGACTGTGAGACGTCGGCCGATATTATAAACTCGTTCTTGAGGATTTGCTGGTAAGTTTTGTCCACTGTGGGCATCTCGAACGGCGCCCGACCACACAACAACTCGTACCTATAACAGCAGCATGTGGTCGTCTTAATAGGCCGCACTACCGATCGTGCCTGTCCGTCTGTCTGTCCATTAGTCCTATGAGTAAAGAAAAACTTTCTCGCATCCAGCATAACAGTAACGTGTTGCTTTGATTATTTCAAGCTGTGACCACAGCAAACTTCTTCTTTCAGGAGCTTGTCATAAACGTTGCCGTTGTCATGAGTCGGCGCCACAGCAAACAAAGCCTTGCTACTGTTACATAACGTCAATCAGGTAACACGACGTAATAGTGTAATACACTAATACTAGTCAAGATGTCCGGATTTACAGATTACAGAAAGTAAAAGAAGTGTCTGCCAACCTATATTTCGTCGCTAAGTTCGCATGGACTAAGTAACTTTGAAAATCAATAAATAACACCAAAGGACAAGTCTAGCTTACATTATCGCGTGTTGCGCACTGACAAAAGCAAAAGAAAACGGGTTTGTAAACAGAAAAAAAAACAATAAGAAACACTGTAATTAAAACTAACATGATGCAGCCAAGCGCCCAGATATCAGAGTTGTAACTGTGTCCAAGCTTCTGTATCACTTCAGGCGCCATGTAGTTCGGTGTTCCCAATATCCCTTTCCTGTATTCAACAACATCAATACTGCATTTACTGGTCGACAAATAGATGTAAACACCTTTTATCAATGCATACAAAAATAAATTCGCTGTACTTCTGCGAAAGATCTACGCATAATGCCGATAAAAACTTGGTTATCCGGTCTTATTCCTGCCCTTGATTTCCAACCTCCACAGATTTCCATCGTGAGCATTCCCTTTGTTTTAGTTTCATTCCTAGTTTCGACGCTGCAACGCTGAACACAAAATCCACTACTCTGATTTTGTGGTGCTTGTTGCAAACGTCGTCGTCATGACAAAGCCTACAATTCTGGATTGTCTGTCGTGAACCAGTGACTTAGCCAGAAATGTGAATTAAAAGGTTCTCCTCTTTTTCCTTTCCCTTCGTCTCCCCTCCCTTTCCGTCCTTTACCATACCCTCCCTTCCCTCGCATTTCTTCCCTTCTTTATAAAGATTGTAAAAACGCTTCTGGTCCTGAGCGCTGTAGCAAGCATAAGACTTTACCTTTTTTACTTACATTTCCCCTTCACTCCCTCTCCCTTTTAACAGGGGTCCAAGGGTATCACCCCTGCAGGAAAGTTTTAGAGCAACACCTTTATGAACCACGTGGTTGTTTGAGCGAAACTTTCACATTGCAATTGGGGGCCCTCTCTTGTCTATTCCACTGTCGTAATTGGCTAGAATGAACAATGTTTCGCTGACGTACTTTTTGTTCTCGACGCGAATGGCGCTTCCGAAGTCGGCGATTTTTAGTTCCATCTGTTTGTTCAGCAGCAGGTTGGAAGGCTTGAGGTCGCAGTGAATGATACGGTGTGAATGAATGTAGCGAAGACCCGCCGCCAGATGGCGCACGTAGTAGCGCACCTCCGGCGCTGTCAAAGTCGACCGGCTATTCAGCAAGTGCATCAGCGTCTAGATTCAACAAAATACATCGCAGCTGACAAAAAAAAACATTAAAAGTATCCGAGTCAAAAAACCGTTAGCACGATAATTCATGAACCGCTGTTTGATGAAACTTTGCACGAAAATGGTACTTTGACAACCTCTAGAACCCTACTGACTAGCAAGACCATGGATGAAGGTCACACGTTTTGTGTTTCTTGCGTGCACAATACCGCTTAAACCATCACATGGCCTGAATTCAAGAAATATCATTCGCTATAGTCAGTGTCAGTTCATTACTGCCCGGGAAGCGACTGCGACTACACGCGGGCGGTACGTATAGCCTTGACAATTAATTATCTTAACCCTGCTAATACCGTGGGGTCAACGTTGACCCCAAAACAAACTTTATGGTGTATTTTTTCCGCAGTGGTTAAAAATAAAATTTTGAAATTTCGTGACTTTTAACATTTTCATGCATACATTATCTACGTATGACAGTTTTATGTGATTGATAATTAATTCATAGAATTTAGCGAACAGTTGCATCGAGTACCAGCTGGGGTCAACGTTGACCCCAGATACTTTGTATACTAACGTCATGTGGAATCAAGTAATAAATGCAGCAGCAGTTGCTGCTATAGCTACTGCAATTGTAACTGCAGCGGCAACAACAATTGCAACAAATGCTGCGACTGTTTCTGCAATTGCAACTGTTCAAGAAACTGTTGCAACAACAGTTGTTGCAACAATAAATGCGGCAGATGCAAATAACTACACATTGAGTCGATAAGCAAAACATCAAACTTTTGTCCACATTTTTTGCAAATATAAATAAAGTTTTCAAAAAATTTCCACTGTTGCAACCTCAAAACTTAGAATACAGCGATCACTTTTTATCGTGGCATAGCGACAGTTGCTGCAACAGTTGCAGCAACTTTTGCAACAAATGCAAATACAACAGCAGCTGCTGTAACAGCCGCAGTAAATGTGGCAACAACATTTGCAACATTAATTACCATAATTGCTGCAACAAGGACTGTCATTTACTGCTGCAACACTCTTGCAACAACTGCTGCAACATTAGTTGCAACAGTTACAGCAAATCTGGCAACAACACCTCATGCAATAATTACAATAACTACTGCAACGAAGATTGTCACCCACTGCTACAACATTTTTGCAACAACTGGTGCAACACTCGCTGGAACAGTTGCAACAATTTTTGCAACAATTTATAGCACAACAACAGCTGCTGCAACAGATCGAGCAAATGTGGCAACAACGTTTGTTGCAATAAGTATACTAACTGCTGCAACAAGGACGGTCACCCGTTGCTGCAACATTCTTGCAACAACTGCTGCAACAGTTGCAGACATGTTTGCAACAACTGTTTATACAACAAAAGTTGCAGCAAATCTGGCAATAACATCTGCTGCAATAATTACAATAACTGTTGCAACAATGACTGTTTCTGTGGTGTGTTGATAACACAAAAAAAGATGCACCTGTTGCAGTAAATCTGGCAACAACATCTGCTTCAATCATTACAGTGACTGCGGCAACAAAGACTGTCACCTGCTGCTGCAACACTCTTGCAACAACTGCTGCAACAGTTGCTGCAACCGTTGCAGTAACTTTTGCAACAATTTTAATACAATAACAGCTGCTGCAACAGATCGAGAAAATGTGGCAACAACATCTGCTGCAAAATTTCTATAACTGCTGCAACAAGAACTGTCGCACATTGCTGCAACACTCTTGCAACAACTTTGCAACAGTTGCTGCCACAGTTGCAGCAACTTTTGCAACAATTGTTTATACAACAACAGTTCAGCAAATTTGGCAACAGAATTTGCTGCAATAATTACAATAACTGCTGCAACAAAGACTGTCACCCGTTGCTCCAACCCTTTTGCAACAACTGCGGCAACAGTTGCTGCAACAACTGTTGCAACAGATGTTGCAACAGATACTGCAACGTTCCAACAACTTTTGGGAAACAATTGCTAATTTAGCAACAGCTGCGGCAACTGTTGCAGCAAATATGACAACAACATTTGCTGCAATAACAACATTAGCTGCAACTACAATAACTACTATAATTGCAACAATTGCCATAATAACTGCTGCAATATTGTTGCAACCACTACTGCAACAGCTGCATCTACAATTGTTACAACAGTTGCTGCATTATGAAATTAAGTATAACAAATAAATAACAAATTAGAAGCAAACTTACATGCAGAAATGTGTTAAAAATGGACAAAAGTGATTGGGGTCAACGGTGACCCCAGTGGTATCGGACGGGTGTAAAACATTGTGGTAGTAGGAGGGTTAATATCGCGCTTTAATCACAGTTATAGCGGTAGGGCTAATTGGTCTGTGTTAGAACTATTCGTATAGCTAGGCGTCATCAAAAGACACAAGGCCGTCTCTCTGCTGGACACTGGCTTACAGTTTATTAGCAATATTTTGTGGTGCTGTACGTACTGTATTGTAATGAAACTTCAACAAGAAATTTGAGCAAAGCTCACGAGACGCGCGAAAGCCTACAACATTTCCAGTTCAGTAGTTATAGTTTCGAAAATCGCATATCACTTGGACTCGGCCCATCGGGACCATAATACACATCGGCCATAGGCGCGTGTGGCGTTGGCGACGGTGGCGCCTCCTTGTGAATGATATAGACTTGCGCAGCCCGATATTGCGAAAAAAATCCGTAAAACCCCCTATTTTGGCGTTCAAGGTCATCCAAGGTCATTGAATTCGGCGCCAATCGACAGCCAGTATAGGATTTCCTATTAGTGATTAATAGTAACCTAGGCCTTATCTCGCACCGTTACTGAGATACAACGAGTTATTGGCCAAAAATCGCAAATTTTGACCACCCCCCTCTCATTTAGGGACCTCGTTCGGTGTGACCCCCTTCGAATTTACGAAAAAGCTTTACGGTTCCTGAAACTAGAGTCTTCCAGGCAGCCGGTGGTGAAAATTTGGAGATCTGACAGACGGACAGAATTGCGATGGCTAAGACGCGCTGAAAGCATAGCTGCTTTCGCGCGTAAAAATTAGACTAACCTGCAGTGCTTATTTCACAGCGTAGAGCAGGTGATGAAACGTAGCATTCTGGCATTTCGTTTCATTTTTACGTGCGAAAGCAGCTATGCTTTCAGCGCGTCTTAGCCATCGCAATTCTGTCCGTCTGTCCGTCTGTCCGTCTGTCCGTCTGTCCGTCTGTCCGTCTGTCTGTCTGTCCGTCCGTCCGTCCGTCCGTCCGTTTATCACACGGGTGGATCAGGCAAAAACGGTCAAAGCTAAAATCACCAAATTTTTACCGTCGGCTGCCCGGAAGACTCTAGTTTCAGAAACCGTAAAGCTTTTCCAGAAATTCGAAGGGGGTCACTCCGAACGAGGGCGCTAAATGAGAGAGGGTAGGCAAAATTTGCGATTTTTGGCCAATAAGTCGCTGTATCTCAGTAACGGTGCGAGTTAAGGCATAGATTACTATTAATCACTAATAGGAAATCATATACTGGCTTTCGATTGGCGCCGAATTCAATGACCTTGAATGACCTTGAACGCCAAATAGGGGGTTTTATAGATTTTTTGCTGCAACACAAGTCTATATCATTCACAAGGTGGCGCCACGGTATTGGCGTTGGTGGCGTGGCGTAGTTGGTAACGCGTTTCAGCTGAAACGAAGTTACTCTACGCCGGACCCGGTTAGTACTGCGATGGGTGACTGCCTGCGGGTAAGAAATGCTATGGGCTTTCGCGCGTCCCGTGGCATTAGCTCAAATTTCTTGTTACTTAAGCCTACGAACAGCCATTGTCTAAAACCCAGTAAAGGTTAACACTGCTTACACAGTATATTGCAGCACTTTAGAAGAACTGATCATTGAGCTACGTATGAGATCATACAGTGCTACCAGACGACCTGTTGACAGTCACCAAGCATTATAATAACTGGGTCCGGCGTGTTGCAACTTCACCGAGACCAGATGCGTTAAACACTGCACTAAGCCATTAACCAAGTGGGCTCTAAACGAAAGCCTTTTTTCGCCTCATCTTTTCGTCAGGCGTAAAAAAATTCTCATGCTTTCGGTTTCCATCCGTCCCGAGAAAAAAACCTGGGTCCTAAAAAGTTATTGGACTTGAAAATATTAGCGGAGCTTTTAGTTTGTTTTCAAAGTTAAGGTAAAAACTGTTTGTAATGCTGCAGTATCTTTACTTTAGTTCTCCTGGGTAAGATTTAGTATGTCAATAAATTTTTATGAGTTGTTGTGTAATATTACGCATATGACATGTCACGACGTATAAATAAAAAAAATAAATGTAAAATAATTGCCCCCGTCCGTACATTTTGCTAGCTGAAACCAGAAACGCAGAACTTTTACACCTTACATTTTCGCTGCAGAACTCCAGGTGCATGTAGATACGTGACTTGTCCTCCCGAAATCTGTGGAAACGAACGACGTTCGGATGACACAGACCTCGATGTAGCGCCACCTCGCGATCGATCTACGAACACAGAACACACAGTCTAGACGACGTCTGAATGAAGAAATAAACTGCATGAACGACAGTGTAGACCTACAACTACAATACATAGCAGACCAGAACACAGGTAGGTTTAGCGAATACACGATGACTGGACATCAAGAAATATTTAAATAGCCCTCACTTATATGACTTTTGAAGATAAGTCATAGGCCTATATATACTTTTATGACGGCCTACGAAAAGATGGGGCTATGGTGTTGTGCATCGCTCTATGTGCCAGTCTATGTAGGCTAGTACTTTAATACAACGATAAAAAGCAAATCCATTCACCTGATCTCTCCGACCGCAGTAGACACTACTAGCTTTGGAGATGATCTTTGCTGCGTAGATTTCATTCGTATTGCGGTCAGTTATCTGGTAGCATGTGGCACATGTTCCCTGCAGCACGATGACAAAAAACTCAGCAATTACCAATTACTTTCACGTACAGTTTTATAGGATATTATATTACGACTATATGGAGCAAATGCCTAGAATAGCAAGAGGCGGTTAAATGTCGTTGTCCTGCACCGCAGATCTACTGCTTCGGGATAGAGCTTTTGCACATGCTAAGTATATAGACCCCTATACTGATCAAATTTGTTTCATCACACATTAGTAAGTAAATCCAAATATGCTGTACAAACGAATCAAATAGCAGTATTTTATCGGTAGCATCGGTGGCGTCGTGGATAGAAAAAAAACTTCGGAGGGGCAGAAAGTTGCAATTTTCCTAAAAACAGTTGCGACAAGAGTATGGATGCTCAAAATTTTAACTGTGCCCCAAAATTGGGACCAAATGAGTATTTACGGCCCAAAATTTTCTATTTTTAAAAAATACGATTTTTGCACAAAAGGATCTTCTGATAGAGTAAAATTTTTAAAAAGCATGCAATTGCCTCTTGTCGCAACGCCACCGCCATTCTGCGGCCACTCAAGTTCAGCTATTTTTGTATAATTATTGTGCCTCCGTCTTAGCCGATACAAATCTTGCTTGTCAGTCCGTCTGTCCGACAGTCTCCGTACCGTTCGGGCTCTTAACTCCAAAGCAAAAAAAATACAAACACCAAAATATTTGTAAACATTTATCAGAAACCGGTCTGCAAATTTTCAGCTTAAAAATCCAATGCCAACACAGTTTTCTAGTTTTAAATTGCGATCTTTTTCACATTAATGTTAAGTGTTTAGGCCCTATAGAAAATTTTGGAGAAAAGCACTGAGCAAAAATATTTTCAAAAACGATGAACTCAAAGCACAGTTTTGTAAAACGACAAAAATCCATAAACGTTTATACTGCAATAATATGACTGAGAGCTGTACCCTACGTACCCTGCCAAGTGGTCTCCCGATTTCCCACCGCGAACGACGTCGGTGGACTGACTGCGACTGGACGTCCGACACAAGTCCAGACCGATCCACAACCGTCGACGGAGCAGGAGGATCTATGCTACCCAAGCTCCTATCCACCTGCTGCTGGTGGTCGGTGCGTGGGGTTACAGAGCTGACTCCTGGGACGGCTGGCGCCAGGTCGACAACGTCCGGCGGCTGCATGATGTCCGTTGGAACAGGTCCTTCCAGCTTAGAACCAGATTCTGGCTCGGAAGAAGACGCCACACCACCGCTGCCGCTGACACTACCGACGGCCGACGCACTTAGCTGTGAGCTGTTGGTACACTGCTGGACTGAGCTCGGTGTGTGGTCTGGAGTGGGTCCGGATGGTGGTGTACTGTAGAGTGACAGGGACGCTTCGTCAATCGTGAGATCTAAACTGTTCTGCTGTCTGGCGACGGTTGTCGTGACTACCGGCGTTGAGCAGTTGACGTTTCGACGTCCTTTCGTCCGTTCAGCAGTTCGCGGCGTCGACGTCTTTCCCCCGTACACACTGCACACGCAACAATATCGTATAATAGGCCTAACGTACATATGTATCATGACTATTATAGCATGTGAAATTTATAGCGCATCATTGCACAAAGAATCCTGGCGCATTACACTGTCTATGCAATACTATGCATCAGTAACCTACAATATTTTTTAAAATATCACGATAATAACTAAGAACAGATGTTTTTTGTAGCACCAGACGAGACGACCACAGTAAGTCGTTGGTCCATCTGACCGTAACGTTGACGTATCATGGCCATGTAGACTAGCAGAGGTCCGACGAGAGAAAAAAATAGCGCTGCGCGAAATTTATATTGCCCCCAGGTTGATTTTCAACGACGGTGGCAAAACTTTTTATATTTGTTTATTTAATATAAAAAAAGTTTCTTCTTCGTTTTATGCAAAAAAACAGCCATGTTTTAACCAAACATCAAAAAACATAGAGATAAAGCATTTTATAAAATACAGGCGAAACACCGTTCTTTAAAACAGATAACTGCCTGCCATAAAAATCACATTAACGCTGAAGACCTCAGCTGATCAGCGAAGATGCTGAAGCCCTGCAGGTCAAGTGTTGAACGACTGGTCAGTTCGTCGTGGGCAGTCGACTGCTCCACTGCACCGTTATTGTCTCCAGCCGTTGCTATCACATCTATACAATGAGCCAGAAAAAGCGTGCCACCAAATTTGTGTCCGTATCTTTGCTAAATATTGCTCGATTTTAAGAATTCTTTCACTGGCACACTGTCTAGAGTCTAGACGAACAATAATTGCGTGAGTGCCGGTGAACGAAGTTTAAAAAAGTTTAGTTTTTTTACTCAATTTGTATACAAAGTGTTGCATTAAACAAATATAAACGACAACTGGGCGGACCGCTGCATACATGTCGGCACTTGGCGTCGACATCACTGCTGCCGTATTTCATTTTAAGCTGCAACGATAACAGCTATTGCGACAGATGTCACTGTAGCGTGGTCGGTCAATCCGTCTGTTAATCGTAAGTAAGTAATTATTTTTAAAAATCGAGATGGTGCAATTAGTCACAATTTCAACCTAGGAGGTCGAAACTCAAATGGTTAAAATCTACATTCAATGCTAAAAATTCTCTGGGCAGACATCCAGGGATTTCGGTGCAATTCGCTACTGAAATACCGGGTATGCATTGCAGTCTAAAATCGTGAAAAAACCCATAAAACCTAATTTGTAAACTTCCAGATCGTTTAAGGTCATCAGTGTTGGTACTCGCTGAAAGTTCGTCAGCAGTGAGCAAAAAATATGTCTATCTGAAGCCGTTTTCACGTTAAATTAGTGGATATTAGCAGAAATCAAACATTTTGAATTTAAAGGGGTGCCCATATATAACATAACAATAGCTGATAACATAAAAGGGTGGCACCCTCGTATGTTATCAACTATTGTTCTTTTAACTATTAACTTATTACGGTATTTGATATTACGATGGTATTTGGTGATAAGCAAATATCAAGTAAGATATACATAGATGGAATTGAGCTGGAAAATGTGGAGAAATTCACCTACCTGGGAAGCAACATGACATATGACCTAGACTGTTCAAAGGAAATAGCAGTCAGAATTGCAAAGGCAATGGCAAACCTGAAGGCCTTGGACAAGATTTGGAAAAGTAAGGC
>Ga0209367_1013053_pt1 | contig 10763 bp, 7 predicted proteins | sample WorMetLIZISLAND2_FD_187412 | JGI IMG/M metagenome (GOLD analysis project Ga0209367, IMG submission 187412) | Marine gutless worms symbiont microbial communities from Max Planck institute for Marine Microbiology, Germany - Olavius geniculatus... ... | reverse complement strand
TTTGTTCAAAGAAACATTTAATAAACAGTAACAATGTTCAGCAGAACTGGAGCACGCAAGGCATAAAAATGCACTCACTGCGGCCCAAAAACTGTCAAGGCACACACATGTCACCAACCATAATACATCAACATACGAACTATTCAGAGACTATAAAAACTACCATAAAAACACGAACACATTATCTAAAAATCACCTAAAAATCAAACCTACACAATCAAAGTTCACTTGCTCAATGCATCGCTTGAACGCTAAAAAACATGTAAAATTACTAACACATAACTGAATCATGTGCATTATTTTTACTGTGCACAAGACACACTATTTTACTAAGTCTACTACTGTACTTCATGTTGCTGTGTTTTTGATCTTCTGCAGAAAACTTAAACAGTTCTTGATAAAACGTGAAAGGTTGCCTGCACGCACTGCAGCATTTAGAATCTTCCACCAAGCTGCAGGTATTAAGTTATTTTTTTACCTGGTAATTTACCAGGTATGAGCAAAATTGTTATACTGAATAAGCGACAACATGGAGTTGCAGACGCTTATTCATTTCAGTACAAACGTAGTAAACTGTTATAACTGAATAAGCCTCAACACAGTCTTTTAGGCAGACTTTCACTTTATGTATTCGATTAACCGCTTAGCAAACAGAATGAATTAGCACATCACTAAGTAACCTGCACCAGGCCACCTGCCCACCTGAGTTGACAGTGCAAACATGTAGTGCGCTAATGACTATGTACATTGATTGTAGGCCTATTTAGTATTTAGGCATAATAGATGTCAAAAAATACTTGCGTGAAAGATATAACTGACTGCGCTGTGATTACTCTGCACATGCAACGTCTAACGAAAGGTAAGACTATCGATATCTCTGAACAGAGTAGACCTACTACGTATCAGATCAGTTTAGGCCTACATAAACGCTTAACGATACCAAAAAAATAAAAAGTGACTTTCAGCAAAAATTATCAGTTTCCACACACTAATTATCACATACCAAACGCACGCCTGTATGCCCCCGAAATAAACGTAAGTCAACTGCTGCTGACTGTGCTGACTAGGCCCTAATATTGACCGACGGCGCCGTTACGTAATACCGTTAAAACAGCGCTTGCGTTTATTCTCGATCTTTAACACCTATACCAATCAACACAGGACACTCGTAAGACTGCCTATGCTAAATTTCAGAAAATTCTGACAGTGCGCCCATTCGAAAGGCAACCCGTTGCGAATCTCGGCATTAAGATAAGCACTTATTAAAATTGGCCCAGCAATAAATTTACATCAGATCAAAATGCAACAAATGTGCCCCGCAAAATCCTAATAAATGACAATACTTAGCATCTCGTGGTGCTATTTAGTTCCGTGCCGCAAAATGTTAGCAATGCTAAATAAACATATATTCTAACGATAAATGGCAAACGAAAAACACCTCCAGGCCAGTTTCCTGCTTCGATTTCTCCATTATATAAAAAGATAACAATACTTGCAAAAGTTCGTTTGTTTACAAACAACCGCCTTCCAACATAGAATATAGAAACGACGGGTTTACGTTTTTTGCCGCATATTCTATTCGTAAGCAAGCAATTATTACACGCGTCAATTAATTATGGCTTTTTCGCCCCTTTGCCGTGCCGCCTTCTGGCTGATTAGCCTCTCACCTTGGACGATTCACCCTTATTAAATACGGTGATATTGGTCTTTTCTTCTTCTTTTTTCTCTTCCATCAGAATGATGATGAGGCTCTGATGGAAGAGAAAAAAAAGAAGACATTTGACTCTGTCTTGCGTCATGGCATAGCTTCGTCAAATTGTATGCTCCTCATGTCTATGTCTTGTTTTATATTTTTTATCCACTTTTTTAGCTGTCTTCCCTATTGTTCTAGTGTAGGCTAAATATTTTCTGTTTAGTTTATGAAAAAAACAACAACTAAAGTGTATCATCAGCTAGGCCCTTAGTGTTTGCATTGTAAAAAATTAGCTGGGGGTTGAACTTTTCGAAGGTCGGACACCGACCAAAATGTGAATCGTATGACCTCCTGCGCATAATTTGACTGTGTCCATTATCCACTGTACGTCTAAGTAAATGTATGTAATATATGGACACCTTAAGGAAAATCTTATCAACTGGAGCCGCGTACGTGTTTATATTTATACAAAGTTTTTGTTTTCTAGGTTAGATAGCTCCATTCTGTATTTTGTGTAGGTTATTTTGTTGTCATTGCGCAACAAAAAAATTATCTTTAAGAGTTGCACAATTGTATAGCTATAGGCGGACGGCCGCATAATAGTGGCACTGGGGCGACTATTTCTATAGTCTGTAAGAGAAATTTGTAATTAGGCCTAAGTTTTTATCGATTTACTGATCATTCGAGTCATTTGATAAATAACTCAATTATAAGGCGTAAGATAGTTGTATGTAATATGGAAACCTTGAGGAAATCTTGACAACTGGAGCCGTGTGTTTACATTTCTACAAAGTTTTTGTTCTCTAGATTGCGGAGCATGATCGTGTATTTTGTCTGGGTTATTTTATCATCATTATGGAACACATAATTTCTCTTTTTAGTGACTGACATTTAAAACTAAAGTCTTTCATGTATATGAAATATGGACACTGTCCAGAGGTTTTGATTCTGTGGGGTTTCCAATTTTTGGCTTTCCCGTAGAAAGAGAAGTCGCCATTAACCAGCGGCGGATTCAGAACTTGGGAACTAGAGGGCGGAAGGATAGGGTGGGTACGTCTTGGGAAAGGGCTGTGCCCCCTCCCCAGAAAAATTTTCAAAATTTTAAACAAAAATGATGCATTTTTGTGCAAAATTTTTCACTATTTTTAAGATGCATCCAGTCAATAGAGGGCCCCTTGAATCCACGCCACTGCCGTTAACACATGGCTTAAACTACCATTCATCCTGTGATATATGTCACAGATGTAAAACACTGGACACATCAAAAATATTAACACATAAATAAATCATAATAAATATATAGGTCTGCAGAATCAGCTCGGTATATGATAAACCATCTTTTGCACGAGGCTCATAAAAAGACGATTCAAACAAATGCTATACTCCCAACATGGGGCTCTAAAATGTCAACACAATACATTTACACTTAAATTAAATGTGAAAATAAACTGTTATTCTCTATCCAGGTAGGCTACCTAGGCTATAGTTTAGTATTTTGGACAGGTCTGGCGCTGCAAATAGGCAACCGTTTTATCATGTAACCAGCCTGTAGGCACAATGAGTACCACAATAATATGCAGTCAAAGCCTTTGAAATTTCTGTAAATCATGCAATCACAGGGAACTAACAACAATATGATAAATGCAAAAAAACCCAGCAGACAGTCCTATTTTAACGGTACAGCACTTACAACACGTACTTTGGCTCATACACTTTTCACAACAGTTAAGTTGACAAACAGTCAAGACAACAAAACAGCCAATGAGACATATACCTTCAAACTGGCTTTCGTCTGTTATTGCATTATAAAGGACTGTATGCACAAAAAAACGAATGACAGAAATACACGCACAACAATAGCATAATCAATGCAATACCTAAAATATTTACAGCAAATAGGTCCAAATGACACCCTCAGATGCTTAAAACTAAATCATGACAAACTAATGGCAGTGCATCATTTTTTATTACTAAGTTAATGCAACAAATTCCAAAAAAATTCACTAAACAAATCTCAGCTACAGTGTCTGTGTAAATGCACAGTAATTAGTTCAAAGTTAGCAGCAATGTCTAATAAATAACAAAGCACATTAAATTCACACACTGCTCATCAGACTCCCAGTCCATTTTTTCAAAACCCAGATAAATGGAAAAAAATTTTCAGTTGATATTCAGGTAAACCAAATTGTTGCAAAAAAGTTGAAAATATGGCTAATATTTAGCTAAGCGCCAACATTTTCATCTATTAGCTGGATAGGACAGAAACATCAGTAATTCCACTGAACAAGCATATAAAAAATTGTTCAAATCAAGTAGCAACTGTATGTATGTTCAGAGTTAAAACTTTAGCGACTCATAAACAAAAGCAACATTTTGTAGTTTCTTTGCCTGGTTTTAGCTAAAGACTGAATTTAAAGTTGCCATACGTGTGATTATCTATAAGCAGAAAAGAAAAAATTGAACGTCACTTTTTCCATGAATTTTTGTCAGACTTTTGGCAGCAGATTCAGCAAGCCATAATTATTTCAGCAGACAAAAATTCTGTGGCAAATTCAGCTATCGGATCTAGTTTGAGGCTCTATAGTTCAACATCTCAGTATCACTGCCCTGCATATGTTCACGAGCTGAGAAAGTAGAGTTTTTTCGTCAAAGTACTCATTGGAGCAGGAACTTGTTTAAGATTTCCTTCATGCGTTGCTGCTAAAGAGACGACGCGATTCACCTCAGTTAGTATACTCAACAGATCGCACCTGAAACAAACGATGATGCATCAGTTGTTAGCCATTTCTGCAAGGACTTCAACTTAACATTAACAATCAAAAAATGTGCAAACAATTTAACTGTAAATGTGTTTGTTGTGAAGACGTCACTCGCTAAACTGTCCAGCCAAAAAAAACAAAGTGTTAATCACTAAAGTCTCATGGGAAGTGATGACTGTTGGTAAACAGCATATAAAACAAAAAGCCCAGCTGTCACTAGAATGGCCGACCATACTGGTCGTCAGTGACTTTCATAGTCATCCAAGGTCAATAATTTTCATTTCATCTGAAAGGGTGTATGCCACTTCCTATTAGCGATTAATAGTAACCTTGGCCCTATCTCTCACCATTTTGAGAAATATGGATATGGCCAGTTTTCTGTTGAAAAATGCACATTTTTACTACCCCCTCCATTCAACCCTCAATTTGAAAATGTTCCCCTTAGAGTGGATGGCTGAAATTTTGCATCCCCAAGCATAACATCCAGGGCTATTTATTCATTTACAAAGTTTTCCCCAACGCCGTACCCGTTAGTCAGGGTACATCCGTTACAGACGACAGACAGACGACAACCATGCCAGTAACTCGACTGTTACTCAAGTACAGTCAGCTAAAAATTATAAGCAACATGACAGAGATAGCTTAAAACAAATGGTTCATGCCAAAAATCTGGAAATTCTCAAGATGTTTCTGTCAAAACTTCTTCTTGAGACCAAGACAAAGACTGATTTTTCCCTCAAGGCACCACGAAAGTGCGTCGAAACCAAAAACCATGGTCTCAAAGACTACATCAATGGTTCATGCTCTTGTAGTCAACATTCCATTGGCAGAAAAAAATAATTCATCAAAATTAACGTGCAAGTGCAACTGTACCATTCTTTGCAGGAAAAAAGAACCAGTCGTAGTTGAACTTAAGGATTGCATTATCAAGGTAGGTGCAAAGACAGGAAGAATATTCATTCAGTTTCTCACGTTTTTGCTAATTTTTCCAGCTTGCGGACAAGGATTGTGATGAACCATGATCCACTTTGCTTGCTGCGGTAAGACACATAGCCAGGAACTGTGGCCATTGCATACAGAAAGTCGGCCTCATCTGCGACTGTTGCAACTTCCGGACCATCCTCCTCAATATCACTACTCGATGCTATGCACAATTAGAAAATAATCAAGATACAGGATGTTCTACCTCAGCAGTAATTTTGTGTGCAAACTTCTTCATACATTAAAACTCAAAAAGCCTACATAAACCGTTAAAAGCTTTAAAACCATCACATTGGGTTAATTCAAACAGTGAAGTGATTTCAAACAAATAATGGAAAAAAATTACAATTTTAACAAATTACTTATTACTTAAAAAAGATTGTTACAACTTTTTTTGTTAGTACAATAACAAAAATCACGACATTTCTTATTTAATTATTTCAATGACAACGTAAGGGGAATAACAGCAGGACATACACATTGATGTACGAATTTTAGTTGGGTTTTTCCAGACTTGCCACCGGCTTACAGTTCACACTATAAATGATTTTATTTAATTAATTACTTTACTTACTTAAACAAATTGATGACAACTTTTAACTACTATGAATTCAAGCAAAGCAAAAAAAACTAGAAAATACCTGAGGATCCAGTCTGCTGTCCATTGCCCTGACACGCCTGAATGAAGAATACTTTTGGTTTACCATGCAAACTCGGACAACTTGCCGGCTTGAAGTGGACTGCAAGATCTCTGATAGGTACTGTTATTCCATCAGTACCATAGACAGCACCACTGACACCATGAGAAAGAATGCAGCAAATGAAGCAATTGTATTCTGTATGGTCCTCTTGTGATATCTTTTTCATATGCTGCACAAGCTTGTCATGCTCCAGATTATTTTCCACTCGAACAGTGAAATAAAACTTGGTGAAAACCTCCTTCAACCTGTCTACAAAATATTTTTTAAATCTTCCCATGTACCTCATAATGTACTAAACATAGGTGCTGAAATACACATAATAACAGTGAAATAGAGCAAAAAAAATAATAAATCTCATGTGCAGAAAACAGTTGGGATTAGCCAGAAGAAGAAAGAGGATGGGTTTATTAAGCAAAACTATCCCATCATTAAAAAGCTATAAATCTGAGAAATAAATAAAAAACAGGGTTACTAGAAATTACATAAGCTCCTCACAGTTAACGATCCATTGTTGCAAATGCTTCCAAATAAAAATCTAAGTGCACTGACTTGTGCCAGCTTGTGACACTTTAAACGCAAAAATTTGACAACAATGATAAGAAATACGGTGGTAAATGATAATGCCAATTTAACAACATGCCTGGCAAGTAAACATAACAGCAAAACAAAAAAAAATGTTAAACTGTAACCAAATTCTTGTAAATAAAAAATGCCACCACTCACCACAATCAACCTGTGACCCAGGCCTGTCTCCCATCTTTTTGCTCCTACTGTCATCAGGTTTGCTATAGAACTTCTCATTGTTGACTATGAGACAGATGCCTGCATGAAAAGAAACACACATATAACTAGAAAAGCAGTCGTAGCCCGCAGGTACCTCCGCCAAGGCAAAGCTATTCGCCAGGTGGCGTCACCATCTTCGCTTTGCCAGCAGTTCCCTTATGCCCCCTTTAGTGCAATGGTAACGAAAATTTCAAAGTGATCCAGAATCCAGGATTCCTGCCGGATCACCCCCAAAATTTAATCACTGGTAGTTTTTGCCATTCCCGACATTCCCTCAGAATTTCAGGAAGATCCGTCCATAACTTTTTGAGTTATCTTGCTAACACACAGACAAACAGACAAAAACCGGCAAAAACATAACCTCCTTGGTCGAGGTAAATATAAACAGCAAAACTATGTTGAAGTGGTACTCAACTAATGTTGCCAAATGTGGAGTTAAATCATAGCACAGCCATTATAACTAGAGCTGTCAAGGTGTTAATTTTTTAAATGCTTTAACGCAATGCGTTAATATTTTTAATGCATTAATTAACGCGTAAATTAACGCACCCAGTCCTGTCGAGAAGGAGAGTAGGGGAATAAGTTATCACAGTCCTCGTGACGTTTGAGGGGCCCTGCCTGTCTAATATAAAAAGTTAGAAACACATTTTGAAACGTATAATCAACAATAACTGACGTCATAGATAGCATAGAAATCTATTAGCATGTCATCAAAAATTGAAATAATTATTTGTTTACAGTAGTGATGGAATGAAAACTACAGTTTAGTTACTCGAATTCATTCGATTGTCAAATAACTGCAGTTTAACGGAATATTTTAACGGAATATTTTAACTTTTGCTTCACAAAATTTAGTAAATTAACATAAATGTACGTATGTGCATTAATTTTTTAAAGCGCGTTAATTTTTTTAACGTGCATTAATTTGTTAACGCATTAACGCGTTAATTAGCACGTCAATTGTGACAGCTCTAATTATAACATATCAACTAACGCTAGAAGCACACAACTCAAATGATCACAGTGGTAATTCATCCAAATACTAACAGTCTCAGCATTAATTAACCTCACTGATCAAACATGTTTGCTACACCTGACACCCAGACAAATAAAATCAACAACTTATATTGACCTATTAATGCACCGATACACAAAATGTCGCAATGTTCCATACCAGCAGCATCAAAAACCAATCACAATCACCCACTAGCATTATCAGAAAAAAAATTAACAAAAGAACAAACATGGGATTAGTACAAGATTCAAAGTGTGGTGGGCAGGTGAGAAAGGCATAAGAAACACTAATCATACACTTAACCTCCAGAAAAAAATTATGAGACAACAGCTATAAAGAATAAATGCTAAAATGCAACAATGCTACCTCGTGGTTCTTTGTTCATGGTATAGCGAGGCAGATAGTGACCAATACTGGCTGGCATACTCCTCGGAATTAGCTCTTCATGCAAAATCTGACTGTCCTCTGTCAGCCCTTCTAATGTCAACTGTCTGCATCGTACAAGCGGCTCAGCATCATCAGGCTCTAGCCGGGCAACTGCAGGAGTATAGCTCACAGCTAGGTTTGAACTCCCTGGCCACGCGTCTTCCACTAAGTTGGTTGCAACAGATGTACTGCCATGGACTTGTCTACCTCTGCTGACAACATTTTGTTCGGTGAAACTATCACCTTCCAAAGATTGGATTCCACAGCTCTGGCAATGTTCTTTGACTTTCTGAGCCAAGTCCTGGCGACGAATTTCTGACAATACTGAGGAAAAGAAATGCAAATTTTGTTGGCCAACAATGTTCAGCTGCTCAAGAGCGTAGATCAGATGATGTGGATCCCTGATCTGTTCACGTTTCGACCGAGAAATTCTGTTCTGGCATAAAAACAGAAAGTCGGAGACATTTTCTCGTGTCACCTCCTGACATACTTTGTACAGCATCACCCTAAAGCAAAACAGTTAAGTTACAGCAACAAGTCAATGCAAAAACTAAAGCAAGTCAAAAAAATTCAATAAACACCACATGTAGTTAGCTTCAGGGTCTTTGGCTGTACTAGACAACAAAAAAATTACATGTCAAAGCATTATCATTTTTAAAGCTACTTGGTAGAGCCAGTCGTGTTTGTGCCAAAAATTCTACATATTTAATCTTTCCTTACCGGCCATCCATTAGACATATTTTGTCCAAATTGATTCAGTTTCCAAAGAGACATGTGGCCTACAACACACTTGCCAAAACTAGAAAATTCTCCGAAAGTCCTATCATTAGGCCTATTACTATCAGTAGTAGTAGTAGTAACAAATGTTTGGAGACTGACATACCGATATGCTGACACGTGCACAAGCTGACTGTGTGCTAGTGAATACTTGACAATGTCCATGCTGGTGTTCAATTTACGCAGCAAATCGACACGTCCAATCAACCACAGAAGTTCGGCCAAAAAGCTGACATTATCGGGCTCCGAAATCAAGCACATCTGCTGCAGAGCCATAATAATGTCAAGTCCAGTACTGAATTGTTCTGTCTTGCTAATGGGAATAAAATCCGAACACAGAAATTTCAGAGATTCCACGTCACGTCCACCAAGCTGACTATTGATGTCAATCATTGCGGTTTTATAATTCAGCTGAACAATGCAAGCATCTGGTTCAACAGTGTCACTACTCATTATCTCCTGCAACACTACCAAATATTACACCAGTAAGTACTGAATGTGTTAACTCTTTTCCAAATATCCAATCAACACGATCTGCTTAAAGGCCGACTACAGTGAAAACATATTTTGATGCAGTTTGAACAAATGCAACATGTAGATTTCAGATTTGTAATTCATTTATATACTTTAAGTTTAAACAGAGATTATATGCAAAAAATTGCACTTTAATCAACTGAATTAGTTTCTATTAATCAGTCCCATTTTACATGAAACTGGAAGTGGGTGTGTAAATTGTAGCAGACAAACGAAAATGCAAAATGCAACATTTAATCTCATGGAAACATTAAAAACTGTTAATTGTTTAACTATGAGGTGTAAAATAAAATGCGAAAACACTATATACATACACAGCAAGCAAATAAACAAACAATATACCTGTAACAAATTTCTGGTAACACATTAATATCATTTTATTAGTCTCTAGCAAGCATTTTAGAATGTCCGAAAAAGTTGGCCGTAAAAACCCCCTTTAACGCACAAATATCACAAAAACTTACCTCAAATGCGTTGCGGTGCATAATGTTACGTATCGATAGAAACCCTGTCTTCTAATAAACAGTTTGCGGGTATCCGCATATTTTTACAATATCTATATTTTAAGAAATTAAACTTTTAATATCAAAAATCTACAAACTGTTTACATTTTCGCTACAACTCGCGTATGAACACATTGTTTATCAATGACCGAGGCGTGAGCCTGGAGCTGCTGCACATACTTGGATCGCTGCCAGCCGCCCAGCTCTCTGGAGCACGTAAGGTAGGCCCCGCCCGTAAGAAATCCATCTATAGGAAATAACGTTAAAATTTTTATCCACGCTTCGCTAAAACTCTATCAAAGTCTAATTAATAACTTTAAAACCATAGTTCTGCCAATAAAATCGTATTTTTAGATTCTTCGTAAAGAACTATTTCTTCTAAAAGTCCCAAGTAGCTTGTTTACCGTTTTCTCATTCTACGTTTCAAAACGTACTGCGAAAGAGGCTCATCTGCCATACAAATGGTCTTGGATGATCTTTCCTATTAAATACATTACTACTGAGCCTTTTCTGTGTTAGAAAAATAATTGTTCCATAGGCTCCTGTATGAGAGCAAGAACTATATAAGCCGATGTCAAAGGCAAATGTACT
>Ga0209367_1013049_pt1 | contig 10763 bp, 8 predicted proteins | sample WorMetLIZISLAND2_FD_187412 | JGI IMG/M metagenome (GOLD analysis project Ga0209367, IMG submission 187412) | Marine gutless worms symbiont microbial communities from Max Planck institute for Marine Microbiology, Germany - Olavius geniculatus... ... | reverse complement strand
GGTCATATCAGTACTGGGTATCACGGCCAAAACAATTATTATGCACACTGGCCGTTATTATTCCCCACCGAGGTCAGCCACCTTGACGTGGTGGTGGGGCTTTGCTCCGATGACCCGAAAGATTTCTACAATCTGGAGGATAGGAGCGTACTAAGAGCTGACCAAATACGTGAGAACACTTACTACACGTTACCGGTGCTTTTGTGCTGGTTTCGGCTTTACAGCCGACTACGGCTTTATAGCCATCTACTTACGGCCTCACAGCCGTTATTTATGGCTTCACAGCCGTCTACGGCTTCATAGCCGTTACTTGTAACCTGTTGTTACTTTTGGGGACACGCACTGGGCCGAACTGATACGGCCTCAGCGCTGGGCTGGGTAAGAGCCTGCCCACCCCAAAGGCAAGGCAAGGCAAGGCAAGGGGCCGTTATTACCACGGAGCAGGACGTTTGGGCGCTGAGGACGTCTGGGCATTAATTTATATGGAAAACAATGACTACATGAGATAAACATATGGAGACGGCAATAATGCAGCACAGCGCCCAAACGTCCAGGCGCCCAAACGGCGGCGCCCAAATGTCACGTACCGTATTACCCAATACTGGATTACTTGCAAATATTGTCCAGTACCCGATATCAATATCATTCAAACCCTAAACAACAACAGTACTGAACAATACCTAGAGCCAGGTCGACATTAGAAAACTTGTCTACATACCACTCAGCTTTGTCAACCAATTCTTGACAGTACACAGTACAACTCATTACGAAGTGTAACACAGTACACAATGTTGGAGAGTACAAACTACTACATGGCACCTTGATACAAGCAACGTGCTAAAAGCCTGTCTGTACAACAATTCAATGGGACTGTTTTTTGGCATTCCGAAAAGGTGCAGTGATTTGTCGCAGTCTGGACCTGGACCTTTCCTGGTCGATTGCAAAAAAGCAGCACAAACTTGATTCTCTGTTACCATGCCCACAATTTGAATTGCCTATAGCATAACTAAAAAAACTAGAAAAGTGCTGTATGCCCTACAGATTAATTTTCTCAATAAATGGTTACAAAAGTGCCAGCTAACAAGCCGATGAATGCACACACCTGTACGATAATCTTGTCACACAGCAAACTAAATTAATTGGCACATGACTACGTATAATTACCATGAACTTTCGCTAAAAACATTCACTCGTAAACAATGCATCTGATTGGCTCATGCCTCTCACCCGTCCCTCTGCTTTATGCACTTTTAACCTGGAACGTTTTTGTATCGACACGCACCTTTTCCGAACGATTAAAGAACGTGAAACTTATGTTCCCGAAACAATAAAAAAATGACTTGTATGCGATGAGGGCTGGTCAGGCTTTGAGAAAAAAATGCAAGTTCCAATATCGTCATCCAACTCTCCTACCTCTGTTTAAAGCCAGGCTGAGTAAAACACAGTACACAGTACAAAGTACAACCCAGTACAGAGTACAGAGTACAGGAGGGTGCATAGAACACAGTAAAAAGGTAAAAGGTCATCAATTTGAATAGCGCCTCGTCGCAAACACGCCTCTAATGCGCTTTTCATCACAAACCAGAGCCGCCTGCCGCACGGCCACCGTGTGCAGCCTGCAGACACAGGCTGGCGCAGCAACCGGTTAGGCAACCCCAGTCAGCTGTACCAAGGTCCCCACCTTCCGTAACCCATGTAAATGAGTTACTACTCATTTTACCGTCCCACGGAGAGTAGAAGGCTGAGTCGACCTAGCTGACAGGCTTCGCACCGAGATGGTTTACCTGCCCGCAGGCAGTCACCCATCGCAGTACTAACCGGGCCCAGTGTAGAGTAATTTCGTTTCAGCCGAAACGCGTTACCAACTACGCCACGCCACCAACCAGTACTTGGAGATGTGTGGAGTGCTAAAAGCTTGTTGTATACCACTCATTTTTTGTCATCCAACTTGCCTTTCTCCACAAGATAGACAGTAAAGAGCACAACAAAGCACAGCACAGAACAGCGTACATAGTACACAGTACCTGGAAACAGGCGGAGTGCTGAAGGCTTGTCTGTATATCCACTCGGCTTCGTCGTCAAGTTCTCCTTCCTCCGTGGGATGGACAGGCACAGTGCGCAGCTGAAACCTCTCCGGCATGTCAGTGACTCGAACTTCCTGGTCAAAGTCCGTGTAGTGAGACTGCTCCAGCTCTATCGGCTCATACAACTACACACACACAAACCAAAAAGTAAGTAAGTAAGTAAATTTAATTTATAAAGTGCACAATGTCAGCGAGAAACTCACTGAATCTGAGGCGCTGAGGTAGGGAGTGAGGCGGGCCACTAAACATGGCTAGACGTTGAAAAATAGAATGTTTTGAGTTTACGACGGAAGGAAGCTAATCAACGGCTATTGCGGATGTCAAAAGGAAGAGAGTTCCAAATAGTAGGGGCAGCTACAGAAAAACTTCTAGAGCCAAAACATGTACAGACACGAGGCACAGACAACAGATTAGTGTCAGATGAATGCAATGCATGAGATGGAATGTAATGTTCGAGAACAGAATTCAGATAAACAGGCTGAGTAGTGTGGAGGGTCATGCTGTATAGCTCTTTACAGGAAATCCATCACAGAGCTATGGGTGTCACTGCCACATGGGATCACTGCCACATCACACAGGTGAATGCACGCTGCGTTAAACCCAGCGAGACAGGACATTATTTGATTTACCTACCCCAAAAGGATGGAAGGCTGAGTTGACCTTGGTGTTAGTTATATACAGATCAATTACCTCTCCGCAGACTGTCAGTCACACATCAAAGTAGTAAGAACCTGATAGCAACCCGACTGGGAGTTGAACTCAGGACTTCTCAATCATAAGTCTGACACCGTACCACTACGCCACCGAACCAGAATGCACGTTTCAGCTTATCAGCCACTCAGATGACTGCCAACTCAACTCATCACAAAAGTGCGACATCAGCATTTCAGGTCACCCAATGGGCGACTTCACTTTTTGACTTGACTTTCGCTGAGCCTAAACTTCGGTCTAAGTACCTACTTAAGTCAAATAGTGAATTGATTTCGCCAAGCGAAAACATGGCGACTAACATGGATAGGTCAGTAAATTAAAACAGTCCGGTACCAAAAATAAACACCGTAATGGCTACACAATGACATAAGACATTACGTAATTACGTCATTTGCGTGCGCAGCGGAATTAAATAAACAAGTCCAAGCGTAACTGGTTGATTTATTTCCTGTTAGGTTTACCAGTTTTCCGCCATTTTTAATCGTTTAGTTGAACTTTGGTCTAAGTACAGACTTTAGCGTTCAGCTTTAGCTTTGGCTCTGCGAAAAGGCTTAGCGAAAGTCTAAGTCAAAAAGTGAAGTCGCCCAATGTCTACTTGTCTCTACTTGGCTCACTGGCACAGTGCACACTAAGCCTAAAATGGTCATGCGCCAGCCCTGGGTTCAATCCTCACGTAGACTGAATAAACTGTTTCAGTATTATTGACATGCATGCTTTGAGATTCATTTCTCACCAACAGTACCATAGTGTCTAAATGTTTGTATACTCAGCAATCCTCGAACATAGGCCAAGAAAGTACAGCAAAACATCCCATAAAATGACCGAGCGAGACTATTAAGGTGTCTACAAAGCAATACAAATGAACTTGACTGAACTGAAATCACAAAACTCACTTAGAGCATAATCGATTTAGCATAAACCGAAACCGGTTTCCTTTCAGGGTAAAGTTTTCTGCAATCGATTAAACCGGTTTCGCGAAACCGGGGTTAATTTTTGAAACCGACTCTGGAGCAGGTTTCGCTGGCAAAACCGGAAGCCATTTGCTTGTTGCTATTTTGTTTACTTGTAGTTGAATTGTTATCACGTACAGGAATAAAGCTTCAACAGTAAGATGAATTTAATTTTTCAGTAGTGAAAAATTCGATCACCATGGGAACCATGACGCTTGCCATGTTGTTTGTTTACAATCCTACCGTCCAACGAAAATGGTTTGGTGCAATCGATTTACACGGCAAAACCCAAAACCGAAACTGGTTTCGGTTTTTCTAAATCGATCACAACCTTAGAACACTTTGCAAATGAACTGGAATAAACTGAACCAATCAGTTCGTTTGCTTAGTACAATCCATGCAATGCAAATTAAATGAACTGCACCGCACTGACAAATTTTTCAGTTTGGTTCTCCGGTAGATTTCATTTCATTTTACTAGTACACTGCTGTCACTGCACATGCCTTAATATCTCAGTTGTACCTGTGTGATCGGCTTCTTGGCCGACTTCCTCTTGCCAGCTCTCTGCTGCCTCTGAGTCCGAGGATAAGCATCATCCTCTTCCACGTCATCGGCGTACTGACAGAAAAAGAGACAGACACAGACATACAAACATATACACAGACATACAGAGAAACACACAGACAGACTCTGGTCTCTAGAGCCCATCAGCTGTGTGCAGCATGTGAGGCGAAGTATAGATATGTATCATTACATTCCACGTCATCAGCATACTGACGCAAAGAGAAAGACGGAGAGAACAAGAAATTTGAGCTAATGCTCACGAGACGTGCGAAAGCCTGTAGCAGTTCCGGTTCAGTAGTTTAGCTGAAAATTGGGGTGTGTGTTCACGCTAAGTTAATATACAAATACCAAATTCTCTATCTGGATTGCATAACGATAGTTCCGTGACACCACCTTGTGAATGATATAGACTTGTGTCGCAACCCGAAATCGCCAAAAAATCCATAAACCCCCTATTTTGGCGTTCAAGGTCATTGAATTTGGTGCCAATCAAGAGCCAGTGTATGACTTTCTATTAATGATTAAAAGTAACCTAGGCCCTATCTCGCACCGTTACTGATATACAGCAACTCACTGGCCAAAAATCGCAAATTTTGCCCACCCCCTCATTTAGCGCCCTCGTTCAGGGTGACCCACTTCGAATTTATGGAAAACTTTACGGTTCCTGAAACGAGTCTTCCAGGCAGCCGACGGTGAAGATTTGTAATCCTAGCTTGCACTGTTTTTGACTGAATCACCCATGTGACAGACGGACGGATGTACAGAATTGTGATGGCTAAGACGCGCTGAAAGGAGTAGCTGCTTTCACGTGTAAAAACACAGAGACTTACAGACACGCCGAGAGATATACACAGAGAGAGAGAGAGAGAGAAACACTCAAGAAACAATTTGTTGTCTTTTTTTTAACTAGCTGAGATACACCGCAATGAATAAAAGTCCTGCGACCTATCTGCTATTTGGTAAAGAACGTGGAAAATGATCCCGGTTCCACAAGACTCCCAATTTTTCTCCAAAATCGAACTAATTGATTCATCACTAGCAAATATGTATTCTTCTCTGAAAATATCACCAAACTCCAGTTATAACTTTTTCTAGATTTTTGCATACAGATACAAACACACAAACAGGGACAGACATAGGGGCAAAGAAAAAAGCCATGGCAAACGTAATTTGGTAAAAGACAGAATCACCGATCACTAAGTACTGTCACCTGGTGAATCATAATCATAAATAATTTTTCCGCAAGTAAGAACCAACTGCATGTTTTGACAGGAAGTTTGACAGTAGATCTCCCAGGTCTAATCAGACACCCTGTCACTTGACTTCACAAGGGTACCTGCCGAATGACATCCAAATCCGTCATATGGTCTAAACAGGAAGCATGTATGTGACAGAAGACAGACCACGCTATGGCAAAATGTGTAGTAATAGGCAGAATACAATTACATCATCTTCAACATCTTCCTCATCCTCATCTTCATCGAACTGTTCAAACTCATCAAAGTCAAAGTCGATGCCAAAGATCTCCTGAGCCTCTTGCAGAGCCCTACGCAACAGACACCATGCAGACACACTTATCACTTTCATCCAGGGCTGCAACAAATCACATTAAATCACATGATAAATCGTTCAGAAATTTCAATGATTAAAAACATTAACTGCTAAATGTTCAACTCAAATCAACGAAAGAGCAGTGCAAAAGCAAGTTGTTCAATGTTCAGCTTTACAAACATAAAAATAGTCTGGACTGTGAACGATAAACACTATAGTCTGCCTAAAGACTAGATGAAAAACACTTAATAATCGTGTCTTATTACATTTGTGATAACGTCAGCTGACTAAATGTACGACAAAACAAAGATATATATATAACCTTTCTAAACAAATACATATTGGTTGTATAGTACTCAGGCTGTTACTTTTCCCCCCTCCGTAACGTGGTCTACTGCGACGTGCGTCACATGATGTCTGTCAGTATTGATTGTGCTGAGTTCGTGACGTTCAATTGGGGACATTCAGGAATGTATGGCAAAAAGCGGAAAAATGAAATTACAATCGGAATAGCGGAATTTGAAATAAAAAGCGGGAAAATTCCGCCAAATTCGGAATGGTTGGCACGTATGACCTGTGTCATGTGCACTGTGTACTGGCTATGCTTGCATCAGCGTGAGACGAAATGAAAATAAAAATGAGTGAGTACAACTAACGCATCGTCATGGATGATGTGACGCTTCTTCTTGCCCTGACTGATCGGACGTCCCTCGTCATCGACTATGAAGTCATTCTCATCTGTTTATAACCACAAAATACACACATTAGAGTCAGCATCTACAGATCCACACTACCCTACCCCATACGATATACATTACAGCACTGCAATTTTGGCACTATGATCTCACACTGCATGCCTCAAAGTCTGGGTTAAAACAACATCTAAAACGAACAAAGACTGGTAACTGGCAATCACATTCACATAGGCAACGCAGCCTATAGCAGCTGATCACTACAGAGCTGAAGTTAGTCTGACAGAACCACGCTCAGACACAATTTCTGCAACTTACATACAGTAGACCTCCACTTTTGTCTGCTTTCAGCCATACCCAATGGATAGCTAATTCAGCAACTGACAGCACCAGTTGAGTCTAGCAAGCTTGTACCCATGACATATTATGACATCAGTTACATCACGACTAGCAATAAATATTTTAATCAACTGACATATTTTGTTAAACTATTTTGAATTAGTATTTCTTCAGCTACAACTGGCAAAAGTTTCGTGTAAATTGATCATCATTTGAGTGAATTATAAAAGAAAGAAAAAGGGGTGCTTTTCTATGAAACACCATAAATGTGTGGTACCCGATTCTTCATCAGACTGTTCCAAGTCAAACTCCTCAGCTGTCTGTGGTTGCTGCTGCTGCATGAGCTGTGAGCTGTCCTCATCATCATCATCATCACCACCAAATATTTCATTCTCTATCAACTCCTTGCCATCTTCACCCGTCTCCGCAACCTGCTCCTCGTCCTCGTCATCAGATACACTCTTGATACGACGACGCTTGTGCTACATGGAGCCAGACAGACATATAAAGACAAACACAGACAGAGAGACAAGTAGAAACAGACATGCAAATACGCATAGCAACACACACACACAGACAGACATGCGGACACACAACCCGCTCCTAATCCTTGTCATCTACTGAACAAAGTTAAATGAAAATCGAAAGTACCAAAAGCAAATAACAAAAACGTACAAACTGACAGAACAACAGAGAGAGACAGATGTGGAAACAGAACGAGACAGCAGTGTATGTACTTCGTGTGTACTGCATGCCCGATCTAGACCAACCCACGATGCCTGTGGAGTTTCCTGAAGAGGACTGGAGTGTTGACCAACCCCACAGACTGAAAAAGAGTCAGACAAACGGACAAAAGCACATAAGGACAAAGCCAGCAATAAAGATAAAGACACAGACCCGGTCAACCCTGACACCAAGGTTCTCTTCAATCAAGTCATAATCCTCCTCTTCAAGATCCTCATCAATGTCAGAGTCGTCACGATGGCGCCGTTTTCCGGAGTCACCCGAGGCATTGTGATCCGACGCAGCTTCATCAGCACTCCCTTCTCCCTCATCTTCAACATCATCATTTATCAGCTCTGGCAAGTCTTGATTCAATGCTTCATCATCTAGTGAACATTCACACCACACACCGGCATCAAAACCACGACATTTCATTGGCTTTACAACCTCATTACCAAATCTTTCCAGCAAAACTAATACCTTTTTCTACTTATTCCGCAATGTCAAGTTACATTATGTTGTACTTTGCCTGCTAATGCAGCAATTAAGTATAAAGTACATTTATTGGTGTGTGCTCATTATTGTGCTACCGTAATGAGTGGCTTCTATTCCCCCACTCCAAAAAAATCTGGGATCAAAACCGGACGCAACTTGCCCCTCAGTTTTGGGCTGAGGTTCCCCCAATTTCTGACACAAGTTTTCCCCCTCCATTTTGGGTTTCTTTCCCCTCTAGGGGAAAAATTTTGTTGAGGGTGTAGTTTGCCCGGTGAAAAATAAGGGAAAGTAAAAAAATAAGAAAATTTTTTGTTAAAGATGCAGATTAAAAAATAGGGAAAAATAAAAAAGGGGCAAAGTTTGTTACTTAAGTGTGTAGATTGTCCAGTGAAAATAATGGGAAAGTAACAACACTGAAGGTGCAAATTGAAAAATAGAAGGGCAGTGAAAAATAGGGGGAAATTTTGTTGAAGGTGTAGTTTGTCCAGTGAAAAACAGGGAGGAAGTAAAGAATAGGGGAAAAGTTTTGTTAAAAATGTAGATCACCCAGTGAAAAATAGGGGAAAGTAAAAAATAGAGAGAGAGTTTTGATCTACAACCTTATCAAAACTTCTCCCCCTATTTTTCATTGAGTGCAAGCTGTGCCCACCAGGTATAGGGAAAGAAGCCACTGACCAGAATGCAGTTGAAACATTATGCATGCACCTTTGATGCATCACCACCTATTTGCAAAATAATTACCCAATCAACAGAAAGACTAGTTTCCAATTTGAATTAAGTACCGGTACTGTACCTAAAGCAAAGTACCAGTACCAGTATTTAATATCACCAAAAAATAAGTTCCGTACAAGTGTTGTCAATGCCCATTTTAATAATATTGCAAGAAAAATGTATTGGCGATACATATGCCAATACTCCAAAAGTATTGCTGATACTATTGGTAGAAATACAGATACAGTAATGTTAACAACATCATCAACAGCACCATCAACACACCATCATCCTCATCTTCATCACTGCTTGCCACTCTCTTTGTCTGCTTCTTCTTCTTCTTCTTTTCCTTCTGACCATGTCTCAGCTCGTCATCAGATTCACCGTGTGATAGATCGTCATCAGAACTTGCCTCCTCGGCTTCACGGCCAATGAATTCAGACATCACTGCAACACAGCAGATCATCAACCAGCCAGTCAGTCAACATTAGTAGCAGGCTGAGAAATTATAAGCTAGTTCATCAGCATGAGACTTGCACTTCCATACAACAGACTTAATGCAAACCAATTGTTAAATGGTATAAATCTTCACAGGAAACCCATCTCAAGAGTTATGTAGTGTCACCTTAAATATGAAATCACCCAGCCCCCCCCCGACACAGGTAAACACTGCATCGTAGCCTCAGCCAAACAGGGTGGTACTCGACTTGATTAACTTAGCCCGGAAGTATAAAAGGCTGAGCTGACTTTGATTATATACCAAGATGGTTCACCTGTCCACAGACATTAAACTTCCAAGTATTTTAACCACTAAATAACGATCTGATAACGGGAGTCGAACCAACGACATTGTGATCACAAGCCCAACATTCTAACTGCTACACTACTAAGTCAGATTCATGGTACCTGAGACGCGTTTCGCACTTTTTTCTCTGAGAATCTCACTTCTACAGCTCAGTAGTTCTCACTAGTTCTCACGAAAAGTGTGAAACACGCAAGTAAGAATTCTACGAGAATTCTAACATAGAATTTTGGATGACGTAACTGACAAGCAAGTGGGCGGAGCAAAGGAAACGTAGCAAAGGAAAACCTTGCTCACGATTTCTCGGAGAAGCTCATGCAGAGAAAAGAAAGTGCGAAACGCAAATTCGGTAAAATTGAACAATACGTCCGTTGCTGGAAAGATCTCCATCGATTACTGCAGATACCGGTACTGAATAAGCAGCATATAAAGAACGAAGGAAATCTTCACTGTCCCGCAGGCAAATTCTTCATAATAGTGTTTTTTCTAACATTTGCTGCAGTTTTTGAGTTGCAAAAACAGCGATTATTGTCAACGGACCTATGGTTCAATTTAACCCGCAAATTCTAAGTTAGAATTTCTGAGATACTCAGAGATTCTCAGAGAAAAAAGTGCGAAACGCACCTCTGACTTGCATCAAAACATGCTTACGCAGCACACTCCAACGACAACACTGAATTAAACCGAATTGATTGATTGATTGACTGATTGAATAGCTGGAGATCGATCAAGCCACAAAACGAATTGCTATTCTAATTCGCTCATTCTCCTGCCTTAATAATGAATTAATATTTAGAATGAAACATAAGCTGTCAGTAACAAAAATATCAAGTAATTAGAAGAAAAAAAGCAAACCACAAAAACTTGACGAACGCGGCCAATTTCCGGTTGTGGGTAAAATCTAAATTGCCCGAGAATGGATGAATCACAGTATGTATACTGTGGATGAATCGATATCAAAATTTCGATTTCGATGAAGTATCGATATTCCATATCTTATATGAGAAAAAACTGAGAAAGCGTTACCGGTAAATTAATTTGTTACGTAAATTAGCAAATGATATAAAACAGGATTCCAAGTCTTTTTTACATATGTGAGATCAAAAACAAAAGTTAAAAATTCAGTTGGTCCTTTATTAAA
>Ga0209367_1013047_pt1 | contig 10765 bp, 8 predicted proteins | sample WorMetLIZISLAND2_FD_187412 | JGI IMG/M metagenome (GOLD analysis project Ga0209367, IMG submission 187412) | Marine gutless worms symbiont microbial communities from Max Planck institute for Marine Microbiology, Germany - Olavius geniculatus... ... | reverse complement strand
CTGACTAATCACCGGACCAAAACTACAATTTATGTGGGACGATGGCGGGCCACATGAAATCCCCTCGCGGGCCGCATGCGGCCCGCGGGCCGCGGGTTGGACAGCACTGCTCTAAACACTTCGCTAGTTGCTACCGCATACCGTGTAAAATTGGTCCCTTCCGATATTTACACGCAGCGCGATTCCGACCGGAAGTCTGCTAGTAGCATGGCGTATCGTATTGTTGGTGCTTTGCAGATTCTATAGTTATCGGTCATAATCCTGTGATAATCCGCAATGGAATACGGAGTGCTTGTCAACAATAAGTTCGCACTGTTTGACAGCGAAGACGAAGATCCGTTGGAGGTTTTGCAACGGACGCAGGACGCCGTAACGCAGAGCAAAGCGGCGAAGGAGAATAGCAACAGCGCCAAGTCGAAAGTGGCGTCAAAGAATGCGAGAAATGCACCATCCAAGTCCGTTAAAACGGAGCCGTCGAAGCAACCCGTCACCAAAGTGCTAGCGCAAACGCAGGAGCAGAAAACGACTGTCAAAACGACACAGAATGCTCCTCCTAGATTCCGCGATAACGTGCCTGGTGAGTGTAAGTTTCGCTGCGGCTACAGGTAAAAGGCGGATTGCGGATGTGCGGATCTGCGTATGTCGCAACAGCTAACGATGCAGTTAAGCTGTAATTAATTAGTATAACCATTTCTCAACCCTATTCCTAACTTAAACCTAGCTCTAACCCTATTGCGACATCTGCAGATCCGCACATCCGCCTATTCGCTGTTTACCATCGTCCCTTCACTGCGTGGACATTCTTCTTATTCATGCCAACTTCAGTATGTTGAAGGCTGCGACTGTGCTGCATTTTTATGTGATAATGTAAGGTTAAGTAGAAGCACGATTTAATTCGTCATTGGTTTTTTGGCACCTTTGCACAGCTGCAGTCAAATACAGCAACTGTATTTGAGTATGATGCCCAAACTGTCATTTCATTAATCAGTTACACATTTACACATCACCAAAATTACTCAGCTTCCTCTTTGGTGTGTATGTGAGTTTTGGGTCTGACTAATAGTGAGATGAAGTTTTTTACCTGCGAAAACAGCTAATGCTTTCAACGCGTCTTAGCCATTGCAATTCTGTCCGTCCATCTGTCACATGGGTGGATCAGTCAAAAACGGTGCAAGATAGGATCACCAAATTTTCACCATTGGCTACCTGGAAGACTCTATTTTCAGGAACCGTAAAATTTTTCCATAAATTCAAAAGGGGTCACCCAAAACGAGGGCACTAAATGAGAGGGGGGTGGGCAAAATTTGCGATTTTTGGCCAATAAGTCACTGTATCTCAGTAACGGTGCGAGATAGGGCCTAGGTTACTATTAATCACTAATAGGAAGTTGTACACTGGCTCTTGATTGGCACTAAATTCAATGATTCTGTATGACCTTGAACGCCAAAATAGGGGTTTTTATGCATTTTTGGGCGATTATGGGCTGTGACACAAGTCTGTCATTCACAAGGTAGCCCCTTGTGAGGTAGCCCCACAGAACTATCGTTATGCAATCCAGATAGAGAATTTGGTATTTGTATATTAACTTAGCGTGAACACCCCAATTTTCAGCTAACTACTGCGCTGGAACTGCTATATGCTTTCGTGCATCTCGTGAGCATTAGCTCAAATTTCTTGTACAAGTTGGTTTCACATGCCAAAGAACTGCTGTTACCTATTTCCAGATGACCTAAAATTGTGGTATGCACCAGGTAGTTAACTTTGTTGAGTGTGTGCATGTGTTTGCTGTAGAAAAGCCACCGCGCTTCCGACAACAAAATGAAAACGCTCAGAAATGGTCTCCACGCGATAATCCAGATCTGCAGAGAACAGAAATCGATATGCGGTGATTTGATGTTATGTTTGATTTGATGTTATGTGTGCTTCACGTGCGCTTCATTTATGTTTCCTGGTGTTAACACGAGGAAACATAAATGAAGCGCACGTGAAGCACACGTAGAGCTAGCTTCGTGAATATTTGCAATATACACCGTTATCAAGCCAGATGTAAGAGAATGCACAACGTGCGCTCTAAGCTTGCTATAAGTGTGCTTCATGTATGCTTCCTTGTGTAAACGGGTATTAATGTCTGTACGAACTGTGTGCATGTTGCATGCAGGACTGAAAGGATAGAGCTACGCAGTGATGAGTTTGGTGGAGGGCGGGGCATGGCAAGGCGTGGCAGTCGTGGTGGTCAGGGTCGAGGCATGATGGTCAATGACGGAGGCTTCAACCGCTTCGGCAAACGAGACTTCGAGCGACACAGTGGCAGTGACAGAACGTAAGATATATCATCATCACCTGTACGACATGTCTACTACATCTGAAACATTTTTACGCGCAAAAGCAGCTATGCTTTCAGCGCGTCTTAGCCATCGCAATTCTGTCTGTCCGTCTGTCTGTCTGTTTGTCCGTCCGTCCGTCTGTCTGTCACACGGGTGGATCAGGCAAAAACGGTCCAAGCTAGGATCTCCAAATCTTCACCATCAGCTGCCTGGAAGACTCTAGTTTCAGGAACTGTAAAGCTTTTTCATAAATTCGAAGGGGGTTACCCCGAACGAGGTCGCTAAATGAGAGGGGGTGGTCAAAATTTGCGATTTTTGGCCAATAACTCGCTGTATCTCATTAACGGTGTGATATAAGGCCTAGGTTACTATTAATCACCAATAGGAAATTGTATACTGGCTTTCGTTTGGCGCCGAATTCAATGACGTTGGATGACCTTGAACGCAAAAATAGGGGTTTTTTAATGGAATTTTCGACCACTTTTGCCTGTGAGAGTCTATATCATTCACAAGGAGGCGCCACCATCACCAACGCCACACGCGCCTATGGCCGATGTGTATTATGGTCCCGATGGGTAGGGACCAACCAAATTCACGGGAAAAAATGCATGATTTCACATCAGAATTTTTAAAATGTGTCAAATTTCACGCAAAATTCACGGAAAGAGTTTCGGAAATTCACGGGCCCCACAGACGTTATTTCGAGGTGCTGCGCTAATGCAAACGAAGAAATTTCAGAACAACGAATATTTACTACACTAAGTCAAAACTCAAGACAGTCAATGTCAACTACTTAGTGCTAAAGTGCGACACATAGCAAACAGCAACATCGGTACAAAAGCTGCTGATAAAACTCTGGAATTGTCATAAATTAAACTAAAAGCACTAAAATTCACAAAAAATCACAGATTTCACGGAAATCGGCATTTTTCACGGAAGAAGGTCAATTTCACGGAAAATGTCACGGCCGTGAAATTGTGAATTAAGTTGGTCCCTAAACACTGTGTATAAAAGTCTTTCCCAAGCCTAAAGGGTGATGTCGATCTCCATTTCTATAGCTCTCAACGAGACACCAGTTTACACTGCGAGGTGACCACAAATACCGAGCTAGTGCACGGTATGATGTGCCTGTTTATGTCCCAGCTTCTGCCAATACTTGTTGTGCCTACCCATTTAGGGATGGCCAGACTGAGTTTGCCCAGGTGGCTGGTTACATACCAAGATGGTCACCCATCCAAGTACTAACCGAGCCCAGCGTTGATTAACTGACGATGTTAGCGACAAAGCCACAATGCCAGCGAAGTAAAATTAAAGCAAAATAAACTCTTTGGCTTCAAGTAATAGTAAAAGCAGAAGCAAGTCAAATATCACCGGTACAAACTGGCAGATTTCCTGCTGCTTATTAACAATCTTGTTGTCTTATTCACCAAGCATTCACTCATAAACTGAAACCCAGACAGTACTCACACTCGTGTGTATGTGAACGCGGCCACCTTACCTGTAGTGGCTGAAGCTCGTTCATTGTCCAAGTGGTCATGAGCTGCTCTGACAATTTGCCTCACGACGTCCATAACCAGCACAAAACAATCCTCAGTGTCCTGGGTCAACAACAACCTACAACCAACCGATACATCATAGCATACTAGTAGAAGTAGTAGTAATAGTAGTTGTTGTTGTTTTTGTTGTAGCAGTAGTAGTAGTAATAGCAGTACAAAACAATCCTCAGAGTCCTGGGTCAACAACAGCCTACAACAATCAAACAATGTTCAGTGTTTATGCATCTCCACATTTCTCAATGCAGCTTTTCCACGCAAGGTGTCAGCTGCAATCAATCTCTTTAACTCTCTTTAAGCCAAGGCATTCACGGCTGAGGCACTACAGCAGCGCATTAACACCAATGCTGCTGGAATGCGAGACATCAATGCAGCCTGCATACGCTCAGGTGCATGCTTCCCTAGTGAGGCCTCTACTACAAAAAATCCGATGAATTAATGTTATACAGAAACGAATGGTAGCTGTGTACTGCACGTGCTATCAACTGTGTCAATGGGTAACATCCTGCCAAGATATATACAATACTACAGAGTAGTATTTAGTAGAATTTAGTAGACATTTGACATAGTTCTGACAAACTTAAGTTAGAACATTTTTGGACCACCCTGTACAATCTGTACATGTTACGGTCGTGCAAAATTTGATTAATATCCGTCAATCGGCGGCTGAGTTATGACCGTTTGTGTGAAAATCCAAATGGCGGCTATCGCCATCTTGCCTTTCATTTTTGTTTAATATTATGGCATAGATGTACGCAAGACATTAAACTTAGTCCACCTGCCAAATTTTGTGCAAATGCATGCAAAAATGAACTATTATATTACCGCATGTACAGATTGTACAGGGTGGTCCAAAAAATGTTCCAACTTAAGTTTGTGAGAACTATGTCAAATTTCAACTAAATATGATACTTTTTGGCACATATCGCCAAGACAATAGAATTATGTGAAATACACTCACTGTCCACATTACATAATTTATGTCAACGCACTACCTTGTAAAACGCAGATGCTGCATATCGTTACATTACGCGGTGAATATCAGTATTAGATTGCTCATTTGTCTTATCAATTTCAGAGGGCACCATCATCCATGTGATTAAATAATTTTGTGGTATCTCCTAAAATGAGGCACTTTTTCTAGATTTGCTGCTACACTATAATCTATATGCAAAGTTTCATGCTCAATTTGGTCATGGTTCCTGAGACAAAGTGGTATTACTTGACTCTAAGATCCATTACTTAAATCACCCAGCCAGTCAAGTCACCACATTAGCTCAGTTTAGCCTCATCAAACTAATACCCCGTTTACATCGTAAAGTTTGGCATGGATGAACAATTGATAAGCAATCAGTAACTGCTTGACGAGCGGCCATCAATCACTCAACAGGCCAGCTCATCAGGTAAGCTTCATCATGTAAAGTTAACGCACAGCAATCAATCAAAGCACTGTAAACGAACCGGTGTAGAACGTTGAGAAGCTCAATAGTAAGTTGTGCATCGGAGGCAAGTCTCATTCTTGTCCAGGCGTCATCCAGCAGAGTCAGCAATGCTTTCAGACACATGCTCACTGTGTCTGACGGCTGGACGGACGTCATAGGGTTACACAGGGCCTCCATGCATATACCTTCAGCACACCACGGCGACTACGCTATAAGATATGTGCTAAAATGCCAGCATAAATAGCTACAAGAAACACAGTGTTGCTAAGGTGGGATGACCACACGGCCTCAGTTTATATCAGAAGGCCAGTGTTTGACTACAAAAAGTAAGGGATGGACAGTAAAACAAAATTATTTGCACCTGTTCTGCCAAATGGATGGTTGTCAAGTACAGATGTCAACAAGCTGAAGCATGTAAACGATCTTTCGATGACAGCCAAACCGATAGGCCGCTGGTTCCACCAATGAAAAGGTGAGTCTACCCTTTTTATACACCGGGCTATGGGACTAATGGTAGGTATAAGAAAGGTTCACACATTAGCTAGAATGCAGCTAAAAATAGATCAAGTAGTGAACAGTTTTATGAAAGAAACACAACCAATGAGAAGGTGGAATCGGTTGACATCCTGGTCGTCGTGTTTCATATTGGCAGGTAAACTATCGTCCTTGTCAACACTTGTGAACCCAGTCTCGTGTAACCACAGTGAGACAGCGTAGAGTATGGGCGGCCAAGCGCGTCGATAGTGTGGTCGCGATGAATCCATCGTATCAAACGCGTAGAATGCACCGCCCTCGGTCGGAAGCTGACTGGAATACTCTGCACAACAAACACCAACCTAATGTAGCTAAAGTTGAAATCATTCACATTCGTTCGTTTACATTCACCAAGCGACAAAAAAGGTTTGCAATTGAATGTTTTGGTGAGGGATTTGATGCCAATCTGCTCATCTCTTGGGGAATACCAGTACACCATCTAACACAGTGCGTCACCGAACTCCATAAGCTTAGTCCTTGCCAAATAGCATCTAAATCCATCAAACAGTTTAAGCAAAGTGCACGCATGCAACAGATGACAGGCCAGCAATGTGGACAAGTAATAAGCAATAAGCGGATTCGCTCCTGCTATCTAGAGCAATTCTTTCTAAGAACAGAGAATGCAACCAGACCACACACATAAACGTTAATCGACTAAAATGAGTCACCAGTACAGTAAGCGTTACAATTACTCACCCAGCAATCTGAATTTAACTGCACACAGCATCAGTTCCACTTGGGAAATCCCTCGAAGCAGTCGAGAAATACATCGAGACAACTTGTCTACATCCAGCTTTGCCTTTAGGTCCAGCTGCTGTCCACAATGGTAAGAGACAAATAAGTGTAAGGCTTATACCTAGTGAAAGTGACAGCAGAGCATAGTCCTTGATGGCCACTAGCCAGTACCAACTAAACCACCGTTACTGCAATCTACAGTATGAGGCTCTGACCTGGTGGTAGTAATAGCAGAGTGTAGTGCATGAGGCCTGCTAGTTAATGCTGATTAAGCCGTTTATTTACTTACAGCTACTTACTTACTGTAGTGCAAGCCTCTGAGAGGCCTTTACCTGGTAACAGTGATAGCAAAGTGTAGTCCTTGAGGCCTGCTAGCTAATGCTGATTAATTAAACTGCTTACTTACTGTAGAATGATGCTCTTACCTGGTGGTAAAGAGAGCAGAGCGTAATCCTTGAGGGCTGCTAGCCAGTGGCTGCTAAGCATCTTCATCTCAGGCTGTACAAGACTAAGCAGGCTTTCGCAGGTGCTACCGTCAGTTGCTACGTAGTCTCCAAACTCCGCAGTCCCATTCTCATCATCATCATCATCATCAATGTTGTTATCAAAATTATCCACCCCGGTGCCAGGCGCCGAATGCTTCTTCTGTTTCTGTTTCTGCGCCTTCTCCTGCTCCATTGTTACTACGTACACCTAACAGTCACACCAACTATTTACTTATCCAACAGGATAATCGTACAAGAATATGCAAATTGACATATTGGTGGCTCAGAGAAATAAAGGCTGTCGGACTTATGATCAAAAGGTTGTGGACTGCTATTAAGTGGTTACCGAATACACTTGCATACAAGTCAATCCATGTATAAATCGACCCCCAACTTTTGATGTAAAAATTTGGCTAAAATCATACTGACCCTCAAATAAGTCGACCCTCTGACTATAGGCCTTTCATGTATCAGTATTTCAAACATGTGGGTTAGTCTGTCTGCCCATAAAATAGCAGGTAATCTGACAGATGTTTTATTAGTACAGGCCAGATGTGGCAATGAAATGCAATTGTTATATAATCAACATTAGCCACCTGTTTGAGCATAGATAGCCCGGTACTCGATTTACCTACCCCGAAGGGATGGAAGGCTGAGTTGACCTTGGTGGCTGGTTACATACTGAGATGGTTTACCTGCCCGCACGCAGTCACCCATCCAACTGCTAACCCAGCCCAGCGTAGAGTAACTTCATTTATCTGAAGAAAGGCCACCACCCCAATGGGTGGTACAAAGTCACTCTCACATACCTCAGCCCAAGCTTTAAGCACCGACAGCTTCTCCATGGTGGAAGCACTCTCACTGTATATCGGCGATGCATCACGACTGTCCTTGAGCTTAGTGAACGACGACACAAGCAACTGATGAACACGACGCAAATCATTCAGATCACGAGCCACCCCACTGCCGATCCAACGACTGCACACCTGGATACACCGTCGTACAGGTAACATAGAGAATGTACACTTGTACAGGTAATGCAGGTCACTGAATCAAGTAACGATAATATAGGTCACCAAAATCATAACTCGTTGAGATCACAAGTGACTCCACTGCTAATGCAATCACTGCACACCTGGACAGTAAACACTCATACAAGTAAAAGAATACAGATAATTAAATCTTAAACCCGCAAAAAAAACTTCAGATTAGCAACTAAATCCAACCACTTTCTCCCACTACAAAACTTCATTAAAATCTAATTATAATTTTTTAGCAATCCTGCTGACAATCAACTTACTATGTCGTTTTTCTACAGCAAGAAAACTAGAAAACATGTTGACTTAGTGCCAACATATTATGTACCCAACCACCTAAAGAGTATGTCTTAACCCTAACCCTAAGCCTGACCTTTGATCCATAACTAAAAATTTGTTTGAGGCACTATAGATTCGATACATGACATAATATAAATAACAGGACGGCCATCAGACCTCACAGGCAGCGGCAGTCACGTCTGGTGCGGTGTCAGGCGCGAACGCAGGACGTAGCGCTGCGCCCACCTGTGCCTGGTACTGCTCTAGCAGCACGTGACCGGGGAATTCCGGTTCTGGGACCCGCGCAAACTTCACGATGACCTCCTGCAGTGCCGCCAGGCCGGCCAGCCGCAGCTTGTCACTGTCCGACGTCGCCGCGATGAACGCCATTCTAACCAACTCCGATAGATGTAGGACCAGGTAGTCTCCCTTGCCACCAGCCTGGCGCAGCGCCCGCGCAGTTGCTAGTGAGAAATGGTTCTCATTCCCATCACAAACAGACATCACTTTGCGCATGCAGTCTATGGCGAAGACTCGTGTGGGCCAGCGCGGAGCGACAGTCGGCCGGCTGGCGTCCGAGTCAGTGTGGGTAACATTCAAACCATCGTCATCGTTGTCGTCCTTAGCCCCGGTGTCAGTCTCCTCCACCGGGGTGTTGAGTGTACTCGCATCCGACGATGCCTGCAGCAGTGACGACTCAATGTCAGGATTTCAATTTCAATATTGTGACATATATAAAACATCACTGTCTCTCTGTCTAGTGGGCCTAGCAGTAGTTTACATCACTTGAGCTACTTCAAAAATTCCAGACTGATTGATCACGATATCAATACAGTAAGATACAACGTCAATATTTTGTTTAATGTTACGGTATGTTTACTGAAAATGCAGTCGTTAAAAATAACTGTAATAGATGTGAACATTAACAATTACGTCGTGGAACTAGGATCGTAGCGCTCTTCTAAAATTTCTGTCAACGATTAAGTAATTATTCGACATTCAGTTTCTCACAGTACAAAAATATCGACATTACAAATATTGAAAAAAAATTAATGTTTGGCACAAAATATCAGAATATATCAAAAATATCGCAATATATCAAAAAAGTCGATATTTTTTGACAATACGACATAATACGATATAGCGATATCGAAAACGATATATTGATATTTTTGATAATATACAGAGTGATCACTAGCCTGAAGAACGTCCTTGATGAGTATCAGCCAGCGTGAGAGGGTGTTCACAGCCAGCGCCTGCAGCAGGCTAACCAGAGTGTCTTGTACATTGGAGCACAGGCGCCGATCGATGTCCCGGTCCAGCAGGCCAAACAAGGCTCCCTCCAACCCAGTCTCTGTAATCCCAACACGCTTCACGACTACAGAACCAGCAGCCGGGGCAGACGTAGAGGACGCTGAGCCTGTTACTGGTGTCATGGCTAAAGACAGGGCATGATCAGACACCTGAAAATTAAACAAAACAAAACAAATAAAATACAAAAGACAAAACTTGAAAAATTAAATACTTAAGAGAAATTGATAGTCAAATACTCACTAAAGTCATTCACAAAAGCAACTAAAAAAACCAAAGTAAGTTAATTTCGTGTAGAACGCAGAACTAGTGACTGGTGTTGAGGCAAGAGACAGACACCTAAAAACAAAAAGAACGACAAAAATACAAACTACAAACTCTAGAAATGAATTACTTTGAAGTGGAATTAATCGGAGGTCAAATACTCACTGAAGTCAATGCTAAGTAGTGATTTACAATAGCAACTATATACAGAACGTAAGTTAACATTATCCCTAGGAAGGTTGTTCCATGGTTTAACCACAGTACACAGCGTAGTAAGCGCACGGCCACTTACGTTAGTTTACTGCAGTGTCATTATGCACTGCCTGATGAGCATTGAAGGCCGTGGGCATCTGCGACCTACACACCGTGGTCACTGCTGCAAGTTCCACGAATCAAGATGGCAAACAACAGAAGCCGTGCCTTTAGACGTGCAAATCCATCTACTTGGAACACTCTTCCAAACATTCTTAAACGCAGCACAACATCTAACTTTCAACTGTACACTTAATCCAGCCAATTTGGGCTACAGTATCGATAAATGTGTATCTGAGTAAACAGCTCAGCAGCTTCACGTTGGACCAGTTGTCGTAGACACACCATCACAGCTTGACGCAGGACCAGACGTGTGCTATTTCCTAATGCTAACCATAGCACTCCGGCAACATGCATTGCTGCTGGTGACGTCACAGACAATACACAGTTTGATGGTCATGTAATGATGTCATGGACTGCGAGTCAGTATGATGTGCACACTGCACAGACTAAAAAGTGACATGGAAATCAACTAACATCCCCACCCCC
>Ga0209367_1013046_pt1 | contig 10767 bp, 7 predicted proteins | sample WorMetLIZISLAND2_FD_187412 | JGI IMG/M metagenome (GOLD analysis project Ga0209367, IMG submission 187412) | Marine gutless worms symbiont microbial communities from Max Planck institute for Marine Microbiology, Germany - Olavius geniculatus... ... | reverse complement strand
GGTGTGGGACAACCCTGCAGGAGTTAAGCCACGCTGCCCTAGATAGGCAGCGGTGGGCAGCGATAGTAACAATGGCGTCAGACACCAACGGGCATTGAGCCCACGGTTGTCGATGATGATGATGATGATGATTAGCCACACGGCCCAGTACTAGGATAGTCCATCGTGTGGCTGTGTCTGCATGCAGTCCATGGCGCATGGTGTATTATTAGGACATACTCTAAATATAGTGAGACGTGTTCTAAAGACGCTGCAGCGCTCCCGCTGGACTGTAGGCCTAGGCTACATAAGGCTTCGTAAATAAGCTAACGAACGCATTGCAGGCTTTAGCTGCATATTTCTTAACGCGCTTTCGTATAATACTATATCCGAACGCCGGCTCCTTCATCGAATTGCTTCAAACAACTGCCAAGCAAGCACGTGCACTATATTAAATTAAGAAAACAGTTGCAGATAGACACAGACGTACTGTTATCGTAACAAGTACTAGTGACGAGTTTTTTAATGGTGTAAACATCGATGACCTTGAATGTCCTTGAACTCCTAAAATATGGGGTTTTAGTGTTTTGAAACTGTTTTTTTTGTAATTTTCAGCTGTTAAGCACATTTTAAAAGTTAATTGCACTGACATGGCTATAGAGATAGACCTGGACAACCTGCGAACATGAAATGCTAACGCTGTCGCACGTCTCGTGAGCTTTGTTCAAATTACTTGTTGGAACACGGTGTTGTGCAGAATTGTGAATGAGGCTTTGACGTAAACGAAGGCACTTTTGCTTATAGACAAGTTTCGTCGTTATGTTGCTTACCAAAAACTATTAAAATCGGCTAATGTTTTGCTTAGTTATTTAAAAATAACACCGGCACAGTTTTAAGGACACGGTATACGTGAGGTAAGCCTATACCGCGCGACATTGCACCGCTCGGTAAACTTGTTTCGCAACGTCACACTTGGGTTGACTTGACGCCCAGATCACGCGTAAACTACCGCAGTCAAACGATTATCAGCTATCTAAGCATCAAGTGCCATAAGCAAGTGTCACGGTCAGTCTAGGCCCTGAGGCTCATATACACGGTGTTTCATAAAAAGGGACCCCTTTTTGTTTTTCTCATAATTCACTCATATAATGACCAATTTACACAAAATTTTCACCAGTTGTAGCTGAAAAAATACTAATTCACAATATTTAAAACTAAATATGGTAGTTGATTAAATATTTTTGCTAGTTGTGACGTAATGCTGACGTCATAATGTGTCGTGAGTACAAGCTTGCTTGTCTCAACTAGTGCTGTCAGTTGCTACCCTGCTTCGATGGTGAACTTAATCTGGTTTGTTAATGAAAAATGTTTATCACTTCAGCACTGAACAACATGGGGACATCAAATCAGGCGTCTCGCGATCCAAAAACGCAACCATTTTGCAAGCTCGGTATGCTAGTGCACTGTCTTGCTTGAACATGTGAAAGTGAATGCACTACTGTGTAGAACGTACACTGTAGATGCTCCAGATTGTTGCATAATGCTCAGGTGTTGTCTCCGTAAAAGTTCTAATGACTTATCAAGCACACAATAAACTAAAATCTGATTCATTTAGCAGACTTATAAGTTTTTGTAACAACTTGATTCCAAATTATCAGAATTTACGTCCAAAGTGTACACAATGGCTTAGACATGATGCAGGGGCGTCATTTAGGGGGTTGGGCTGGAGGGGTCTACAAACCCTCCAAAGATTTACGATTTCGGTTTTTTCCCTGTAAATTGTACCTTTGAAACAGTGTTACTGCTGCAAAAACAATACGTTACGCAGACTTAGACCCCCAAGGATCACTGAGATCTCAACAATTTACTGAAATGACGCTCCTGACATGACGCTATGGCTGACAGTGGCATTAACGATCAACTGATCAAAATGCAGAGCACAGTGTATGCATTCATGGATAAAATGTGTTTTAAGCTCATCAATCAGTTATTTTGTTGTCTGCTGTTTTTAGCGTAAAATGTTTATTACCGCAAAATTATTAAATCCCATGGTGTCCTTTGTAAAACTGATAGCCTAATGCTCAAGTGAGCAATCTGATAGGCTACTGATAATCACCGCGTAATGTAACAATTTGGAGCATCTGCGTTTTACATGGCACTGCATTGACATAAATTATGTGAGATGGACGATGAATGTGCCTTACATAATTCTATCGTCATGGCTATCTGTATGCCAAAAATTATCAAATTTGGTGGAGATTTGACGAAGTTCTCACAAAAACAAGTTGGGTCATTTTTTGACACACCCTGTACAATTATTTGCGGTTTATTGCCCCGTCAGTCTTCAGAGTTTATTGATACCTTACGATAACATTTAGTGTTATTAAGTTTATATAGGACACCATCGTCAAGGTCGTGACAGCAAGGTAACCAGCATTGAAAATTAAAAATGCGCGCATTTGTTGACTGCAGTCGCCAGACCATTTGCTTCGCTGGCAGCAGCATCAACTGCTTGATATCGAGCTGGTTAAAAATTTGCGAATGCCTACCGCAAAAAATTAATTTTTTTGTAATAATACGTCAAACCGGACAAGGTTTGCACAACGAGTGCTTTAGTAGGCTTACTCACTAATCATGAGCCTTGCAAAAGAGCGATATAAAACGAAAGCATTGAAAATGTGGATTTGGCATCGTAAAGGGAAATGTTTATGTTTTTATAATAAAGCTTCAGCTGGCATTTTCAGACTATGGCGTCAAGATTCATGATTGCGACATCGCGCATGTTCCATGCGATAGCAAGGTTTTTGTCATAAGACTGATAGGATGGCTTTTTCGCTGCTGCGGTCAGCTGCATGCGACAGCATTTTATTATCTCAATCCCGCGTCTATTGTAGATCTGGCGTGAAAGCTGCAGTGCTACTAGCTATCCGCCGGTGTGGAACGCACTATGTTACTGCGACTTAAGTAAGTTCCGCGGATTCCAGAACGTTGCGTGGTATTGTAAATTGGGCTTTACTCGGCCGTTAGCTTATAGCGAGGCGGACAAACAGTCAGTCAATGTTTTGCGAATGAGCAAGCTATATTGTGTCGAAAACACCTCGACTTGTTGCAATATTATAGGCGTGTAATGCCATCGCACATAGTAGGCATTTTTACAAAACAGCCAGGCCTAGTCTGCAGCACTCTGCGCATATTGATTGAAGCATTCATATGGTGATTACATATTACAACAATCGCAATAACAATAATTATTATTGATTTGTATAATATCCCATCACAATAGGTCTATATGAAGTTGCTTTACATGCGCTGGTTGACGTCCACGCAACCATATTGATGAAAATTATTTGTTCATTATGGCTAGGCCAGCTGCTCTCACGATTTTGCTGTAGGCCTAGAGAATTAATAGGCCCAAATTTTTTACATAAGCCACACAAAAGTCTCCGTTTCGCTTTCGATGACTATTTTGCGGATTACACGATATAAAACATTCCGACATTCCGATGGTTTCGGTTTCGCTTGAGTAGGCTAGATAGTTTGCAGAAAGCACGCGTCGGGTGGGTCTGGCTATAGGCCTGGTCTGGCGGCCTATTCTGGCATTATTAATGTACGGCCTTTATCAAAATTGTCACCATGCATTTTATGTTAAACATTAAATTTTTTATTTGGATCTTAACAATAAGTTGTTAAAATCCACCAGTCAGTAAGATAACTAACATCATGCGACAACTTTTCAGCATAACGGCAAAAGTAGAAAGAGTAGGCGTAGCCTACGAATGACACAAAGTAAGGAAAACACAAGTAAGAAAACAAGACTGAGGCAAAGTAAAAACAATCAAAGTTAGAAAAATCAAAGTGCCTAGTCGTCTTTCGAAAGTTGCGATAAGTGAAGACTGAACAACGTTGACAATACTGATGGTAGTGGAGAAAATGTTAGCATATCACGAGCAGAACAACATTGTGACTTTAGGCCGATTTACGTCTTGCAGCGAAAGCGATTTCGCCCATTTCTACTGTCCTACACATTTCTCCATAGCCCGGCTGTCCGTCGTCGACTGTCGTCTACGTCACATTTCCCACCTTGTTCAAACCGTTCGACTGATTTAGATGACATTTGGAAGTTACGTACACTTGTGAATTCAATGACACATTGTGTCTATTGGAAGTATCTGACCCCAGGAAAAGAGAAAATTTTTAACCCAAGGTAATTTTGCAAAAGACTGAATCGCCTTTCGTTTGCGTTTGCCAGAAGACTGAAAATTTGGCTGCAACTTCTTTCCGGACAGTTTAACCCAAAATTTCCTTGGGTTAAACTATCCGGAAAAACGTGCAAGTTGCAGCCAAATTTTCAGTCCCCTGGCAAATGCAAACGAAAAGCGATTCCGCTTTTTGCAAAATTACTTTGGTTTTTGTTTAGTTTGACGTCATTGCTCCTACATGTAGTAAGCCTGCAGTCAGACAGTTAACTGTAGGCCTACAAAGAATGTAGATACATTAACATCGACCAAATTAATGATCATTTTGTAACAAAGCTAAAGTAGATCGTCCTTAATGCACGAAGAGGGGAATATATAGGCTATCATTTCAAGAACAATTAACCTAAAAATCGAATGGCCTTGAACACTTCCCAATTTAAATCCAAGCACAAATTTGAAATCAGAATAACAAGAGCACTGGTCGCAATAGTTGTATTCAGCTGATATCCAGCGGCCTCTCCTCTGCAATTCCGTACGTACGAAGTCTAATGCCCCACCTGCGACAAGCGCTGAAATGGGCTACCCCGTTGACGATAAAACTCGATTCTGCCTTTTACAGCATTCCGGACAGCTTCTAACAGTTTCGCCGCATGCTACTCTGATGTGTATGTATGGTAACTGGAGACTCGTGACTGCCGACTCGGTCTCGCTAAAGCTTTCTGTGAGCCATAAAGCGACGACTTACGCTGCAGCAAACGACTGCTAATCAAGAACGAGACGAGCGGTTAAGTTGCGCTTGTGATGACCGCTGCAGAGAACGTAATTAACAGTCCACTAAGTCTGTAGTTGTTCAACCAGATGCGACATGCATTCAGTGGACACTACGCACCGCGGACGGTCTTAAATTGCCCTGCCCGGACACACGAGTCGGCTTCGAAACAACAGCCACGGCGACCGACTTAACTGTTGCAGCAGCAGACAATTAATTTCAGCGAAAAACATTTGCAGTACAATGTCTTTATTCTCAGTCGGTGTATTCGTATCGTCAACAGTTGAAGAAGTCATGATTCATGACATGATAAAACTCGATGAAGTTGGTTGTGCGATTTTCTGGATAATGTTATTGCTTCGGTTTTAAGTCACGTAGTTCTTTTGCGGAAAGCAAGCCTACGTAGGCTACACGTAAAATGTTCTAGGGGCGTGATCGCGCAATGAATGTAGCATAACGTTATCAAAGTTAGGGATAACTGAATAAAATCTTGTAGTTTGGCGTGGATTAAAATTGTGCAGACATGCGTGTTACATTATAGAACTTAAAATGTTCAGTCTTTGAATAACAAATTTCAGAACACGTTAAAGGCAAAAAGGCAAACCAGGCCGTGCACCATCAGGAGCATAGGCGGGGTGCTCATCTCCCATGCGTTGGCCGTTGAGCCCGTAAATGGATAAACTTCTGAGTCCGTGACGCAAGGCCAGTCCAGACCTACGGTTACCTTCCTAGCCGCAGAGCGTCATCGCCCTTTAGCCGATACCAATTTATACTGCTTGGTGAAGAGAGGCAATATAATGATTGTGTGTACAACTTGCCCATAGTTGTTATCTGGCAGTGCCCCGGCTCGGAGTCAAACCTGCAACCTCAGGGTTGCAAGTTCGGCACATTACCGTTACACCCCACGTTAAGGAGAACCGAGGGGGGTAAAAAATTTTTTTTACCTTCTCTGTATAGAAGAAGCGCAAGACTGTGTTGAACGCTGACGATCCCTCGATATTTGTACAATGTACAATACCGGGCTAACACTAATGGAGAAATGCATGTAGGCTGTAGAATTTATGGAAAAGCTTTACGGTTCCTGAAACTAGAGTCCTCCAGGCAGCTGACGGTGAAGATTTAGTGATCGTAGCTTGCACCGTTTTTGACTGATCCACCCGCGTGACAGACAGACGGACGGACGGACAGAATTGCGATGGCTAAGACGCGCTATAGCAGTAGCTGCTGTTGCGAGTAAAAATCACGACTATGCCCGGTTTGCCTTCAGCGTATTTCGTGCAACTATTAGAAAAGCGACCGTTAAGCTGCGGCCGGAGCAATATAATGGCTTCTAATAAGCTATACGTTTTGGCAATAATCCGATGGACATTCCGATGGTTTCGGTTTCGCTTGAGTAGATAGTTTGCAGAAAGCAAGCGTCGGGTGGGCCTGGCTGTAGGCCTGGTCTGGCGGCCTATTCGTGCATTATTAATTTTGCGTGTTGGTGTGACGTGGCAAACAGTACGAGGGTTGGGGCTCAACGACGTAAAGCTACAATGATAAGTCTACAAGCATTATACATTATATGAAATACACACCGGCGGCAGCAGTTTCCATGCTGTTCACTTAGGCTAATGGTCATCTACACCTACCGCATACTACTGCACAGGTGAGAGCCACTGTTTACTCCAGAGATGGTTGGAGATGTTTAATTAACGAAAGACGCGGCAGATGACAGAGAGCCGTTCTTTATCGGGCGCATAAGACGCACAGAATGAACCAAGACCTTGACCGTGCTGCCTTAAATTGGAGTGAGGAGAAAAGCTGTACTTTGGTCGCAGGCTCTCAGGCCTGTTTTCTGCTATCTATCATTCTCGTTTTATGGTTTTTCTTTGCTATAGGCTTACCTGCATCTCTGCATACGGACGGAAGATGATAATTTTGATTATGTCATGAATTGGTGGTCATGTGCATGAGAATTTTATACAAGTTTCTAAGAACAGCAGTAATAGAACAAGTTCAGTCACGCTTGCTGGCCCACTGCATGGTTTATGGACTCTGTATTGAAAACGTTTTACTGACCTTAAGAACTACACGACAAAATTCTACAGTGCGGCCATAAAGTGCCCCAACAGGGTTGCATCGTAGCTTATTTTTAATAATTACTAAAATGTTAATGATGGTTACAGAATTAACTAACGACGAACGCTGTTTGATTCACAATCTGCGTGTGGAAAAAAAACACCGGCGTTGCGGAAGAATTATGAAAAGAAAACATGTAAACTATGAATAATTAATAGCAAATGCTAAAAATGGTCAAACAGTATCTGTTTTTTACGCGCGACAGCGGCTACTGCTTTCAGTTCGTCTTAGCCATCGCAATTCTGTCTGTCTGTCTGTCCGTCCGTCACACGGGTGGATCAGTAAAAAACGGTGCAAGCTAGAATTACCAAATCTTCACCATCAGGTGTTTGGAGACTCTAGTTTTAGAAACCGTAAAGCTTTTTCATAAATTCGAAGGGAGTCACCCCGAACGAGGGCGCTGAATGAGAGGTGGGTGGGCAAAATTTGCGATTTCGAGCCAATAAGTCGCTGTATCTCAGTAACGGTGCGAGATAGGGCTTAGATTACTATTAATCACTAATAGGAAGTCGTACACTGGTTCTCGATTGGCGCCGAATTCAATAACCTTGAATGGCCTTGAACGCCAAAATATGGGGTTTTATGGATTTTTTGGCGATTTTGAGCTGCGACACAAGTCTATATCATTCATAAGGTGGCGCCACGACGGAACTATCGTTATGCGATCCGTTGATCCAGATAGAGAATTTGGTATTTCTATATCAACTTAGCGTGAACGGGAACTGCTATAGGCTTTCGCGCGTCTCGTGCGCATTAGCTCAAATTTCTTGTTACATCTGATATGGCACAAAACTGACGTAGGGTGTCACTATTTGGCCCACCCTGTAGACGTGCGCGTTTTCCGGTAGGCTACCGGCCATAGCGGGAACGTTAGAAGTTAGCTTATGTACCTTTAAGCATCGCATAATGCATGTACTAGACTTGAAAACTAATGTTGTTATTTTTTGTATGTTTGTGTAATCTGTGCAGTGCCAGTAAACACTGTAACAGCGATTTGATCTGATCTGCTTGTCACTGGCTGCAGACCGCTGCACGATGCTGGTCATTGACAGTCAAGCTGTTGTTACACGGCATTGAGAAAATGGGTACGTATTAGGCCTATTTTAGACTTTTCATCCAGTAGGCCTACTGTCGCGGGCATTCTCAAAATCATGTTGCAGCGAAAGGCACAATATGCAGCTGCTTATAATAAGATTAACCAAGTATGAAAGTCAGTATTAATGCCGCTTTTGGAACTGTTCGTGTTAGCTAAACCCCAACAGTTATTCATTTTAGTGAGAAATAAAGCATCAATTATGATTAGTAGAGATTTAAATTTCTACAAGTTGACTTTACAAAAATTAACGACTAACTAATCGTTAATTTCGATTAAAAGCTGCTGCTGTTGTATTCTGCCCTTACGGGCAGGTTCACGTTCTCCATCGACTCCATCTTGTCCGCTCTTGTGCTAGATCCTTGAGTTGTGAATAATCCATGTCCTCGAAGTTTGTCTCCAGTAGCCAACTCAGTAGCATTTCTTTTGGCCTCCCTTTTTCCTTCTTTCCTGGCAGTCGACCTTCCAACACGGTTCTCACCAAAGAACCATGACGTAGCACATGTCCCAACCACCTCTTCTGTCTATTTTTCAATGTGTCCATGAGTTCCCTGAAGTCCCTGTGTTCCGTTTAAGATATTTTTAACATGCGACCATGTTAAAAGCTAACAGTAATAATTGCCAAGTAAATTACGTGTGATTGTTTAGAAAATAATTTTGAGCTATAAGCTCCGACAGATGCACTGCGACACAATTGAGTGTTTTTGCAAAGTTTTGTAGACATAGGCCTACTAAAATTTTGTGTTTTTTTGGTCTAAAAAATAACTGAGATAATTTTACGTGTTTGTCATAATGTCATAGCATCTATTGTGAAATGTTTTAATGACGACTTTAGCTGCAATTTTAACAATTAACATTTTCATTAAAATTTTTGAACGATTAGTCACATTTTTTTAGTTGATAACCATACCATAACTGTAATAATTAGTGATTACACTATATGCAACGCTAGCGTGATGCGACATGGCAAATGTAAACTTACTATTGTAGATGACTTCAATGAAGGTCTTATCCTTCCAACACTTATCCGACAACTGAAGAGTATACTCGACCAGTATCCGGACGACGGCCAGATACTCAAAGTCAGTCTCACTGTCATTCATATTTTTGGCACATGAAGAATAAGCTGCTGACGAGAAGTTACAAACATGACTTTAAATTACAATTTTGCAAAAATGTCACTTGGCGAAAATATGCACTCTCACGAGCGCCTTCTAGTTTATTATGCGGCCGTCCTAATAAGCCGATTACGGGTTTCGCGTGTCCTTTTATCTGCCTCTCTGTCGGATAGTGACTTTCAACGAGAAAAAAAGTTTTAAAAAATAAAAGCCAAAAACCAAATTTTCCAGTGCAGAGTAATCGGTGTGCCAAACTTTCAATTTATAAATAAAAGTGTACACTGCCAGTGCACACTCATATAAAAGCGGACGGCCTCAGAGTATGTCAACACTGGGCCGACATTCTCGTTTGTTGTGGCAGGAAGTAATTCAGAATGCCGAGGATGCCGGAGCCACAAAGGTTACATTTCTCATTGATCACACGACGTACGGCGAAAATGCAGAATTGCTGCACGACCCGCGTCTCGCTGATTATCAGGTAACAACGAAGAACATCGAGCGATTGTTTTCATGCTGCCAAATATTAAATACGAACAAGATAATGTTCATATGAACACGGAGTCTGTCCAATGCATTTCGACAGTTTACAGTATATGTCCGTATAAATATAATCAGTGAGCTGTTTAGACCGGTAGAAAAAAAACACAGTATAATTTCAAATTGTACAGCAGCAATGATCCTTTCATCCTTCTGTATTATTTTAACTAAACAATAAACATTGTCAGTTACGAGACCATTCGATTTGTCACCAGCGTTTTACTATAAAAGGTCCATCGTCACCATGCGTCTATCTTGCATTGTTATGGAGATATGGCACCTCAAAGATAATGGGGTCACGAGTTTGACCTTTTGGGGTCACGTGACGTCATCGGTCACGTGACCATCCGACTCCCGGGGGTTTACTTCCTATGGGTGGTCCATAGTGACCATGCGACTATCTGGCACCGTTACGGAGATATGGCGCCTCAAGGATAATGGGGTCACGAGTTTGATCTTTTGTGGTCACGTGATCATTTGACAAAACTACACAGTACACATTTGTAAAAAATATTGTAATGTTAATTTTTAGACCACTTAATTTAGTTGACGGCTATTTTGTGGGTCAAGGAGACACGCTGCAAATTTTTGTTGCTTTCGTTGGACACCCGAAAGCAAAACTATCTTCAGCTTCAGCGAGCTTTGCTCTCCATCTTCCCGTAACAAATGGTTCTGTCTCTGGACCTAGCTGAGGACTTCGCCTCCAGACTTCCATCACAGGCTGAACGGTAGTTCAAGCCCTGTGTTAACGGCGACTTATCTTTCTTATGGGAAAGCCAAAAATTCGACCCCCCACAGAATCAAAACCCCTGACCCGATTGAGATAAAATTTGGCAGAGTTGATTACGTTGGCGAGGGGACCCGTCATGCAAAATTTTATGCAAATCCCTCCAAGGGGGGCTTCCCGGCAAATGGGTGAAATATACGTAAAAATTTTTGTAGCTGTACATATAC
>Ga0209367_1013045_pt1 | contig 10767 bp, 6 predicted proteins | sample WorMetLIZISLAND2_FD_187412 | JGI IMG/M metagenome (GOLD analysis project Ga0209367, IMG submission 187412) | Marine gutless worms symbiont microbial communities from Max Planck institute for Marine Microbiology, Germany - Olavius geniculatus... ... | reverse complement strand
TCGGCAGTCACTATTTGTGGTAAGGCCTATAGTTTAGTCACAATACATGCGTTACGGACAACAGACGATGACGACAGACCACGACAAACAGACGACACATCATGTCAAAAATCAACTTAGCGGTCGGCAAAAAAACGAAGAAGCATATTACTGCAGGCCGCTGAGAAATATGAAGTGAAAAGTGGTGACAATCACTAAAAAAAATCTGGGGCGTCGACATCTGGGTGTGACACTGCACGTAGATGTGATCTAGATTGCACCGCACTGATACGCCACTCGCCGCTGACACGCGCTGGGTTCGCCACTGTACGTTGCAACCTGGATACGCCATTCACCAGACACACCCTGCGTAGGCCACTGCACCCTGGATAGCCACTATGCGCCTATACAGTGTGAAGCCTTAATTACATTATGGCGACTTTCACCGAAACTTGCCCGCGGAAAAAGTCGACGACAAAAATTATGAAAGTTGAGAGCACAAATGTCGAGAAGGTTGCGACAAAGTCGCCCACTTCGTCGCAATGTCGTCGTAATGAAATTTGGGCTTAATTTGCTCGCTCTTCCGAGCCACCAGGCGGTGCCGATGATATTGGCTTCCAGCCATGCTTTTAGTGCCAAACCAGTCACTGGCTGCCATATGCAATAAACGGTGTATTATCATGGCCTTACAAGCCTTAGAAATCATCAAATCACCCAAAATTACCTTTTATTTTCGGCAGTTACTGGGCATAAAAAAAAATCGATTTTTGGGCTCCCTCAAAATCCCCTCGATGTATTCGCCCAAAATTCCATCACGTCGATAGCTTTTCGGCTAGACAAAAAAAGTGGGTTGAGCGAATGCCAGGTATAAACATGCAAATTTTCCTCAAGTCGGAGTATGATGACACTCCTCTCACATATGAAAATGCCTTGTTACTAGTGGCACAACTGCGGCAGAAGAGTCAATTTGCCTCTGCAGTACTATTATGTCTAATCTTTAAATAATATCATGAATTATGCCAGAGGATGGTCTTGGCGGTGTTGTTAATGGATATTTATCTAGCATTGTGCTAAGAATAAATGTTTGTGGTGTATTCTGTGAAAGTTTGCAGTGAGGTGATCGTGAAAGTTCCCGCTACACCTTAAACGTGTTGCTGCACTACTGTGTGAAATGATATATGGAGTGTTACTGTGGCTGGTACTGATGGTGTGAGGTGTAATTGCTGTGATGAAAGGTACACGTGTGAGGCGTGTGAGTTCTGATGATGATGATGATGACACTCTTCCGCCAGCCAAAGTCCGACGACAATCCCAGCAAGCCCCGATGTTCAGGTAGAAGACATTTATGGTTGTAACTACTAGCAGCATTCTCGCCTTACGGCTAGGTCCACTCCATTGCCCGGCAACTCAACTCCCTCAGGCTGCCTCTGGGGGAGATAGGGCAAAGTGTGGGTGCATGGACTCAAGCGCCACGGTCAGGGATTGTGAATTTGCAACACAGAGAGATGACACGCCAGAGGAGTATAACAGACTGACAGACATATAAACTGTTCGTGCATAAGATAAGTGCAGCTTTGTAGTTTAACAGTAGCGTGTCGGACTAGTGATGACAAGGTTGCTGGTTCAACTCTCACCCAGTGCACTGCCAGGTTGCAAGTTGACTTGGTGATCTATCTACCTATGGGCTTAACGGCCATCGAAAGGCAGATGAGCACCCCGCCCACACTTGTCGGGGTACAGCTCTTACCTTTATCTTATAACTGTTCTTTGCAGAGTGTTATGCATATTAATGACATGCATTTAATAATAGGTGAATGTAGTTTTACTGATAAAAAGTTGTAAAAGAATTAGGGCTGTGGAAATTAAAGACTGATTAATTGTTTAATCGTTAAAAAATTAACCGATTAAAATTTCAAGGCCATGGTTCTTTGTTCTTGGGGTGGAAGACAGGCTTTGGGACCCCATTGCTGCCTGTCATTTGATTGTGCATTTCTGTTGTTTTTTATTCTGTTACGATTTTGTTTGGCAGCATATTAGAACTACATCTCAGACTGGGTAGAATGGGAAAACATCATATCGACAGTTGTCTATGGCAAAACGTTCCAAGTACAAACTACAGAGTTCTTCAAAATGCTACCTAAATATTTACTTCATTACTTAATGAAGCACGTAGCAAACAAACCTGGGTGTTACTTTTACTTTGTCACACACTTTACAAGAACGTTAAAAACTGCAATCACTAGTAATTGCAAGCCATTGTCTAATTCCGAATCCCGGGTTTCCCGGCATCTCAATCTCAGAATTTTGGGATTACAGAAAAATGTTAAAATAGTACTTTTTCAGTATTGAATAATACAAATAACAATTCTAGCTCTCTAGTGAGTAAAATATTTTGCAAGTGCTAAGTCACACTTTGCTGTGTATTGTAATTTTGGCAGTCACAGTCATGATCCCTTCTTTAGGTTTTGGTTATGCCTATACTTTCCATAGGGGTCCCAGGCTATGCTTTATCCTATGCATAAAATAAGTCTGTAAAAGATACTAAAATAACGACTTATCTGTAAGCCTTATTCCAAAATGGGATCCCAGGATTACAAATTTCTCAATCCCGGATCCTGGGATTGAGAATTTAATCCTGGGATTGCAATCACTACTACTGGCTTGTTTCCCTTACTTTGTGGCCAGACTGTTTGATAGTGAAGATATAAAATATATGATATAAGATATGAAATAAATATAATAAATGATGTAGATTGGGTTAATTAGTCGAGAGGTATTGGCCACTTATGCTTATTATGCCCAACTCGCTTAGCTAGAGGTAACAGGATCTTTCTATTAACATGGGGCCAACACGAGTGATAATGACATTTTTCATTCCTTTATTCTAAGCAACATATGACAACATCGATGTTGTTGGGGCCCCGACTACGGTGACGATACGGTCACCACCGTTATGAACGTCACTGCTTCGCTACATGTTGACGCGCAGACCAACTACTCGACTGACTGACGAGCGACTGACTGCTAGCTCTGCATCGACGCTGCACGCATCGCTGCAGTGCTGTCTCCACCCACAGGACTATGATTGGCACAAAGCCACTTACTACAATAGTGTATTTGTGTTGTTTTTATTGCATCTCCCAGTCCTCTGGTGCGTCGCCAGGACCAGCTCGAGCAAATAACCAAGACCATGTCTGATCACATAGCCGAGTTGGAACAGAAAGTCAACAGCATCAGCAGCAGCACTAGTCAGCACAAGGTCTGACATGATTTTGTTATTAGAACTGCATGTTAGAGTGATGAGTTATTTTGTTCAGCGGTGTAATAGAAGTACGTTGGCCATCCTAAAAGTTTCTGGCTTCGATATATTAGACAACAATGTTTTCTGCAATGTATACACCAGTGATACGTACATTCTTTACTGACTCATATCACTGTAATTTATGACATCACAGAGCATAATATGGAAACGATTTGGAGCACTAATGCACACAGCATAAAATCTATCTCGCTGTTGTGTGACAGCTTTCTAGTCTGTAGCTGGATTTGTAAAAGTGGGGCCCCAAATTAAAATGACATCAATCAATCAATCAATCAAAATCGTTTATATAGCGCCAGTAATCGATAAACGAATCTGAGGCGTTGAGGATTCTATAAATCTGAGGAATCTATGGCATTGACGACTGTCTGGAGGGTAACAGGGAAAATTACTAGAACTGCCATTGTCATTTCATATGCACAATTATAATTGGCAGTTCTTACAATTTTAGGTTTAGGTTGTTTTTTTGTGTTTTATGTTTCATAAAGGTTAAGCTTTCTGTAGAGGTTCAACTTTTTGTTTTGTTATTATGTGTATGTGCAATTTTACCTGCAAAGGCCGTCTTTGAAATGACCTATACTGTGTCGGGCAGGACGTTAAACCCTACTCACTCATTATATGACTCAGTGAACAATGTTTGATTGTTATACATTCTTTACTGACTCATATGAGTCAGCTGCGAATATGACGTCATTGTAATTTGACATGATTTTGTTATTTGAACTATGACAGAGTGATAAGTATTGTAGTGTCATACAGTGATTGTACAGGGTGATGCGGAAAAAAATTTTCACAAAGTTTACGGCACCATGATTTTGCACAGTCATATATCACCGAGTCGTGTCAGCTGCAAAAAAAAAGAATATTTAGTTGATGTATTCAAACAATAACTATATTCATGTAAGCAATTTCTTTCTGAACATGTTGCTGAAAACTCCATGACTTGTTAACTTTGTGCCATTTTACTGGAACACTCCAGTGTATAATAATACCCTATCAGCGTTGAGCAAAATGCGTATATTGTTATCCATGCTGTGTCATCTATGGCCCGATTTAATTGGTGCACAAATTTGGGAGCAAAAGGGCTTTTTGTCACTATTTGTAAACAGTGAACTTTGTTACATCTAACCCATTTATGAATAAGTTCTTGTGGATGTATTCGCGTGAAATACTGCACCTCAATTCGTCTTATGGGCGTAACTAGCTGTAAGTACATGATAACTGAAGCGGTTGGTTGAGGTTTGGCATGCTGATTTTGTAGTTTTTCTGTCTGCTAATACTCTGTCCATTCGTAAACAATGTAATTCTCCACCACTCGCCATTTTGCGAACTTTTTGCTACGTGTCCTTGCAGTTATGATGTGACATTGTGGCGCCCTAAACTCAACGCGTACCACGGTTGTCAATGATGCAGGTCGCGGAGGCTGACTCCAGTTCAGCATCTACGTCATTGGCATTCAGTGATATCACAAACACTAGTGACACAACATCCACTCAGTCGACATCATTGCAGATGAAATCACGACAAGCCATCCAATCCTTCACTGAGGATGACTCATGTAAGTCTGCTGATTTTGTCGGTGTAGAGCTGGGATAGGTAATTGCTTAATTAGAAACTAATTAATTGGCATTATCTAATTCTAATTTGAATCAATTAACGCAGAGATTGTGTATGCTGAAAATTTTGATTTTGCCTTTATATTACACCAAAATGGGGGGTTTCAGCCCTAGATTTTGCATTTTTGGGCAAAAGTTTTTTGACAAGAAGATTTTCTAACATTCCAAGAAGCCAAAAATTTGGAGGGCTGCCTCTTCTCCTCTCATGATGCTGCCACTTATATGTCTTTTCATGCAGTCTACACCGTATAGTTACATTTTTATGTGAGTTCTAATTCTCATCGTAAATTTCTTTTATACTGCTAATTCTAAGTAATTACTGTGAAATTTTACAATTGCCCATCACTGGTAGAGAGACTGTTTAAGCTATAGATCTGTCGTGTACATTGTTAAAATATTAAGCTTTGACACATATTGTCACTTACTGCGGTTTTTATATTAATTCAGTGCAACCTGCTGCATCTGTTGTGTGTTTTTAGTGCTTCGGTTTTTATTTGTATTATGTTCTTTTTTATTTTAATAATTGGCAATCAGCTTGATGCAAGATTTGATGGACAATCGGATCAAATCTCAAAGTTGATTGTAAATCAGTTTGATCGGTCATCAAATTTGCATTTTGAAAATGGGATGAGACTTTAACGACATATGAGGCTGCACATATGTACAGCGATACTATACATTAAAAATACATTTAATGGAAGTGAAAAAAAAGTAAACGAGAAGGAAGCTTATGCATAGTTAATAAGTGCTCAAACTACGAGGGAACTGATATTGTTATAAGCAAATCCTCAAGACATGACTCCATGATAGTGCCTACTTGTAACAGGCACCTCTGAGAACTCTGTTTAATAGGTGCCTCGTAAGTCTGCTTGACTGATATTGAGTAATCTTCGTTGATTTATAGCTGCCTGTTCATGTTCAAAAATTTAAATATGCAATATGCTATGAAGTCCAATATAATATCGAATAAGACAGTGATGTGTGGCGTGTTATGCCTGTTGATTGTTTGTTTTTTGAGCATACTGATAGGTTGAAGTGTAACTCAATAAGTTATACAAACTCGTTGGAATACAACTTTTTATTTTGACACACCTCTATGACTACTTGCTGTCCACTCTAGCTACACCTGGACAGTTGCTGAGATGTCGAAACGTCAGCGGTCTGTGTCAAAATAAAAGATTGTATTTCGACCAATTTGTATAACTTGTTAAATTGATTGCATGTGTTTCAGTGGTTACAGCTGAACTGGACGCACTGTTAAACAGTCCGTTCATTTTGTCGCCAGTTAAGAAGCCTCGGCGTTCCACTAAAGTCACCTCTACGGCGGACGTGGGTCAGTAAAGTCTCATGTAATTGACTGTGTTCTTTTCCAAAAATTGGATCGATCTAGATCTGGACAGATTTGTTAGACTAGGTCAGTGAAAAAGAATGCGTTGTTTATGTTGGATTTCTGTTTCTGTTTCCTCAGATGGTCGCAGTGTTTTAATGGCATCCAAAACAGAAGCAGTATGGGGTTTTAAAATGTGCATAACTGAAGGAGCTTATTAAAAAAATTTTCATGAAGTCAAATTTTTTCAGACACTTTCGAGGAAATCTGTATCTAATTTAGAATGCAGAGCGTTTCACTCAGAGATCATTTAGAATGAATTTAAGCAGCTCAGATTATTCGGATGTTTGAAAAAGAATGCAATCAATATCAGCATGTCAGCAGCTTGTGCCAGCAGCGTCGTGGGTTCAAGAAGTAGGCGGGGCAGGAAGTTAAAATTATTTTGACAGACACTGCAAATTCTGACAGTCAGTTGCAAATTTTTAACACGAGATTACGGGTGCTTAAAAATTATAAATTTGCCCTTGATTTTTTTTTTTAAATTGGGGTTTTAGGCTCAGAATTTAGCGTTTTTCAACATCATTTTTTTGACGTGAAAATTGTCTGATGATTTTTCAACTGCCATAAACTTAGGGGGTGGGAGCAGTTAACTCTTGCCTTGGTGCCACTGGCTTGTGCTTTCATGCCGTCTGCATCACAATATTATGCGAGGAGCATTTTAATAGATTACATTATGAGTCTTAATCCATCCATTTGTTTGTCCATCCGTATGCTTCGTAAGAGCTAACTCAGAAGAAAAATTCCTAGGGGAAAACCAAAATTGGTGTGAATGCCTTCCCCCAGAGCAGGAGTAATTGGTGTGCCGATTTTCAGTGCGAAAGATATGAACAGTTAGACATGTCTGACATTAGCATGGCTTGACCTAATTGCACATCAGGTGGCAAGTTGGATATTGGTAACTGAAACTAAAAAAACCAAAAAATTACAAAAACTATAACTAAAAGGCAAAAAAAATGCTAAACTAAAAAAAGATGCTCGTGGGAGTGAATATTTCTGCCAAGTGAATTTTTACTAAAAACACACAGGCAAGAGTGAAAAGTTAATCGGTGCCATTCACTACGTTCACTTTTGGTGGAGATAACAAAAAAAAACTAAATGATAAGTGCGAACAAAAACAACTAAATGATAAGTGCGAACAAAAAACATACTGGTACTGCAACGATGTTAAATCTCATCACTATGTGACATTACTCAGGCCTGAGCATGGTCCTGGAATTGCTGAAATTTTACAAACTGTCCTGAAATGACGTAGTGTCCTGGAAATTGTCAAGTTGTCCTGAAATTTTGAAATTGCTGTGTAAAGCAACAATAGTTTAACAGAATGTTAGTTAAAACAACTTTATTGTCTAGTCCTTGCATGCCTGTTCCACTAATTTGCGTCATTGGTCGTTTTAGCAACCGGGTAACCGGTAGCAATTACCCAAGTGCCCGGACCCAGTTTCAACTTTTAAGTAAGTAAGAAAAGCTGACAATGAAGTGACACATCATTTAAATACACAATATCTTTTTTTCAAAAACTTAGTTTTTTATATAAGGCGCCCATAATGTGTCTAGTATATCATATGTTGGCAGGCTATGAATAGGTCTATCAACGAAAATGGATGAAGTAGAACTTTCCTTGCAGTACCAAATTTTTGCCACAAAAAGGCCAGAAGCACAATTTTCATCTGATTTATCAGTAATCAGTGCAAAAAATGGGTATCAATTACCTGGATTTGGAACCGGGTAATGACTTTTGGAACTGGGTCTCGGTACCCAGTTACTGCTACAAATCAGTAGCCTGCATCATTGCATCTCTTTACTTATTTTGTTTGAAGCAGAGTTGTCGCCTTATTCAACGGTACCATTGCCGACTGTTTAGCCAGACGGCAGACATATTGTACCAAAGGGCCGGTGTAATGGTTGGCCCAATGAGTCAATACAATAATTATTTTGATTTGTAATGGTACGATAAATTATGATTTAGGAACGTTACATACATGCCATGCTCACTACTGCTCAGAACACATTTTTTTTCAGTATATTTGTCCTGAGTAACGTCCTGAAATTCTTGAAATTTTGTGTCTTGAAAAAAAATTTTTCTGCCAAGGTCTGAGTCTTGGAGTGAAAGTCATTATGTGTGAGAATAAATTTGTGTACATAATTGTGTTATTTTGCTGCAGCGGATGAACGGGCTTCCGTGCGGCCATCATCCGTGTCCTGTTCTCGTGCTTCCGTAGCTGAGCCTTTGAATGTGAAGATTTTGTTCACTCCAGGCACTCACGCCAAAAGAAGTACGAACCCTATTTGTGTGTTGTAATGAGGTTAGCAAAAAAACATAGATTTCTTGAATAAAGCCCAACTCATTGCATTAGCAGCACTGGTCTGATTTTTGGGACAACTGAGTTACTTGAATGTCTGTGGTTGCTTGCCACAGACAACCACAATGCACTGTTCTAGCTTCTTATTAGGTTTTATGCATTTTATTGGTTTTCGAAGTTGGGTTTTTAAAAAGGCCCATTTTGGTACTTTTTGTGGTTTTTCTTGGCTTTTGAGTTATTAGATCAGACGTTAATATTTTTGCACAGAATGACATTCTTAAAGATGGTAGAATTGAGTACTACGCTGATACGCTGTTGTCTGTGATACACTGTATGCAGTCTGTCACTGACGAACGCTATGGCTAACATGTGCATTGCGGATGTGTACCGGTAGCTTGATATGCGTTGACGCAGATGCCTAATTAGAAGTGTGTTTGTATACAACTATGCTGTATGCTGTTTATATGCAACTATGCTGCTATGGCAGCGTTGTCGTTTATGTGCCTATTTTTGGGTAACGGCTGTATTGTGGCTAAACGATGCGAGATAGGGCCAATGTTGCTTTTGATCTCTTAATAGGAAATTGCATATGCCTTTTCAGATAAGATGAAAATCGTCAACTTTGGATGACCTTGAAGGTTATTACTGCAACAGGAACTTCCAACAGGAACTGTATAGGCTGTAGTGCATCTTTCTTAGCAACATCTGGGCTTCTTGCGTGGATATGTGTCTGGGTTTCTCATTTCTATATTTTTTGCTTGGGTGACAGTTTGGCCAATTGTTAATTGTGAAATTGTCAGGCTTTTGATATCTGTAATGCTGAGTTAGTCGTTGCATATAAACTTTGAATTAGAATTTTGAGTCTGTTTCAGCCAAACATGTGCTAGACATAGTGCCTGCCGTTCAGTGCAGTCAGATACACTTACTAGAGGAGAATGGCAAACACGTGAATCTCCAGTTTTGTTACACGTAGTGATGAAAGCAAAAAATCCATTTATTAATTTTTTTGTTTAGTAATTTGATTTAGTCAGTTGTGATATTGGTTTAAAAAAGTAGGCTGGGCATTGAGTTGCAGTTTTCCAACTGGTGCTGCAAATTTCTGACAGAGGAGATTATGGGTGCTCAGAATTTTCATTTTGTCTTTAAATTTTCTCTTTTTTAAAAAATTTTTTAAACATTCTTGTTTTCAGACAATTTTTGATGGCCTAAAATATAGGGTGAGCAGGAACTTATTAAATTATGTAAATTCATCGAAATTGCCCCCACCGCTCTTCTTGCCATGACACCACTCTCTAGCTGGACCAGTAAAAAGGTTAAAGATTAAACGTACTGTATAGCTCTTATGGAGCGTCACCTGCTGTATGGGATCACACAGTGTTACCTGACACTTGACACAGGTGAATGCATCCTGCCATAAGCCAGCCAGACAGGCCGGCACTCATTTACCTACCCCATAGGGACGGAAGGCTGAGTTGACCTAGGCGGCTGGTTACGTATCGATAAGGTTTCTTCTCTCTACCTGCCTGCATGTAGTCGTCTATCTAAGTACTAATCCGGCCCGGTGCAGAGCAACTTCGTTGATCAGACGCAATGGGTTACCGGTATGCCAGGCCAGTTAGTGAGTGATTGATTTACATGTTGTTCCAAAAATGGCACACAGTTTTCGGCGTTGTAATTTTGCAGCCGTAAGTCTCATATTTGTATGGTTTTAGCAAAATGTTTAGTAAGAAATTGCTCACTCGACAAATACCTGTGTTTAAATATGCTAATTGAATATTCTTTGTTCTACAGCTGGCATTGAACTATTCAGAACTCATATCGACCTCTACATTTTTTCTTATAGCAAGTTTGTGATAGAGACAAAGTTTGTGCCAAACCCATTTTCACATTAATTGAAAGAAACAGTGCTAATTTTCTCCACTAGAAGAATGGACAAGCTGTGATAGTCATTTGAACCACTGTTACAGTTACAGGTTACACTCTTCAACAACGTTCTCAGAGGAATCATGCAGTGTAGACTTGTCTGAAAAGATAGGTTTTCAGCTTAGATCGGAACTGTTTGCGACTGATGTGCGGTGAACGTAGGTCAGGTGGAAGCGCGTTCCAGACGACAGGAGCCGCGATGGAGAAACTTCGCTGGCCAATGGACGTGTTAGCCCGCGAAAC
>Ga0209367_1013044_pt1 | contig 10768 bp, 5 predicted proteins | sample WorMetLIZISLAND2_FD_187412 | JGI IMG/M metagenome (GOLD analysis project Ga0209367, IMG submission 187412) | Marine gutless worms symbiont microbial communities from Max Planck institute for Marine Microbiology, Germany - Olavius geniculatus... ... | reverse complement strand
ACAAACTATTAATGGAATGGCATAATTTGTGCGGACATTTTAGTACTGGTAGATTGCTACCCACGATAATTTCCAGGTTTTATTGGAAAAATATAACTCAAGATGCAAAAAATGTCTCAAAAACATGTGAAGTTTGCCAAACCTCAAAAATAAACCCAAAACAGCAAAGATCACCGTTATACCCTTTACCTGTGCCCATGTTCCCTTTTCAAGTCATCTCATTTGATCATAAAACCTTAAGCAGGAAAACAGCTCAAGGCAACACCCACGTTTTGGCGATTATATGTCATTTCAGTAATTGGATGATTTATACGAGATAATCGAATAGAAACCAATTCGAACAGGTTGTTGACGAGAAAACCGTATTTAAATGACAAATTTACAATAATCGATATAATAGAGCATAGCGGGATCGGCCCGGCTTATAAAATAATGAACCAGAGGACTGGTAAAACGGTGAAAAACCTAGTGAATATCAATAGAATAAAAAGGTTTGTTATGTCAAATGCAGGTACTTAATCATGCTCATTGAAGAGCACACGCGTTGAGCAATGTGAATGAAAAATGCTGTACTGAACTGTGTGCCATTAATTATGTATGATAATTGTTTCACAGCAACGCGAATTTGATATTCAAAACAGGTGATGAGTTTTAAAAAAAAAAATGACAAAATGGAAACAGGAATCGAACGATGTATGTAGGTCTACAATTTTGGGAAAAATCACCTGATGGGCCGAGGTCTACCAAAGTGGCAGAGAAAAATGAATCGGACTACGCCATCTATTTGTGCACAATGTGGGTGACAAGAAATTAAAAGAACTATTTTTGTTAGTTTTTTTTGTAACAGAGTCGAAGAAAACACGGAACGATGGACAAGAAGACAGCTCTCGCGTGGATGACAGTCATCGCCGTCTGGATAGCAAGCTCCGACGCAATAGACGAGGACACATACATAGCGGATACACCATGAAACTGCGTAACAAGGTACAGCTCTACAATGGATATGTCCGTTTGATTTATCACTATCATCTGCCTGATTTTACCTTTCATAGGGAAGAAGCGCTGACAGAAGAAATAGACAACATGAGGAGGTTAAATTATTTTACAGGCGAAACAACCATAAGATACGTAGCTAATATTGCTATTAAACTGCAAAAAATGAAAAGAGACATTGTTATGACATTGCAAAGTCAAAAATCGGAAATAAAGGAACTGCTTTTCGAAATAAACGCTACGACCAGAAGACGTAAAGGTCTCGGCAGTTGGCTTGGGAGCGGAATAGCCCATGTTTTTGGACTGGCAACCACCGAAAATTTAGATGACATCAAACACTTGCTAACGGAAGTACTAACAGGCACGAAAGAAGCGACGTCTGCATGGCGGAAAGGACAAAATTTGATGACAAGAATAACAAGCTTAACAGGGAAAAGATTGGATCATTTTGCTAAACTAATGCATTGGACGAGACAGACCTTGAGGGACGAAAATTTAAGGTTACAGACATTAAACCAACAGGCTCAAACAACCAATAAAATCATTGGAGTTATAATGGAGGAAATTCATATGGCTATATTAAACTTGTACGAAATAGACAGTATTTATATGGCATTGCATGAACTGTCTAAAGGTCGTTTATCACATCATCTAGTCAACAGTACTTCTTTGGCAGCTGGGATAAGAGATATATCAGAGAACTTGGAGCGGATATCTCCTGAATTTGAGATTATTTATAAGACCCCTAATTATTACTATACCCAGGCTAAGGTGGGAGGAGCAATTCACAAGGAATTCAACACTCACGTTTTGCTAATAATTATCCAGGCTCTCATAGTCCTCAAGAGCGCTATATCTCCACTAAAGGTTTGGGAATTCACTTATTTTCCTCTTCGTTCCCCAGACAATCAGGAATTTTACTCCATTTTGCATAATGCACCGAAGTTCATTGCTTTTTCAGACAATAATCCATTTTACTTCACAGCAGCTGACATAAACGAGTTGCCTTTTCACACGAATAATAGTCCGGAAACTATGCAGTTTGTCAGAATGTCTAGCAGTGATATTCAATTACGAACGAAAAATAAATTAACATGTTCCTTGGCTCTGATAACTGGTAGTATGGATACATTACAGCACTGTGTGAGTTGCATCTGTTGTACAGATTCCTACAGCCAGCAGTCCATGTCATCGCTGACAGTAAACTATTAATCAGTAATGTTAGCACAGTCCACATCAAACGTAACGGGAGAATGGTTCGAAATTCAACGACCCATATAAACCATATAAGGGATGTAAAAGATGTTGACAAAACATTGGAAAATCTCAGTCCACAGTACATAGTCAATCTGCCTTGTGAATCACGAGCTATAGTTAATGATGTTGTTTATTTCACCGAAAAACATTGTAATCCGGAAATTGCCGAAATTGACATTAATACTACGTTCCCATTAAATGTTATTGTGTTGAAACACTACTTTTCAAATCATAGCCTATTAAGTGACTTGAATTCCGCTCTAGAATTGAACCAAAGTATATTTGCAGAATTGCCACCGTTACTGGTACAAGGTGACGAATACGACAAAATTTTGGCTAAAGAAGACGAAGCACGTTTCGACTTTAATGCGGCCTTGAATTCCAGTATTCAGCAAGAAAAGATTTACAGCAATCTATCTATTGTTTTATATGAAAAAATTGTAACAATAGGCTCATCTATTCGCAGTTTTAATCCCTTTAGGCCCGAAACATAGTGTCTTGCTTTTTCAATGGCCGTCACAGTTGTGAATTCTTGCATTATCATTTGGCTAATTATGCGCATAAAAGCTTTGTATTTCATGGCAGCCACCGTGCATTCGGCAAGAGCTGATTTCGTATTTACTTACCCACCTACCACAATTAGGCCTAAAAACGTATTAGAAACTGGAAAAATTTGGCAGTCTATTCAAGAGGCGTTGACAGAAATTTGGGGAGTCGAGACACTGTTAATTCTTATTCTATTAATACTTGGCATTATACTGATATTGTTGATCAAGAAAGCAGCCTTGAAAAAACCAAAATATCAGGCTTACGTACGTTTGGATTTGCAAAACGCCAACTACTGCTTGCAAACAATCATTTGCAAATTGAAATATAGCCTGAAATACTACAAAATTGACATTTATTATAATGGATTTCGTGTAGAGAAAATCTTTACATTTGGAACGATCAAACTGGTTGATAACATCAAAATTAGTCAGAAGGTCACAGAACTAAGAATACCAGTCAGGGAGACAGTTTATCTACTGCCTCATCAAGTGCAGTACATGATTAATCTATTGGCTAATGATCACGTTGCTAATCTGTCAATTTTTGATTATAAACACCGTTTGATCGATGTGATTCGTTTAACTGACGGGATGAGGGCTGGTAAAATGAGAGATCAGACGATATCGACTTTGACCTTAAATGAGACGAGTGCAAGTACAGCAAAGCTGTATCCAGATTTGCGACAATAATAAGCTGGTCGCATTTTATAGATTGGAAATCGTAAAGAGGATTGTATATAGGTCTTAGCTAGTTCTGCCGTAAAATACGTGTTCGAGCTAGCGGCGAAATGCTATTTAGAATGTATATAAGAAATCATTCAAATTGAGACCAGCTTATTTCTACTTAAAAGCGGACAAATTAACGGGCAACAAAGAAATTGATCGGAAAACGTTGTTGTTAGCGGAGAATTAAAATAGAGTAGGATCGGCAATCGTACACACTTTGTTATGTTGTGACTAATCATATATTGTGCTGATTGTACATGCTTCGTGAGGTTTGTGAGGTGACGGAGAGGGACCTATCCATTTCGATGGGTCATGAGCTACACGCACATGCTGGCGGAGACCGCATGATCAGAGCCAAGAGCCAAGCTGAGGTGACCAGAAGGGCGTGTGACTGTTCCGCCTTGTCACCCTATCGCCCCCCCCAGTGACATGGCTTCTGCCCTGTCACACGAGCCGACAAGACTGTTAACCAGACCGGCCATTCACCCAGCGCCAGAGGTGTCTAACTGACTGTACAGCAGGCGACTGCCTGTCTGCTGTGTACTGTCGGCGTTGACGACGATGCAAGCCAACAAGCATTCATACATCACGTTGTGAGTTGCAATAATTGTTTGGCAATGTAATCCGTCTATCCATAACATTGGCTCTATATTATTTATATTGTTTGCGTGTGCTCAAAAAACACTCAGTCACTTTCACGAGCTCTCATCATTGGTAGTATAGCTTTTAGCGTTATTACCATCGTTTTAAATATTTGCCACTGAATGACATGTAACGATTGTGTAATTAGCATACAGTGCACTTTGTTGTATAGAGTGCACAAACATTTGTATAATACTAGGCTAAAGATTCTAGTCTTGGAAAATTAAAAAATTACATCACATTTTAGCGCTAAAATAAACTAGACCAAACCTTGCTTTTAGCTAATTTTCTTAGTAGGAAACGAAAACTCGTGGATTTTATGAAGACTAGACTCTGTAGTGTTAGGGTGTTTTCTTTCTGCAGTGTGTACGAGTGCCTTTCACTTAGTGTTTCTTGCGGAATGTTGCTAATCAGTTGCCTCCTATAACTTCTGTAACTCTCCTTGGTACACGTCATCAACTCATCTCTCATAATTATTGTTCGTGTCTTACCAAGCAGTGGGAACCTGGTACCCAAATTACTAACCAAATTGCTAGCAGATCGTTGAACGTCAAAACCCCTGTCCATACCAAATTCATTTCCAGCTCCTATGCTCAGGAGTCGGAAACAAATTGGAAACAGCAGCAAAAACAGACAGCCTCAGCGTTCAAAGTTTTCAACTAGTCGTCGTTCGGCATCCTAAGAATTGTCAGTATGCCAAAAACACCTAGAGGATGGAAAAACTAACAATTGAACTGTTAAAAGAAAGATGACACTAAGTCCGAAAGCTCATTATTTAGAAATACCCCTTACTTCCCGTATAGGCACACGAGTGGGTGTGACATGCCTTGGCTGAACATGCGGTTACCTATAAGCCAACGCAAAATTTTGTTAAATACGCAAGCACTTACCTTTGGGGACAAAAGGGTTAAATTTAGGTGCGGTGGCCCAATACACCGCTAAGTGCTTGTCCTTAACTTTAATCGAGTGACTGATTCCCCTCTGTGTACCAATGGCGCATTGGCTTGAACGGCTCGATTTAACACCGTTGGGGGCCTTGCACTTACCAGCCTTATGCTGGCTCACATAACAGTTTTAATCAGAAGCCCGTTTAAAAGTGCTTGCGTAGGGAATTGCCTTTTAGGGTTGGTCCTAATCACTGCCAGGGAAACACGACTGGACATTGGTTGGTCGGCGGGCGTCCAGAATCGTTCAATTTCCCGAAGCAGATATGTAGTATAGTTATTACGTCATCGTGTACATTAGATTGTCAATAATGAATTTTTACAGAATAAAATTTTCGCTATAAAACGCACCATACCTTGAAATTTATAGGATAACAGTTCCAGGTATCAAGAGTTGCGCTTTAAGCTAAAAGTATTAGACCACAAAATTACTAATGACTTACGAAATCACACTTGACTTAAATTTTAGTTAATTTTAGTCTTTTACTTAATTTTATTTAGATAGACTACATATTTTTCAGTCACGACCCAGCGCAGGCTGGAGCATATTCCAGTTGGGGAGATGGGCGAACCCCCCGGGATTAGTACTTCTCTCTGTAGCCTATTTGAGGCCATAGGCCGTCTAACGGTCATGGCCAGCCCTGGGCACACTGAGGGGTCGCAACCAACGGGGGCCTAGGCAGGCTGTCCCAGCAGCGATCTCAGTTGCTCACGGTCTTTTCTTCCTTACTTTCCTACAGGATCCATCTGCTCTTTCCTTTTTATAATTGCTTGGCCATAATCTTACCTTTCTGTTTCCAATGGATTTCCTGTGATGTCCAGTGCATGCCTGGACATGCCTGTCCACAGACGTAAACCACTGGCTTATAATTATAATTCATGTTCTCTTCATATTTATCAATATCAAGGAATTCTTGTACCCTTTTAGTTAACCATAGCTAGGATCTTGACGTGCAGAAGGCAGTCATGTCCTAGTTTGCCATTTTATCACAATAAGTTCGTGAATCATTGTCACGGTTTTAATTAATCCCACCAGTTGTAGGCAAGCTGTGAGCGTACTAGCAAGGTGTTGGAACAAGTAACGTATAATTAATTAAATCCCATCAGTAGTAGGCAGGCTGGATGTGGTCTAATACCAGACCGGAGGTGGCTACGTACGATGCCAGTTCCAGTAGGCCAGGGTTGTGTACCGTTTGGGGTCATTACCCGGGGTGCGGATGTCGGCTAGTGGGACGTCTAGTGGTGGCTTATGTAGTTGATCTTAAGCCCGAGGTTTCGGCCACAACAGCGCATAGCGTTGGTAAACGTTTGTAAGGCTATAATCCCATTGTATCTCTCACTTCGTTCTCACTTGTGTTATTTTTGCTTTCTGACATCCTTTTGTATGCCTTAAAAATTTTATATACCGATTTTCAGAAATTTTATTAGCTTGAAAACTGTAACCTCTTGAACACGGTCTATCCAAAGACCTGTCGTAAAACCGTATTTGCTGTTAGTTTCTGTTGGCTGTTCAGCTACTTCCTGTTAATCCATACCCTTGATTACACACAAGCCGAGCAGAGCAGACCCAGAGCAGACCCGAACCGTCTTAAGACACTGACTGACACTTTTACAGCTGTGTCACCAATCAGGCCAGAAGTTTCACTTATAGATACCACGCTCTTATAGCCACCATAAAATTTTACCCCTATACTAACAGCATTAACATTTCTCACATTTTTCCGTACAACTGTTTTATTTATCCGTTACATATTATTAATATGCTTCAGTTAATTTAATCCGAAATGTTATGTTCTGCCGTATTTAGTCTAAAAGTGTCACTACTTATTATTTATATCTTGTCTCATGATGCCTTGTTCCCTTGCGGTAACTCATGCCATTGTGAGCGCTGTATCATTCACCTTGTGAATTTTGTGCTAGGGTATTAAGCACTGTATTGTTGTTAATTTGTACATTGTTTAATATAATTTTACTTAAAACTTGATCACCCTGTGCAAGATAAAATTTCAGCATGGCCAAAATCTTAGGCACCTTTCTCACTATCTACCGGCGGCATGCACTTGGACCAGTGAAAACTAGCAGTGTTATTTTGGAGACGACTATCAAAATTCTGCGCCCGATTTGTAAGCATGTATGCTACAAATTTTATGTAAAATTATCTCTTGTTACAAATTCCACTAGCTGAAAGGGTTGTGCCAATTTGTATCATTTGATGTACAAATTTTGCATACAAAATTTATTTTCATGTGAAAATGTGGAACTACGAAAACACTGTGAAATGACCAACCAAGCCTAGAGCAGACAGCCGCCTCCTATATTGGCTCTGCGGGATAGCAGTGAACAGGATTTAATGAATTGCACTTGGGACCACACCGGATGGTCACATATCCATAACCAGTAACGACAGTACACTATTTCAGCCTTGTCTAATATATATCTCCATCCCATATTGTGGAAGACGTGCATAGATTTGAGTTCTGGTGCGGTTACAGTCACGTGCTTTATCTCATAGCAGCCCTCAGGCATAGAATGGAACGATCTGAAAATTTGTCATCATAAATTTTTCTAGGTTCTGTTACGGTAGCAGTGCAGTGTGAGCACGTACAGCTATTTGTATTGCCGACGTCATACAGACTTTGAATACTCCACGCTTATAGGATAACGAAGTACGAAGAGAGGGGTGTAGCGGATGGGAGCTGCGGGGGGTTGTAAAACCACCAAGGCCCCCATTCATTTACATAACACCCCACACATTATAACTGGACGCCTTGAGCGCTTGGAGTCTACGGCTTGATACTGGAAAGCGTGTAGAGTTTCTGACTGGCTTGTTAATAGCCTTACGGCACAATAAGGCTGCACGCCTTCTCACTCTACGGCAGCTGTTGGTACTTAGACATTTTGAACATGGAACAAAGAGACGATTTTTCAGAACGTTGTCCTTATACATTAGAGTAAATTCTAAGCACAATGAATATTTTCTGTGACTTACCATAACACATGTCTTATGCACTTAATTGCACGAATGTCTCTCCTTGAGCGTGTACGAATTGTGGCTGAATCTATCATGTATCGCAATCCTATTCGTTCGTATTTGAGACTGCGGTTATTATATTACGTTTTATTTGCTATTAAGAATGTTATGCCTACTATTTTCAGCTATCCATCCACATACATCACCATGGTGTGTCAGCCATGCACGCCACGATGTGACAGTCTAAGAAACTTCTTAACGATGACATCCTTTTGGTCGGACAAGTAAGGTCGAAACTATAAAGGTCATTTATTAGTACAACGTCACTATAAGACATCTCGAGGTCAGAAGTTGAAACAATTTTGTCAATTTTATTTCGATGTATCCAACTTGAGTCTTTTCTTTTCAAATCTATAAATCACACATAATACGACAATTACCACAAACATAAATCATTACAGCCCATAGAACTAAAGTTCAAATAACGTCATAGCTTTCCTTACATGACAGCCACTTTGTACCTTATATCTATTGATTACATTACTTGATAGTATCGTTTTTCTCGTTTTCCCGCACAGATTGCTTTTATTGTCGTCATGCATATTTAATGTTTTACCGTTTGCGATTGATAAATGTCAGTGTTTGACACGTCTGCGTACAAATCGCGTCATGCAATGCATGTTTTACGATTTGTACATAGATATATTTGTTTTACGCATATATATAGGGACTATTAATGGACTAGATCCGTAAAACTTACTGGATAGTACAATTTAGTTCAGTTTGTAATCAACTTTTGCTAGAATTTCAACGAACGTTTAATGCCGATTCTCTCCTACACTGTTCATTGCCCTGTGGCGCCACCAAGTGAATGGTCATGTATCGAACTATGTCAACTGCATTAAATTACTACGTAACGGTTTTTGATCTCTGACATAGTCTTACATCATCGATTATTCACTTAGCTACTTACTAATTAATGTATTTAAATGTGTTTCATGCATATTAATTTGTTTGTTTGCTTATTGTCCATCAGCAATTATTCATTGGGGTGTGTTGTCATATTTATACTCGGACCACTTAATCAAATGGGTAGCTGAACTTATAATTAGGTTGATAATTAATTTAAACTGTCAGTATTTTCATTTACAGTTTAATTGTTTTATCTCTCTGCATTTGCATAGTGTACATATTTGACGTTCGATGTTTCTGCGCGTTCGATTGCATTTGCGCAGCAATTACATATCGATTGTTTTTATTTCACGTTCTTTGTTGTTTATATTTATTTAGTTTAATAGAGCTTTGCCATGTTTGTTCCTTTGTCATTTGTCACAACGCTTGAACTTAACGGTAGATTTTGGCAACTTTTAGTACTTAGGATTTCTATTTTGGTTTTTGGACTTTAAAAATTTTGTAAATTGCACCCAAAATTTTTAAAAACAGAAGAGCAGGGAGGGTGTAGGTGCCAGATATCCTAAGCATTCCTGGCGACCGCGCCCAAGGCTAAATTAGAAAGACACAGCCGCCAAGCGTTGTGTTGAAAGAGCTGCAGACATTCTTGTACAAAAGACCTGTACTGCAGCGGCAAGCGGCTGTTGGGGAGTTGAGCAGTTTGTGGTCGTGCGTGTTACTTGCGGACCGATGTCCAGATAGAGTAGTTCTCGTCGCAGTTCTTTCGATATTTGGGTGATCAGAAATTATGTATTATTTTTCATGCTATTTCGATATATCGATGGATAATGGAATTTGAACAAACGCTTTTGGAATCGATCTACAACTGTCTTACGAGTTATCGTTATTCCCAGATGGACTGAACGGAGTTTAATCCATCTCGGAGCTAGGGCTAAAATATAGATTTGACAAAGGTTCTCAAAAAGATTGAATTAAACACACCAAACCGGTAATGACAATGGGAGAAAACCTTGGCAGGATCAAAGGTCAGATCGGGCGGTGAAACATACAAATAATCTAATTCCCCACACCTAAAATCCCCCATATTTCATACTATAACAGAACAGACGGACAGACAGAATTGCGATGGCGCCGACACTCACCAGTTGAAACCTGGAGTATATGTGGGTTGAACACTGTTGCCTTCGAATCATCGAAATGTGAAAGTATGTATTGCCAGTACCACCAATAAATCGCAGCCGATACCCATTGACACTTACTTGGGACATGCCATACCAGTAACAGTGATGACAAGTGACGACGACGAATCTTGTATTAGAAGGACTGATAGCACTCCTTGCACTGAAAAGGTCTCCCATGATATCATAAAACCAGTGCTTGAAAAGTTGCCACAGCTGAACAGCGACAACAAGTAATTAATTTTCTCCAGGAATTTGATGACATGTTTTCGAGGGGAACCTTTGACATGGGTCGAACGACGTTAGTAGAACATTCGATTGATACTGGTGACCATCGACCAGTACGGCAACCCCTTCGTCGTCACCCCTTAGCTCTTTTGGACGAGACAGATCACCAAGTTGATGAGTTGATAGACAATGACTTTATCGAACCAGTCGCAAGCCCCTGGGCTTCAAATGTGGTCATGGTCAAAAAGAAGGATGGCTCTTTTCGTCTTTGTGTTGACTACAGACGGCTGAATTCTGTCACTTATAAGGATTCTTATCCTTTACCACACATAGACACTTGCCTTGGGTCAATGAATGGTGCAGTCTGGT
>Ga0209367_1013041_pt1 | contig 10769 bp, 7 predicted proteins | sample WorMetLIZISLAND2_FD_187412 | JGI IMG/M metagenome (GOLD analysis project Ga0209367, IMG submission 187412) | Marine gutless worms symbiont microbial communities from Max Planck institute for Marine Microbiology, Germany - Olavius geniculatus... ... | reverse complement strand
ACCCTGCAGGAGTTAAGCCACGCTGCCCTAGATAGGCAGCGGTGGGCAGCGATAGTAAGAATGGCGTCAGACACCAACGGGCATTGAGCCCACGGTTGTCGATGATGATGATGATGAATTTTATACCACTTTTGTTATCATAATTTTCAGCATCCAAACATTTGTTTAACTGTTGTAGCTTTTCAGCATTTGCATTTTGCAACTTTTTTACACATAGTTATGCAGATATCGTTTCATCATTATTGACGTGCAAGAGTTGAGTTACTTTTGCATTGAACAACATGGCCATGACATTGATTGTGCATGTCTTTATGTTGGTTTTGCTAGCACAATCTTTCAGACATAGAAGTCCAGCAATGTAGTCAGGAATTTGACTTGGAGTGTACTCCTGAGTCCCAAAGGGCTGAAATTCTAGGCCAAATGTTGAGAGAGTGCAGCAAGTGAGATGGCCAGAGAAGGGAGCAATTATGGCAATTGCTGCTTGCCTAAATTTTGGGTTGTCGGAAAATTGTTCGAAAATCTTCATATTGTCCAAAAATTTTCATCCAAAGGTGCAATATTTGGGACTTGAAACCCTGGTTTCTGGAAAATTGGGTGAAAATTGAAATTTTTAGCACTCTTAATCCATTCTGTCAGAAATTTGCAGTGTCTGTTGTAAAATTGCAACTTCTTGTGCTGCCTACTTTTCTAACCCATAACGCTGCTGACTGTCCAGACAAAATATTATCATTACTGGCAAGTGTTAAAACTGAGTAGCTTGTTACGTTGAGACCTGTGAGTTCCATAGCCATGAATTGAAGCCGTGTTTTTGTGTTGATGTTGCTAGCACAATGTGTCGGAGATGGACAACATTGAGCCATTGCCATACAATGCCATGCCGCCGCCGCCTTACACCGCTGCTGTACCGACAGCCAGTAACCATTGTCCACACTCGGACACCAACGCTGTTGCAATAGACTTGCCACGGGCTAATGCAGGTCTGATGAACTGCGTTATTAATTATTATTATTTTTATTCACGAACAGAGTAACGTGATGTTTAGTCTCAAAGAACTACAGGGACACGTTATATGACAATGCTCGTAATATGATAGTATCAGTGAACCTGTAATTAGCTGCCTGTTTGCTTCCAGTGGTTATGATGAGGACTGAGTACAAAGTGTCAGAACTAAAATCTCGACTGAATGCAACTAAGCTGAACTTGTTTAGGACACTTTGAGAACTGAACGTAACGGAACTCTTCAATTCAGCTCAATTTGCAAAGCGTCCTAAACAAATAACTGAAATGTCAGTTTGTATAGCACATCGCGTTTGCACAAAACATGTTGCTTTGCACAACTCTTACTTCAATTTGGTTTATTTCTGTCGCTTAGGTTGTCGTGGTTGTAGCCCTATAGCTCTTTTTCGATACTCTTCTCCGATACAAAGAAGAGTGGGGGGGATGGAAATGGAGTCATTTGCAACCGTTGTGCCACAGGACAGACTGTCGTCAAGTAGAGACATTGATATGTTGAAGTGTGTAGACAATCTTTTGATGTCAGGCAAACTGGCAGGCTGTTAGTTCCACCAACGAAAAGGCCACTAGAACCTGTCGATTGTGTCACTTTGCTTACTGAACTGATGTATGTGCAGTGAACTTTGCCTCATCCAGCAGTTTGTCAGTGTGTCGACGTTCAGCCGAGTGTCTGGTAAATGGTGACAACCATAACGTGAACAGTTTGTCGTCGTCATCAGCATTAGCGGACCAGTCGAGCCCTGACCATCGTCATCACCAGCATCATGCTGCCGGCTTTCAGTCAAACAGATCTCTCAGCACATCGTTGCCTGATCTTGCCTCACCTTCTGATGAATTCCGTGGTACGTCTTTCTAGCAGTAGGCTATCATCATTTTTCAGTAATACTAATCTATCCATAATAATATTATGCTGGTTGTGACAGGAGGTTTGATTATATTGATAGAAGTGCCTGCCCGAGTCGATGTGCAAAACATCATCTCAGGCAGCCTTTAAGTGACAACTAAAACTTTTTCATTCTCTGAAGCTTTTAACATTGTTTGCGAGCAGGTATGAATTTTTTTATTTTTTATTATTATTGATAAAAGGATGCGTGTGGATTTTTTTATGTAATGGGAGCACTCCAGATCTTACATACAGTGCCAGTGTGACTGAGAATGGTGTTCAGCATTTTAATACACTGTGTCTCAAAAAAAAACAGTCAAAATTATTTTTGGTATAACTTTGTCAAATTTCCACCAACTTTGATAATTTTTGGCATAAAGATGGCCAAGACGATATTATTATGTATGCCACACTCATTTACCACTTCAGCAGCTAATTTATGTCAACGTACTACCATGTGAAACACAGATGCTCCAAATTGTTACATTACACTGCGATTTTGTATCGGATGGCTCACCTTCCATCGTCAATTCGACAGAGGGTGCGACGTGGTTTAATGATTTGGAGGTATTAAATATTTTATGCTGAAAACAGCAGACAGAAAATAGCTGTCTGATGAGCTTAAAACACGTCTAATCGATGAGTGAATGCATTTGATCAGTCGATCACTGATTCTGCTTCTGCTATCAGCCATTGGTGCTGCATCTAAGCCATTGCCTCTATATATGCGGAGCACACTTTGGCATAAATTCTAATTTGCAAGCGAGTTGTTATAGAAACTTATGGTTCTGTTAAATAGTTCACATTTTAGTGTATTTTGTGCTTAATTAAGTCGTTACAACATTTACTTGAGACAACAGGGCGGTAGGCGTGGTGTAGTGGTAACGCGTCTGATCCGATCGGTGAAGTTACTGTACGCTGGGCCCGGTTAATACTGCGATGGGTGACTGCCTGTAGGCAGGTAAACCATCTCGGGATGTAACCAACCACCTAGGTCAACTCAGCCTTCCATCCCTTTGGGGTAGGTAAATCGAGTACCGGCCTATCTGGCTAGGGTTAAGGCGGGGCGTGTTCACCTCTGTCGGGTGGCAGGTAACACTGTGTGATCCCATATGACAGGTGATGCTCTGTAGCTCTGAGATGGGTTCGCTCATTAGGAGCTATATGCGACCTTTAACCTTTTTTTTAACAACAGCATTATGCAACAATTTGGAGCATCTATGTTTCACATAGTAGTGCATTGACATAAATTAGGTGATGTGGAAAGTGAGTGCACCTTACATAATTTCGTCGTCTTAGCACCAGCGTGCCGAAAATTATTAAAGTTAGTAAAAATTTGACAAAGTTATGACATAAACAATTTTGACTGTTTTTTATGAGAGACACGGTGTAATTTCTAATAGCTTGTTACCTCCGAGATAACCATCTCACTGACATCATCAGATTGCACTGTGTATTTTTTAATAACTGAACTGTGTAATGCACCCAGGTTCTTTTGTTGTGTAATGGGGGCACTAGAAAATTTTTTATATGATATGATGATATGATATGATCAAACTTTACCTCCAAGGTACTATGTTGATGATGTAGACAGAACTGATTAAGGTGTGGGAGATGGTGCGTAGTGATGGTTGTTACATGGTAGATGTGCCATCGAGCCCGCCGGTGTCCTCACCGTCGCCATCTCGGTACAAGACAGCACGTGTCGATGCATACAGCCAGCCGTCAAATCACTGTCAGTCAAACGACGACGACTTGACCGACTCCAATGACAGTGATGATGATGACTTCTATGATGCTGAGGAAGACACAAGGTAATGATCAATCAACCTGTGTTGTCTTAATAGCAGTGCTACTTCAAGGTTAAAACAGTAACAGCAAGTTCAGATAATAATGTCCGGGAATGAGGAATTGTCGTATAGTATGATAAATATCATGAGATCTTTTAGTGAAGTTCAATCAGCAGTTTTAATTGTACATAGTGACACAGTGCAGTTACGACGGTCGTTCGATAAATAAGTTACAAAACAGCGTCGTTCTGTTAGTTTTTCAAATATTAAAAATCCGAAATATACGTTTTGTATGAAATTTACTTCTGAGTAGTAGCTGCGAGTTTTATGAAGATGACGTCACTGTGACATCATTTATAAACATTCAATATGGTGACATTGTCACTGAAATCGTCTGCAACGAACAGCATGCTGTAATTGTATTTTTGTGGGCCAAAAAATAAATGCAAATCAGTTTCACTTGGAGATGCATCCATCATATGGCGACAAGTGCATTACGAAGTGAACAGTTCACATTTGGTGTAAGAAAATGCTAAGTGGGCAGAAATTTGTATCATATACCGAGGTGCAATCAGTCGTTCTTCAGTGGCTTGGACAGCAGCCAGCATCGTTCTTTGCAACGAGCATACAATATTTGCTGACAGATAAGACAAATGTCTGAGCAAACTCGGACGATATGTTGAAAAATTAAACATTAATCTGTAGCATTTAAAGAGATGGTGTTAACTTGTTAGGTTTATTTTTTTTCTTCTTATGCTGTTTGTCACTTGCAAGTTATGTTAGATTATTCATGGGGAAAATAATACACGTGTAGATTGTGTTCTGTGAACAGATGACGTCACAATAATGATGTCATCATCAAAAAAACTTTCTGCAAGTGTTCAGAATAAAATTCCCTACAAAACGATATTTTGGATTTTTTAAATTTGTAAAAACTAACACAATGATGCTGTTTTGTAACTTATTTATCAAATGACTCTCGTAGATAAGACTGTATTTAGTGCAGTTCATTTTCTTTGTCAGTCTGGCAATCAGTCGTTCATAGTTGCCTTATAGCAGAGCTTTTTATGCTCAGTGCTAAAATAAACAGGTTTATATAATGATGTCTGTATAGCCAGGACCCTAAACTGCTGTTTTGGATAACTTATACTGACTCGTGATGTCCTGTAGTATTGTCATGGTTAGTTTAATGCTTGTGCTGTAGAGAATTGTATTCCTTTGCAAATGAATCACGGTTCACATCATTGGTGATTTCACCAAAAGATGGCTATTTTGATGGTAAGTGCCCACTTCACGTTTGGTAGTGATGTTACTTTGTCAGGATTTATTTGATCATACTGATACTTTGCAAACCTTCTTCAATTCTCATTTGACTGGACAGCTTAGATTACTCCAGCTTTATTATCTCCGCCAGTGGAACAGAGTGAATTGGAGGAGATTGGTCAATCTGTCCATGTGTGTGTGTCCGTCTGATGCAAAGTGAATGGAGATTGACAAGGTCCTGCGTGGTGGGCTTAAACTGTGTAATTTGTGTGTTGTTTAGTGATAAATAGTAATAGTGAATGTAGCCACTAATAGCTGCAGATCTGACGGCCTGGTATACAGGTCAGAATGTCTGATGACTGTATCACTGCTAAGTCATTAATAGTTAGGGCCCACAGTTTTCCACAGAAAATTCTGCCAAATTCCGCAGGCCATTTGCAAAATTTGGTGGCAAAATTGTCCAAATTCCATGGCTCACCACGGCCTTACGTTTGTGAGTAAACTGATCTCTTTCATGTTAAGAAACTTCAGTTTTCGAATGCTTCTGTTGTGCTCAGTTATGCTAGCAACATACGAAGAAAATTATCCATCTTTTTTTCAAAAGTGCAATCTGCCAAGTTGCATTGGGTTTATTTACGATTGTGCTGTATTCTGTTGGCTACTAGTAGGGGACACAAATTTAGGCAGTTCAGTTTTTGAGTTTAGTTTGATTTTTCCATTTTTCCATTTTTACACTGTGTCTCAGAAAAACAGTCAGTCAAAGTTGTTTTTTGTCATAACTTTGTCAAATTTTCACTAACTTTGATAATTTTTGGCACAAAGATGGCCAAGATGGTAAAATTATGCAACATGCACTAATTTTTAACCTCACCCAATTTATGTCAAAGCACTATTGTGTGAAACACAGATGCTCCAGATTGTTACATTACACGGTGGTTATTTGTGTCAGATTGCTCACTTCTGCATCATCAGTTTGACAGAGAGTGCCACGTAGTTTAATAATTTTGTGGTAATTAATATTTCACAGCAAAAGTAATGAATAACAAAATAGCTGACTAATGAGCTTAAAATATGTTTAATCAATGAGTAAATGCCGTTTGATCAGTTGATCATTGATTCCACCATCATTCAGTGACCTTGCATCTAAGCCATTGTGTCTTTGTATGCAGGACACACTTTGAGCATAAATTCTGATAACTTACGAAGTGAGTGGTTATATAAGTTTATAATTCTGTTAAATAATTCGCATTTAAGTGTTTTTGTACTGAATTAAGTTATTACAACTTTTACTTGAGACAGCAACTCAGCGTTATGCAGCAATTTGAAGCATTTATGTTTTACAAGGTAGACATTGACAGAAATTAGGTGAGGTGGAAAATGAGTACATCTTACATAATCATATCGTTATGGCCATATTTGTGCCAAAAATTATCAGTTATTTGAAATTTGACAAAGTTATGACAAAAACAATTTTGACAGTTTTTTCTGAGACATGGCGTATTTAGTCTATTTAATTATGTTATCAAGCTGACAATCATACTAATTCTCTGTCATTTCTCAACTTCTGCACAATTCCACGAAATTGCACGGAAATACCAAAATTTTGTGGAAAAGGGCAAATTCCTCAGCTCGGCTCGAAATTCCACAGCCTGCGGAAAACTGGGAGCTATATTAATAATCATATCATTTGCTGTGTGCTGTCGGTATTTGCTGATGCAGTTGATGCTAATGCTTTTGTTGTAGAGCTGTATGACTGTGATGATGAGGATGAGTGTAAGTATCAAGTTATCAACTCTAATTACTACAGGTTTAGTTGCATCTATCAGTTAGCTGCCAATCTGTTAGTAGGTACATTTAAGGCTGCATGAATTGACAGATTGATGGTTTAGGAAATAATTCAATACTTTGTTTGTTGATCAAAACTTGATTAACATTTTTCGACTTCTTAACAGTCAGAATTGACGGATGATGAACGTGTGCAGCATGGTTTTTTGGGAATAGGACATGTTGTCAGCGTTCATAGTCGTGTGGTGTTAGTTTAGTAGTCTGCACTTTGTGAGCTGTGACTACACAGTTTGTGCAGTGCATCATCATCATCGTCGTCATCACTTTCGTTGGTTTTGCTTTAGTTTGTGAAAAATTATAATGATCACGGCCAGTATTTGCTTTCTGCAGTTTTTGTGGTTATTCTGATTGACTATAAAAATCAGTGGATTAATTTTGATTGATTTTTTGAGACTGATCGATATTTTTTAAAAATCATTACTACTCCTAGTTACATTATATAATGCTAACATGGTGTAGTGGTTAGTGCGTTGGTCTTGAGTTGTTCTTTGCTGGCCCTGGTTAATACTGAGATGTGTGGACTATTTGTAGGTAAAGCATTTCCGTATATAACCAACCACTCTGGTCATTTTAGTCTTCCATCCCTTCTTGATAAGTGATTTGAGTATTAGCCTGCTTGGCTGGGGTTTCAGTGGTGCACCTTCACCTGTGTTGAATGGTACATGTGACACTGTGTGATCGCATATGGCAGGTGACGCTCGTCTTAGATCTCAAGTCTCTTTCTTGTAATACAGGATATGCCAAAAATATGACCCAGCTTGTTCTGTCAGAACTTTGTCATATCTGCACCAAATTTGATAATTTTTGTCACACGGATGGCCGGGACGATAGAATTATGTCAGGTATACTCATTGTCCACCTTGTGTAATTTGTGTCAACGCACTACCGTTTAAAATGCAGATGCTCTGAATTGTTGCATAATGCTGAGTTGTTGTCTCTGTAAAAGTTCTAATGACTTAGTTAAAAACACAGTGAACTAAAATGTGATTTATTCAGCAGAATTGTAAGGTTGTGTAACAGCTTGCTTTCAAATTATCATAATTTATTCCCAAAGCATACACAATGGATTAAATGTGACTCCACAGCAGACAGTGGCATAAATGATCAACTGATCAAAATGCACATCACTCATGCATGGATAAAATGTGTTTTGAGCTCATCAGTCAGCTATTTTGTTGTCTGCTAAACTTTCAGCATAAAATATCTAATACCACAAAATTATTACATCACATGGCACTGTATGTCGAATTGATAATAAAAAAGTGAGCAATCTGATACTAATAATCACTGGGTAACGTGACAGTTTGGAGCATCTGCATTTTACATGCTAATGCATTGACATAAATTATGAGAGGTGGACAGTGAATGTACCTTACATAATTCTATCGTCTTGGCTATTGGTGTGCCAAAAATTATCAAATTTGGTGCAGATTTGATGAAGTTCTGACAAAAACAAGTTGGGAAATTTTTTGGCACACTCTGTACACTGTGCCTGTCTGTCTGTATGCGTAATTGCTACACAGTGGAGTCGATGCAGTCGCATGGCAGTCTCATCACTCACTTATTATCTCAGGTCCGTATCGGCATGGACCTTACGAAGGTTGTCCTGCCGACATTTATTCTTGAGAAACGTTCGCTGCTTGAAATGTATGCCGACTTCTTCGCTCATCCTTATCTCTTTGTCAGGTTGGTCACCTGCTTGCTAAGAAGTAGGAAAGTAAGTATAGTTGATAAGAAAACGTAACTGACAGTTGACAGTATGCCACATTCTCAGCACAATTTGACAATTAGTCGCAATGCGCCATGTTCTCAGCATCCAAACAGAAATGTGTTAATCAACCGTTTAAAATGTTTGTGGTAATTGCTGTAGAATTTTGGGAAAATGATAGAAATTTTAGCATGTTTTCATGTATTTGTATATAATCTTAACAAAGAAATTATGCAGTACATAAATTAGCGGTGTGAGTTTGCTGTACCCATGTCTGTGTAGTATCGTGGATGAATCGAGTGCTCGGGATCGGTTTGTCCGCGTCGTGCAGTGGTATTTGTCAGTGTTTCACGCCGGTCGTCGCAGCGGTGTAGCCAAGAAGCCTTACAATCCAGTGCTGGGAGAGATATTTCGCTGCTACTACGACTTGCCTGATGATGATGATGATTGCCAAGACAAGGTCTGTGTTTATAAATTGTAATAATTTATCAAATGACAACTTAATATTTACTAATTTGGTGAATTATTTTTGTTTATCAGAACTGTATTTCTTAAACCTACTAGTTTATTCACAGACATAGGCTATATGTCACTAGTGATATGTGTGTCATCTGCTTATCTTTCGGTCTGTTTCTTTGTATGCACTATAACTCAAAAAGTTATAAATGGTGTTTGACGATTTTTTTACGAGTTTGGGCATGAAAAGAAGTGATTAGACATTGTTGTCAATCCAGATTCATTTGTGGATTGTGCATCATCTGCAATTGTTTACCATTTGGACATAGCACATAAACCAAGACTCCGTAGTGTTCACCAGGTGGCATTTCTGCAGATGTTTGCAAGCTGGTTGCTTATGGTTTGTATTATGTTGAGATCTGTTGCTTTGGCTGTGATTTACTGATGTGTCGGTGAGAAAGTGTATTGATTTTTTTTGTTTTCGCAAAGGAGCCAGCCAGCGATGGTCCTGTACCATGGACGACCAAAAATAATCTTGCATTCATAGCAGAGCAAGTTTCGCACCATCCGCCGAGTTAGTCTTAATCTGTTGTTATTTCACGTTCTTCGTGTTCAAAGCCGCATTTTGTGGCTGTGTTATGATGTGATTTTTTGCATTGATTGAAACCACATAGTAGATAGTGTTGAAGTTGGACATGGCAACAAAGGTCTTGGCTTATTCAGCTGTTTTTTGTACACCATAGTGGCTTTTTAAACGTCACTAGTGCACGCTATATATACTCTACATGTTTTATGTTCATGTTACTGTCTGCATTTTCTACTTTGTGTTGGAATTATTGTTAGCTGGTGTTTTGGTTATTGTTTATTTGAAGTAATTATGAGTAATATTTGTTGAATTTTTTTGCTGCGTCTTGCATTTTAATGATGTATGTTTGTTTCACGCAGCTGAATTACTTTTGAATGTATGTGTAGTATCAGCTTTCTATGCTGAATGCCAGCAGAAGCGGATTTCCCTGGACGGCTACATCTGGACCAAGTCAAAGTTTCTCGGCCTGTCAATCGGAGTTCACATGATCGGCCAGGCTGTCCTATCTGTGCTTGACCTTGATGAGGATTATATTATTACGTTTCCCAATGGATATGGACGGTAATTTTTCTTCTGTTGATGCAACAGTAACTAACAAAATCATTGTACTTATCATCATGTTTCCCAATGGCTGTGGAATATGGATTGTAATTTGTTCGCTGTTGACTGGGCAGTAAAGTGACTACACAGTCTTGGTTCGGTTAGCAGCCATGAACACTGGCAGAGTGCACTGTAACTGTATAATCTCTCTCTCTGTCTCAAGTGAAATCCGGTATTTTCTAATCTTTTTTATCATGACTTTCTGTATAACTGCAACTGCTGGCACGGATTTTGTTATGTCTTATATCAACATGGTGGCACTTCTATCTGGCAGTGATTCTTGCGTGAAAGCTGGTACCATATCGTGTCATGTGATATTGCACTAGTGTTATGTCAACTTTTTTATTGTGTAGTTGTTGAACTGGTTAGTTCTGCTTTAGTTCATCTCTGTCTGATATTATTATTACTTTTGTTGTTCTTCAGTATAAATGTACAAAACATCAGTTTATACATTTGTTAACGGCAACATTTAAGGACTTGCACATCGAAAACAGCAAAAATCACAAAAGGTGATATTACCCGCATCACACTGACTGCATGTCAATGTGCTGCTGAATAATATCACCTTTTGTAATTTTTGCTGTTTTCGATGTGCAAGTCCTTAAATGTTGCCATTAACAAGTG
>Ga0209367_1013040_pt1 | contig 10770 bp, 6 predicted proteins | sample WorMetLIZISLAND2_FD_187412 | JGI IMG/M metagenome (GOLD analysis project Ga0209367, IMG submission 187412) | Marine gutless worms symbiont microbial communities from Max Planck institute for Marine Microbiology, Germany - Olavius geniculatus... ... | reverse complement strand
ACGCAGTATAGCACAGCATATGACACTCATCATGCTCAGCAAATTAGATAAATGGAAAGTACACAAAATTCTGAATAAAACAGTGAAAACCTCAAGTTTCTATCTTGTCCGGTTGCTGAGATATCTGCTTCTGAAATTGCTTAAAATTAACAAGTTGCGATGTCGTGCTCAACCCCAGTCAACTATAAATGAGCGTAACTCAGTGAATTTTAAGAATACAGATGCCAAATTTTGCATTTTTTCATACAAGGGTATAAAGAACATCTAGGCAAATTGTCAGTAAAATCTAAAATTTTGGGTGGGGAGCATTTGTTGAGTTGACATGGAATGACCCACAAATATTCTTGACACAACTTGCCATCAAATGACCGTTCGGTTTTCCACCTCACCCAATGTATGCTTCTGCACTACCTAGGGAAAGCAGATCGACCGAAATATGCATTAAAATAAACAGAAAACCTGAAAAAACATCCCCAACATTATCGATCGTACCTCAAGCAGATTTTAATAATAATTGGCAGAAATATTTCTGACACAACGTCTGCTTTTGCACTACCTGGGGAAAGCAGACCAGGCATAATACGTGTTAAAATGAATGGAAAAATGTCAATAAATTCTATCTGTCCTAATTTGTGGGCCCCAACAGCAGATCTATTACAAGGTTTGACTGTCTTGCAGCAGTGTGTCTACCAGAAGAAGTTTTAAGAATGTTTTTAATGTCAAGAAGTGACTGGTAGAGCCTGTATTGGTCAGGAGCAGAACATTATCGATACTTCAGCTGTCAAGTGGGCCAGTGTACAAGTGTCACAGTGGGCCAACACTTCAAGCAGTTTTACTGTAGGCAGTTGAAAAATGGATAACTGAATGAAATGTCAGCCACAGTGTCAGAAACGTGAACAAAATGTGTTTTTTACACGCTATGTTAATTAAGCAATCATGTCGCATTGAATAAAAAAGTGATATTTTGTTTGATCTATTTTCCCCAGGTAGTGTAGAAACAGATGTTGAGCGAGATGGGAAATTAAATTGTCACTTGACGACAAGTTGTCTCAGGAATATTCATACCAAAAATTATTAAAATCCGATAATCCTTCTTTACGTTACAGTCGAAAATGTCGGGCATATTTTTGGGGGGACACGGTGTAATAACTCCTTCCCCTATTTTACCCCAAATTTTTAAAAATTTGCATTATGGCTCATGGGGACTTCAAAGCGGTATAACTCGGTCCCCGTAAAAGATAATTGCACGCTGTGTTTACCTACCACCTATTTTTGGGGTCGGGCAATTTAATGGTGTTATTTAAATTTATCCCCTATCAACCCCTGTTGCCATAGCAACCATTCAAAAGTTGCAAAATTTTGCATTACAGCCAGTGGAGATTTCAAAGCAGTATAACTTCGTCCCTGTAAAAGATAACTGCACGCTCGGGCTATCTGATGGTGTCGTTTAAATTTCTTCCCTGTCGACCCCTGTTGCCATGGCAACAAATTTTGGGACAAAATTGACTATAACTCAGCTCCCCTACCCCTATTTTTAGGCCTGGGCTATGCAATGGTGTCATGTAAATTTTTCCCCTGAAGACCCCTGTTGTCATGCCAACCAAGCGTTTTTATTCAAAGACAAAATTGGCTGCAGGCTCACAAGAGTGTCAAACGCTGAAACGCAGGTGCTAGGCTATATAGCGTGGCAATGGGACAGATACCTAGTTCCACAGAATGTATTTCTAGTTAGGGTTGTTTTTTTTAAACTTATTGAATGGGAAACTTCATATGTATTAGTTTGATGAACTGCACATAAGGATTCAATGATTGGTATCTAGAAGCACATTAATATTTGTGACCTGTTAGCTTCACTAGTTTGGAATGTTTTGAAAACAAAAAGCATTTAGGTACTAGGTGAATCTGTCGGGCATTGGCTGGTGGATTTTTATTTTGATGTGCCATCATTGCCATTTACTGAATTAGTGGAATTTCTATCTGCTGTAGAAAAATGACAGTAAACTGATTATTGATATGTGTGTTGGGTGACAACTGTGACATATACTTTCAATCAGGATGCCATTAATTTTTAGAAATAATAATTTGTTTGTCACAGCTGCCAGACTGATAGCCGAGCTGTCAATGTTAAACATGAGTCTACCATCACGTGTTGGACTCCCAGTTCATGACACGTCGAGGCATCTTGTTGTTAGAATACCTCATACACAAGCTGTTGTGCTCAACTCTAAAGAAAAAGTAACTATTTTTCTTGCATTATAATGGTACAGTTATTTTGATCAAGTTAATTTTGGCATTTATTGTATTATTGTGCTGGCAGAAGATGGGTATTGTGACATCAGTTACTTTAAATAGTTTAGTGTTGTTGATGATTTTTTTAATCTCTCTCACATTAGTTCTTACCAGGGGCATTGTGTTTATATGTCGTCCCTCCTAGCATTTGTCTGACCATGATTGTTTCTATAATATCCATTGTATCACTGTACATTGGTACAAACGTGATCATATGGGCTTTGTCTCCACGGTTTCTCTGGTATGCATTGATTGATTTTTTCCAAGTGTTCATAGGCACACAGAGCTTTCTGTTGTCTGTCAAGTTCTGACCTTCACTTTTGAAGTACCATGTTGTGTTAATGCCAGTAGCATTTATTGTGTTCTTTAGAATCTTAAGTTGTGAAATTTTTTTTTGTTTATTAGAGCTGTTTATAATGTTTTGTTGATGTTCAAAGTGAGATATTTCTGGGCAGAACTAAAGCTCTCTGTATTCAAACTGAGTTAATTCATTGACTGTATGGTCATAAGAAACAGAACTTTCATCAAGCAATAAATTACAGGCTATAGTGGAGAGAAGTTGATGCTTTACATATCACTAGATTATGGTAAGAAATTTATACTCACTCATGAATCTTTTCAAGGAAATCAGTTAAAATTGTTAAGTCTGATGCATATATGCTTGTGATGTAAATAATGGAATGAAACAGTGGCTTCTATCCCTATACTTGGTGGGTGCAGGTTGCACCTAGCGAAAAATAGGGGGGGTTTTGTTTAGGGTGTAGATCAATACTTTCTTTCTATTGGTCAATTTACACTCTTAACAAAACTTCCCCCTTTGAGGAAGGAAAAAGTTCAAAATGGAGGGGGGACTTGAGCCTGAAAGTCGGGGGGGGGAGTCGTACCTGATTTTTGTTTCAGATTTGGTAGGATTGAAGCCGCTGGAATGAAAAGTTATCTCACTGTTAGTTCTGACTTAGGTCATAAATACATGAGTGCATAATAAGATTTGGCTATGTCGCTAAAACTCCCCTGATGACTGTGGACATAGGAAGTACCTTGTGTTCGTTGCTGGTTGCAGGCACCGTATCTTGTGTACGTGGAAGTGTTGGAGTGTGACAATGTGACAACGGCGCCTCTGCCAAGCAAACTGCTGGACACAGCAATGATTCGCTGCGCACGGTCGGAGGACGACCTTGCGGTCTGCTACGACTCAGCCAACCGATCACCCAGAACTGCCGAGTCCGTTGTCTGCAATGACACACCACTCATGGAGTATGATGAGTCTGAAGGCTGGACTCTGGAAGATGATGACATTATACAGGTTAATCTGTTATTGATAAAGTTAAATTGTTTAAACCTTAGTGCCGATAGCTCATTCTCAGAAACCCATCCGCAGAGCTACCGACTGTCAGATGCCATATGGGAGAACACATGGTGTTGATAACTTAATATGTGAGATGGATGAACTCACCCAATCTTAATCCCAGCTAGGCAGGCTAGTACTCAGATTTCACAAGCTGGTAATGTACTGAGATGATTGATGTTACATGCACACAGACGGTCATCTGACCAAGTAGTAACTGGACCCAGCATAGAGCGTTGGGCAGCTACATTGATTGCACACAACGTGTTATCCACTATACTACACAATGTGTTTCATGCAAGTTATTAGGCCGTGAAATAGACGTTTTCTTGTTTCGTTAAAAATTGCAATGCACTATGTAATATTGTATTATTCAAAATTTAAACTAATAAATGTGATAGAATTTGACGTGCAGCACAAAATGCTGTGAAACAATCTGTTATTATTCATTTTGGTTCAGTAAAACAGCATTCATTTGATGTGGCACCAGTTAATATTTAATGTATTCTGAACTGCTTGGAATGTTGAGGAATTGTGGATGTTTATCTCCATATAAGCATGACATTCTGTGTCTTTTTTTGGCTATGACTATGTTTACATTTATCTTTTTACGACAACTATATCATTCCAGTATGTGTAGTGAAAGCATGCATATTTTGGGTGTATTATGAAGGTTTCATACGTGATCGTCATCTGATGACTTTTTGCAGGTGGACTTAGTATTCTGAAGCAACATTCTGTTGAAACACTAAAACGTTGTGCTCTTTATTTTGCAAGTTTCGTAGGGTAAATGAAATCATGACATTGAATGTATCAACAGTACTACTTGTACTAATGTCAGCTATGAACTTGGCCAAAATAAGCTGAGGTGTGTGATTGTTAAACTTGGAGCTAGACAGTGAAGATGTCACCCCTAATTTGGCAAAATGTACATTTCATATGCAAGTAAATTCACTCAGGGAAGTTGCTGTATTTGGTGTGGCATATAAAATAAAAATGTTGTGATGTACAGCAATTCCGTGCCAAGTCGCGAGCGCCGTGTGTTGACTCACTGTCTCAGTTTTCCATGGAGAGCACAACAAGTGCCGACAGCCGTGAACCACAGTTTGTGGCCGCTGGTGATATTCGCAAGAGACTCTCAGACAGCATTGCAATGCCCAAGAAGAAGTTTAATGTAATTACAGCTCTGTAATAGAAATATATTTGTGTAATTCTGATTATGTTTTGCATGAGTGTTTTTTATGTATGCCTATGAGTCCACAGCCATACACATGCAACTATTTTAGCTGCCATTTTCAGGGTTTACTTCTGTCAGAGGGTATTGAATGTGTGATAGAGAATGCGCTGCAGGCATGTTACAACTGCAGATGACCGTAGTATGTTTTTGGGGTCATTCAGTTCAGAAAGTCCAGTTGTTCACAGTTTAAAATTTTCATTCCTGGAAAGTCCTGGAACATTCCATGGTGTTGGAAGATGCTGGTGAGGCCATGGAAAAAATATTGTGAACTCAGGACGGAAATTCCAACAAGGTTAATTGTGTTTCATGAGTTTGCTAAGCTAAAGTACTAACTCTGTCTTGAGTCCACTATTATGTTAAAACACCTTAGGCTAGTATCCTTATCTTACCTTACCTTACCTCCGGGGTGGACAGGCTCTTACACCTGCCCAGCGCTGAGTCTGTGTCAGCTCGGCCCAATGCGCGTCCCCGAATGTAACCACAAGGTTACAGGTAGCGGCTATAAAGCCGTAGATGGCTGTGAAGCCGTAAATAGATGGCTATAAAGCCGTAGTCGGCTGTGAAGCCAAAACCAGCACAAAAGCACTGGTAACGTGTAGCAATCTGCTCTCACGTGTTTGGTCAGCTCTTAGTTAGCTCCTCACCTCTAGATTTTAGAAATCTTTCGTGTCATCGGTGCAAAGCCCCACCACCACGGCAAGGTGGCTGACCATGGTGGGGTTAGTCTAGTATCATGTGATGAGTAATATCTGCCATGTTCACTAAATTTGTTGGTTGATTTTATCAGTCAGCTAAACAGCATCCACAAACATTAGCCATTTTATTGGAAAGCACAGTATTTAGGTCCTGGAAACCCAGGAAATTAATTCATTGAGCAGTCTGGTGAAAAGATTGGAAGATGGAGCATGTGCACTTTGTTTTATGAGGGGTCCTGGAAAGGCATGGAAATCAGTGTTCACAAGTTTGCATGAACAGTGATTGGTCATGCAGAGAGACCCAGAGGACCCATCAGCTGCTGCAATGAAGGAGCCATGGCAGGAGAAAGTGCGACGTATCCGCGAGTCTTCACCTTACGGACATCTGGCCAACTGGAAGCTGCTGTCGGTGATTGTCAAGTGTGGTGATGACCTGCGTCAGGAATTGCTTGCTCACCAGTTTCTCACACAGCTCCAGGTGCATTCAGTAGTTGCTTGTTCTTTGCTGTCAGTTTCTGTTACTGGTTGCTACAACCAGTTTATAGCTTGTAATTAACAGTTTGTAAATTATAGCATGTATCATTTGTAACATTTATAATATATACAGCTGTCAAGTTAATGCATTTATGCGTTAATAAATTAACACGTGCTAAAAAAATCAACGCACATAGGGCCTACGTAAATTTATGTTAATTTACTAAATTCCGTGAAGCAAAAGTTCCGGTATTCCGTTAAACTGCGGTAATTTGACAATCGAATGAATTCAAGTAACTAAACTGTAGTTGCCATTCCATCACTACTGTAAATAAATAATTATTTTGACAACAGGCTAATAGATTTTTTATGCTAGCTATGACGGTAGTTATTGTTGATTATAGATTCAAAATGTGTTTCTTACTTTCTATATTCTACAGACAAGGCCCCCAAACGTCGCGGGGCCTGGGATAACTTTCCTATTTACTCTCCCTCTCGAATGGACTGGGTGCGTTAATAAGGCCTTTATTTGTGCATTGAAAATTAACGCAGTGCGTTAATGCATTAAAAAAATTAATGCTTCAACAGCTCTAATAATATAATTTGTAAAACACTGATGTCTGTTTTTACATTGTTAGTTTTGTTTGCACTGTTGCTTTTATTAGTCTTTTATATTAACAGCATTTATGCATTTTGTCTTAAAGAATCTGTGAACTCTTTTGTGTTATTGTGCAGGTGGTTTGGAAGATGGAGCATGTGCCGCTGTGGGTCAAGCCGTATCAGATAGTGGTGATGTCGGCCAACAGTGGTATGATCGAGCCGGTGCTGAACGCTGTTTCACTGCATCAGATCAAGAAGCACGCAGGCACGTCGCTCTTTGAGTACTTTGTGCGAGAGTTTGGTCCGATGACGACTGAAGAGTTCCTGGGAGCTCAGTGCAACTTTGTGCAGAGCTGCGCTGCGTACAGCCTTGTCTGCTACTTCATGCAAGTCAAGGACAGGTAACTAATAACACTCTGCTTGCTATTTACTAAGATAATTTAATTTCAGCTATTTGCATTAGTTACATCTGTATCATAGACCTCTTATTTTAAGAGGTCTATGATCTGTATAAATACACAAGTAGGCCTCGTATACGCAACTGCAAGTCATTTAAAGGAGTGTTGATATCTGATAATATAGAATTATAGATTGCTCTTTGTTGTGCTAATGCCAGCATCAACTGGTGTGTATCGTGTGATTGTGTTGCTTGACAGTAAGTTTCAAGGCTAACAATTTTGGGAATTTTACACGTTGATTGCTTTTGGCAAAACGTTGCATGTTTTCATGATCTTGTCATTAGTATACATAGAATATTGCTGTACATTGTGTTCAGGCATAATGGGAACATCTTACTGGATGCCGAAGGCCATCTAATCCACATTGACTTTGGTTTTATTTTATCAATCTCACCTGGAAAGAATCTGGGCTTTGAGACATCAGCATTCAAGTTAACTCATGAGTTTGTCGAGGTAATTGTCATACAGGAATTTTTCTTCTTCCTTATTACACTGTTCATTCACTGTTTGATCTTGAATGGTATGTTTCGTATTATCATTATCATTATTATGATTACAGCTTTGAGTTTAACACTGTTAGTTCTGTGACTAATAATGAATGTGAATGATTAAAATTGTGTTAGCTGATTAATTTACCGTTAGTTATTTTATTTGCCTGTAATTACAGAAAACGTTTCTGCCTTTATGTTGAGAACATGATTTTGATGGTTATGGTACTTGTGATCAGCCTGTTGTCTTTTGTGGTGTGTAATCTTGTTGAGTGATCTTACTGCTTTGGTTTTGTTTTCAACACAGTGCATACAACTGTAGAATAGGAAGTAATTAAACGTTTATACGTCTGTGTATAACTGCATATATAATGTATATAGTTTTTTTTATTTGAATTACCAGAAATTAATTCATTGAGCAATTTTGTTACATTGTAAAATATCGTTAGCAACTCTGAGTCAAGATGGTGTGATGTTACGAGAATACGTTCGAGGTAACGTGATGAAGGTTTAATGAACTGTGCGTGTGTAGGTGATGGGAGGGATCGGCAGCGACATGTTTGAGTATTACAAGATACTGATGCTGCAAGGACTGATAGCCGCACGCAAACACATGGACCGCATCGTTCCACTCGTTGAAATCATGCAGATGGGTCAGTTCATTTGTCCAATTTCTGTCATTTCCTTCGTTGGAAGTTGTAACAGTAACTTATTCAGTCATGTGGCTCAAAAGTGAAAAAAATACATCTGCTGCACACTTTTCCAATCTACATTGATGACGATTCTGATGATGATTTTGTTGACTTTTAGTTTTAGTTGATGATTTTGTATTGTGTTTTATTGTAAACTTTTACATACTAGTGTTTATATATCCAGCATCTGTTGTCAAACATAATAAATGAATCAATGAATCAAGTGTAAACTCTTTTTGTTTTTTGAAGTTGTCTTAAAGCGGCTGTGATGCATGATTGGATGAGCCGTATAAGCTTATGGACTAACTAACAAACAATGTAATAAATACATTTCTTTCTTTACTACTTTGGCAATGTTGCTTTAGCATCTGGAAGTGCATTCGACCCACTGCTGCAGCAGTCTCCTCGTGGAATAATGCAGCAGAGTAAGCATGTTGAACAGATAACACATGACTTATAATAATATTTATGAGCACTAACTGTCATGATAATGTTAGTGCTTATATGTTGCAATTGACAGTGCATGTGGCTTGTGAGAAAAGTCATACTGTAATGTATGCAGTGGTACAGTTGTGACCGTTGCTTTGTACAGGTTCACAGCTGCCTTGCTTTGGCCGTGGTCGGGCCACAATCAAAGGCTTGAAGGATCGTTTCCATGTTGGAATGACGGAGGACCAGCTTCAGCTACTCATTGACTCTATGGTGGAGTCAAGTATGAACTCACTGACAACTAAACTCTATGATGGATTCCAGTATTACACCAATGGAATATTGTAGCATGGCTGCAGCATGTAGTGTACTGCATGTTATTCCAACACAGTTCTGATTCTAATCACGACAGTTGTCGTGACATGGATTTGTTCAGTCTTTAATGTGCATTCTCTTGTTTTTAGTAGCCAACTATTGTAACAGCAGGCCACTTTATTGTGTGGCTGTCATAAAAGGCCACACTATGGGTCTCGCCAATCTGTCTGTCAATCTGTCTGTCTCTCCGTCCCATATAGGCATGATGACAAAAAGGTACTGAACAGTGATGATTTGATATATTGAAAATATCGATATATTGTTTTCAATACTGATATATCGTAATATTGAATTTTTCGATATATTGCGATATCTATATATATATCATGACATTTTTGATATATCGCGATATTTTCTGCCAGAAGTTTAAATTTTTATTACTGCATTACCAAAATAACGAGAATAAACAGAGAAAATGACAAACTAGCCAAAGCAAACCTACTATAGTGTCGTAATTTAACGATACGACATTCACGACAGTCTATAGTTAATTTTTAAGTTCACTGACACATTTTAGTATCTACATAAATCAAACTGCCTTGCTGAATGTTTACGTCTTGTTCTTGTGCTTGGATAAGATTTACATACTTATCATTTTAAAAATATTGATATCGATATCACGATATTTTCAAAATATTGTATTGATATCGTGTTGAACTTGAAATCCCAATATTGAATCATCACTAGTACTGAAATAACATTCCCCAGACAGTAGTAACCGGTGTTCCAGTTTTCAACTCGATGGCCACACACTATGTTAGCACTGAGTCAGCATACTTTTCTAGTTCTGTGCACATTGTCTTTCGGGACCATACATCCTCTATCAGTAGGCTGTACTGTATACTCTGCATGTATCATGTGCCATATGCTTTTCTGTGTGCTTTGTACATTTTCATCATTCGGAATTGCCCTATTGTTCATAGATGTGAGCTGTTTATGCAGCACAGATTGGTGCTTGACTGTTAATCTGCAGTGATTGTACATAGCATTCTGTTTCAATCGCTATTGTGAATAATGCCGATATTTTTGACATGTTCAGATGTTTTCAACGTGCATCAGTTAAGTAGGGTAAAAGTATTAAGTCAAGACCAGTGAATGTGTCAGTATTACAGTTGTGATTTATTCCACTTTTGTAACATTGATGGGTCTGCAAGGAGTGATGCTGTAGAAGTGATAATTTTTTATCAACCATTGCTGATGTGCTATACCTGTCCATTTTGTTATTTATTGTTAATATTCTGTTTTTGACTGATCAGGAGCCCTATGCAGAACACTGTCACTCATAAGCTAGCATGGAAATAAGGCCTATGTAGCAACCAACTGGTTTGATATAGACTCATGTCAGGTCACGATAAAGTAATTTTTCGTGCAACACAGTGTCAAACGCTTTAGCTAGGTCTATGTAAACAATAGTGACACCATGACGGTTATGTAATGTTAATGACCAGTCATTAACACAGTGAAGTAGGTTGGTAGTTGTGGATAGGCCTCTTAAGAACCCATGTTGTGCTTCGTTTATGAGTCCATTAGAGAGAATGTAACTGTGCATCTGATCGGATATGATCCTGTCCATAATCTTGCTAGTTACACATGTTAATGATATAGGCCTATAGTTAGAAACGGAAGAGGAGAGACCTTTTTTGAATACGGGAGTAATAACAGCATGTTTCCATTCAGGAGGTATAAAT
>Ga0209367_1013038_pt1 | contig 10771 bp, 3 predicted proteins | sample WorMetLIZISLAND2_FD_187412 | JGI IMG/M metagenome (GOLD analysis project Ga0209367, IMG submission 187412) | Marine gutless worms symbiont microbial communities from Max Planck institute for Marine Microbiology, Germany - Olavius geniculatus... ... | reverse complement strand
GCATTTAGCAACAGAGTAGTTGATCACTGGAATGCACTGTCTGATGCGTGTGTAACCAGTAATACAATAAATCAATTTAAAAATTGTTTGAAACGGGAAGTGCAACCGGAAACACACAGTTAATCTAGTTATTAGGATAGTAAGCGTTATATGGCTTTTGCCTGTGCTTACTCAGGCCACCAGTAGTTCTGGTGGCTTCGGTGAATTCGGTGAAAAAAATATAATGGTTAAAAGCACCAAGCACATTCCCTAGGCACAGTACAATAGTGGAAGCTAAACAGCCTAATACTAAAGAATTTCAATCTGAAATCTGAGCCGTGTATAACAAGGCTAGAAGCTAAATTACTGCACGGTGAAAGACTAAGAAGTAGCTATTGAGCCGGGCTCACTCTTTGACCTACGATATCCCAAACTAAACGTGTTGAAAATACATCGTAATCACACAAACATTACCCCGTATTCAACTGGTTAAAATGGTTTACTTTCTGTGCAGTTTAGAACATAACACTTTCAATAATTCATACAGCGTGTATCTTTGTTTAGTTTACAATTAATTAATTTCCGGTCGGCCCGGGTCAGTTGGGGTCAAGAGAACGAAACGTAAAGGCCAGCTTCCACTGCAATCCAAATGACAAAACGCAGTGTACGCCACGTTTAGAACTTAGAAACACTGAAATGCCCGATATTTTTGTGTCAGAAACGTAGAAATTGTTAGAATTCTATGTGTAATTTTGTGTGCGCGTGGGTTAAGGAAAGAAAATGAGTGATTGCCTCTGCGACCGTTGATACAAGTACAAATGTGCTGCAAGGCAGTCGGTGCACTACTTATGAGTAATACTGTGTCGGAATGATGGTTCTACACCTCCCTGCATGCACTGTTACGAAATGTAGGCTATGCTTCACGTACTGAGTAGCCTGTACGGCTATTTTCACAGTCATATAGGCGTTAATACGTGAAATCGGGTTTAATATCACGTACAACATCCCAGCCCACGTACGTGAAGCCGCTAGGAGTCCGCGATAGGCAACGCGTTATTGTATGCAGTAAAAATAGCAGTCATAGGCCTATTTCAAGACAGAGCGTGTGGCGGTGAGTGGAAGTTGCAAAGTACCGTGTAGATCTGACAGGGGGCGTTTCTGCCATACATCTCCGCAAGGTCGACGTGTGTGTCTCATAACAGTTGTTTGCTATCTTCCTGAGCGAGCTACTGAGCGCTCTGTGCAATCACGCAGCCCTCCAGATAGGATCGGTTTACTTACTGAACACCATCACCTAAGGCGCGCCCTGAAAGAAGTTTTTGTATTGGGGGCAGGATCAAGTGAAAACAAGAAACCCAGCTGTCGCTCAGGAGAGCCGACCGTTTCTTGGATAGGCCTACGGGGACTAATGGTTGAAACCTTGCATTAACCGCTGCACTTGAAGATAGGCCTACTTACTATTGTCAATCTATAGGAACGTATACGTGTCATCGCCCTATCTAATGGCACCAACCGCACTATCGACTACCTTTTACGACTTAATTACGGTTTAGCCACAATACCGCACGATTGGTATAGTAGAGTGTGTAATTAAATCCAAGGCCATCTAAGGTCAATGATCTTCGTGTGTCATGTGAAAAGCGTCTGCGACTTCCTATCAGTGATCAATAGCAATTGCTAGCTTTTTAGGCCAATCTGTCAATTTCCGTTGCAGCATAATAATTTATGCTCGTTGCCAGAATAACAACAAAGATAAAAAAAGTACGATTAGGTTATAATAAATTCATCAAATTACAACCTTTTTATTATTATTAACTTATTAAGTTATGTTTCAACCTATGGGTCTACTCAAGAACAAAAGTAATTAGGTAAAAACGGAATCGTAAATATTATGATTCACAAGTGATTTTTTTTCGTCCGTCGGTAGCAAAGTGCGTGATTTTGGCTAAGGGTTTGACCCCAACAAATTTATCTTGCCCCGGCGTTATAGGAACCCTCATATGACACAATAGGCACCCCACAATTTTTGTGCAAGTCCTATCTGTCAAATGGCATCAAAATCCGTCAAACGGTTTAAGCAACGTGCATCACGATGTGACAGACAGACAGACGGACAGACCATGCTACGGAGAAATGTGAGAAATGTGTCACAGTAGGCGGAATCGCATTTAGCGATGCCGCCTGTAAATATATCAAGAAAGTCGTGCTATCGCATAGACACAGTGCGATGCCGCAATCACTTTGGTGCGGCATTTAGATTTTCTGAAAGATGTATGTTTTCTGTAATTATGCACAAAGCCAAATGTGAGAGACGACATGCCAACAAAAAGCCCAGCTGTTGCTAGAAAAGACGCGCTTACAGCCTATACAGTTTTTGTTGCAGTAGGCCTACTGACCTTCAAGATCATCCAAGGTCGATGATTTTCATGTAATCTGAAAGGGCGTATGCCACTTTCTATTAGTGATTAGTGGTAACTTTGGCCCTATCTCTCACCGTTTTCAAGATACTACCACATAGCCACAATACCGCATAGGCCTATAGCTTGAAGCTATTCATTAAAAATTGCGGCCAAATCGCTGGAGATAAAAACATGGTTACTATTGACAGCCTAAGAAGTCGCCAGCGCCTTATCCGATGGTACCATCGCCGACTTTTCACGACTTACCGTTTACCAGCAATGATGTGTATATGTTTTCTTTTTCTTTTTCTTTTTACCACTTTCATTGCTTTTATTGCTTTTATTTTTTTTACCTGTGTACTATGGACGTTTTCTGTCTGAAATAAAATTTGATTGATTGATACACGTTACGGACGACGACAGACGGACGACAACCGTGCCAAAGACGATTACAGCATAGCTGTAGTGCGTCAAAAATGTGACAAAAATGGTGGTGATGAAATACTTCTGACCCGGTCGAATCCAATCTGTGAATAGGTCCAATCGATCATTAGGCTAACAGTCTGTGCCACCCTAGAATATGATAGAGTTTACACACGCCCGCATGCAGCGTCCGTACACTGCTATGTGTTGAAGTGTGATTGTGAGTCTATGGACGTAGGCTTACCAGTCGACGCAAGCCTGCGGGTAGACAAGACAAGCGTTTATCGGTGTCAGTTGGGCCTGCCTGCCGGGTATAGTCCATGCACAGAAATCGACGTCTGTCCGTCCGTCCGTCCGTCCGTCAGCAGAAATGCTTGATTGATTGTGCTATGGAATCAGCGATTCTTTGATGTCCTAATAACAAGCGGAAGTTTGCTGTTCACTGTGTATGGATACATCTACTATAGTAGGCTTACAAGGTGCGTATTATATGCATTAATTTACTGTCGAGCTTTATCCACGCTTTTAACTCGTTCCCGGCATGACACCATATGATTATCAGTGCCCCTCCTATGGTTAAATTTCGGGTTTTCAGAAAGTTATCGGAATATTTTCTTTTTTTTCGGAAAATTTACGTTCAAAAATGCAAAATTTTGGGCTGAAAAGATAACATTTCGGGGAAAATTTAAAGAAAAGTATTTATTTTGAGCACCCTGTCAAAAATTTGAGGTTGTCTGTCTAAAGTCTGTCGAAAATCTGCTATGTTTCTCAAAAAAATGCAACTTTTGTGCCCTGCTTACTTTTTTAACCTACGATGCCGTTGATTACAATGTATTGAGACCTGCGACTGTTCGCTAGGTGACGATTCCTATTACCGGTAGGCCCAGTATTCAGAGCAAAATGTGAACATCTTGTAATTTTCGTGATAACACGTCGTGGCCGTCAATGCAGCGGCATAGTAGGTTTAAGCGCGCTCGAACTGAAAGGGCAAAGTAACTGACCTGAACTGACGCGGTTTAGTTATTGACAAATTACAACCAATGGACAAGCAGGGCGAGCTCATTGCTCATTGGATAACGCGTACGTAAACGTAGTTATGTAGGTCACCGATGCCGTTAGACGATGCCTACTGTAATGCACTACTGCTTGGTCAGTTCGTCAAAAACTAAACCGTGTCAGTCCAGTTACGTCGCTCTGTAGGCTAACGCGCCTTTGTTGTTTAGGCCTATAGCATTATTTTATCGCGATCAGAGCGGATGTCAAACGCCACAATCGGTCCGGGGGCATCGTTATAGGCCTATACAGTACTTGGGTGTTTTTGAATTTGAGACCAGTACTAAACCAGTACTAAAATATTCCATTGAACTGAAAAAAATCGGCAACGTAGTGAAAAGGTAATCAGATTTTAATCCCTGATTAACTGGATTCTGGCTTTTCTATAGCAGTCGAAAAACTTAAACAACACGTGTAGCTATTGCTTTTAAACCCCTATTCAAATTTTAAAAAAAACCCGGATACGTAGAAGCAATTTTTGGCTGATATGCGGATTAGAGAAATTACCCCGCATGACAGTAATTCTCCTGAAAAAAAACATGCAAAAAACTGTTTAAGCCAAGTCAGAACTGATCCAAAGTTAACACTGTTATACTCGCAAACAAAAAAGTATCATTATGTAGTTTAAAATTTTTAGCTAAAATGAATGTAAAGTTGTCACGGATGTAATTTTCTCTGACTAAAAAAGAAAACAAAACTCGGCTATTGGCTACGGCTTGGTGATCGTCTATTTGCTTAATGTTTTACACAGCACCGGCGCTGCATGGAGATGAGTAGGCCTACTGTTATAATGCACGTAGGCCTATAGATTACAGGCTTCTGTGCGGTTGCTGAAGATAGTATAGTGGCAGTGGCGGTTTTAGGCCTGGGCCGGGGGCACAGGCCCTCCAGTTTTGCTCCAAGCCTCCAGTTTCGTTCTCACCCATGATTTTTTGCAAAGAAAACACAAATACCTAATTAATTTGCGTTTCTAAATTTAAAAAAATGACCAAATTTGCGGCTTTCATTAAACGTCCAAAAGCCAAATGTGCTTAGCTTCAGGGGGGGGGGGTTCGCCCTCCTGGCTCCCTGACCAAGGGCTCTTTCCCTAGAGTCTAGACCCCGCTGGGGGCTCTGCCTCCCACCCCCGTTATAGGCTCGCGCTACATCGCTCGCCATGGGGCCGTGATCCCCCCCAGATATTGCGGGCTACAACCGCCCTGTGTAGTGGGCTATCGGGTACAGCAATGTTCCAGAACATGATGTCTTCGTGCTCGATTTGCCTCAGCACCTGAAATACTTTGCATCTGTATTCGACTGCACTCCCGTAACCTAAATCTATTGTTCCTCTGCAGTAACGAACCGGCGAGCAGAAGAAAAATGTTCTATTTTCACTTTTTTTCTCGCGCCGTGCTGCACAGACTGCCATCGTACGTAGCCTAGGTCTGTTAGTGGTATTGAAGCTGAGGTAGTTTTGAATACGAGATGCAGCTCTTTGGCTGGCAATGTTTAGGGGGCCTCTTCCTAGCACGCACGCACGCAGGCACTGGCTTGACAGATTTAGTACACAAAGGACCTACTGGTCATAGATAGGCCAAAACTTCTAGTCTTGGTCGACAGCTGCTAAACCGTGCGGCCGCCGGCGTCTGCCGTGCTGAAGTGGCGCGATGCTGTCCGACTTTGCAATCGGTCTGCGAAGTCGACATCGCCGTGTGCAGTTGGCCGGCGCCGCATGGGGTAGGTAGGACCGAACACCCTCATCCACAGACATAAATAACCCCTTTAGGACAGAATTTCTCCACCTCTATCGCCGGGGTAGGACGGAACCCTCATCTTAGGACAGACTAGAACAACCCCCTGGGACACAGCATCCCGTTGTAATCGACCCACTTTTTGGCAAGACCAATATTAAGACATAAGGGCTTGGTGGTGTAACGGCTGGTAGAATGTAGGACTCACGATGAACAGGTCATGGGTTCGACTCCCGGTCGGGTCACTATCAAGTGCTTACTTCATAGATGGGTGACCGTCTGTCGACAGGTAAACCATCTAGGTATATAGCCAACACCGAGCTCAACTCAGTTTTCCATCCCCCGGGGTAGATAAATCGAGTACCGGCCTGTCTGGCTGGGGTTAAGACGGGGCGCGTTAATCTGTGTCAAGTGGCAGCTACACTGTGTGATCCCATATGGCAGCTGACGCTCCGCAGCTTTGCGATATTTTTTTATCAAGAGCTGTGCGCCACCTTTATAGGTTACCTTCCTACCTTTTACTTGCATGTATTCTTTAAGCCGGGAAGGGGGTCCGTTTTACCCCAGCGGTAGAAGGAGAGGTTTGCCGTACGGAGGGGGTTATGTCCAGGGGAGGGTTATGTCCAGAAACCGGCGCCACATCCACTACCGTGTCAGTGAAGGAATGCTGACAGCTGCTGCAACAATCGGTCGTTCTGCGCAGCGCACTTCAGTGTCTGCAGAAGATGCTACCAAACCAAACGAAGCCTGCAGTCTCTCTCTCTGTATAGGTCTAAACAGCCAGCCATTCGGTCAGCTGGAGGTTTCGCGTTGGCGGTGCTAAGTAATGTCATGTAATGACATTTAGAACCTACCGGTCAAGTCACAGGGACGCATGCACGCAGCCAATCGGTAAAGTCATGGTCAGGCTCGGAAAGAGGCAACTGCTCCCCTCTTTCACTGTAAATTTTAGCATAAAGGCCTAGCGAAAAAAAATTGTCAGAAAAAAGCGCCTGTCGGAAAATCCTGCAAAGTTGTATTCCAGGCCACTTGGGATGCAAAGTTCAGCGCGCAAGCCATTGCATGAGTGAACGTTAATTAATAGGCCTATTGTGACAATAGACCTACAAGAACATAGGCCTACACTATACAATTCAGTAAACCTACAATTGTAATAAAACGTCACATAAAATGTCAGACAAAACGCTGTTGGTGATCATTTTACGAAGACGCCAGATAAAAAGGTTACTAAGAGATAATAAATAATGGAGAACGGAAGAAAAGATTTTCTACAATGATCATCATCTCTTGCTGCGCATTGTCAGTTTTACTGTGGCGTAGCGCAATCCGTCTGTCTTCACTAACTTTGCGGCCTGAAATTTGCAGTTGTCTGTGGGATAATTAATGCAACTTTCTGCTTTCCCAACTTTTGTTGACCCACGAAGCCGCTGAAGCCGATGATGCGGTGTAGGGAAAGGGAGGGGCGAAGATTGAGAAGTGTTCGAGTACGGCCCAATGCTGATAGTGATATACACCGTGGTCCATAAAAACGTGCCACTTTTATTTTTTGAATAGCTCCGTGCAGCATTGGCCGATTTTAATAAATTTGGCCTGCAACATCAAGAAGAAACTTGACGCAAATGACTACTTTTGGCCACCTCACTTTAATACTGTCGCTACATTACTTTGTGAAATGCAGGTTGTTGAGCCTGCTGTTTGCGATTGGTGTCAACGTTTGCCGCTTGCATTCGCACTGGAGAAGGACATTTTGAGCCCACGCTGTAATAAAGAGGATGTAATGTGACACATGTGACTTTTTGAAATACAATAGTTGCCAATCGTGTTTGTCGCTTTTCAGTCAATCATTTTTGAGCCGACGCGTGCGCTATCCAGCTGTTCATTGCTGTAAACGGCCAAACTACGACTTCTGTATTTCACAAGGTAGTGTAGCGACAGTATTGAAGTGAGGTGGCTAAAACTACAGTTATTTGCGTAGAGTTCTTTTCTGATGTCGCTTGCCAAAATTATCAGAATCGGCCAATGTTTCAGGAACCTGTTCAAAAAAATAAAAGTAGCACGTTTTTATGGACCACGGTGTATAGAGCAATCATATTATAATCGCTGCTGCTGCTGCTGCGGCTGCTGTAACTTTTTGTCGATTGCGTTATCGTAACGGCCGGGCAAATTACTCCATAAACCCGACCTCAATACGTGGGTTGTGTATGACAGATCGCACTTTATTCCTGGAAATACGCTCGCAACGAACAGACGGCTCTATGATTAGATAGCCTATAAGAATTATTCGTTAACAAAAAAACAACATATTAATTTGGCATCGCTGTAGACATTGCTATTTTGTGGAAAGGGAAAGTCGCAGGGGGTCAGCGATGGTACAGTTGGATAGAGCGTTGCTGATTTCCTGCAGATCTGTAATGAACAGATTGACCACTGTTTGTCCCTAACGGTTTGGCAACTTTGGCCTAAGGTTCAGTGTCAAGATATTTTACCCTTCTATGAGCATATCATATCCAAATGCTAGCACATATAAATAAGCTTATCGGTATTAAAAAGATACTCGACTTCAGACTCTGAGAGCTGTGAGAACGCATGTGGACAATAAAGGCCAGTTTTACGTTTTTTAAGGAGCGTACAGAACGACGTAACTGAACTGAACTGACACGGTTTGGTTTTTGACGAACTGACCAATGGGCAAGCAGGGCGAGCTCAGTGCATGGTTATTGGTTGACGCGTACGTGAACGTAGTCAGTTGTGTAGGCCACCGACGCCGTTAGACAGTCCCGACTGTAATACTTATTGCGTGCCTATCAGTTAGTTCGTCAAAAATTAAACCATGCCAGTTCAGTGCAGTTTAGTTACATCGCTTTGTACTCGCTTTTAGATAGCCGTATCTTGTGTAAAAGTCAACTCTGTATAGGAGCATTATTAGCCGACCGTACTTAAGTAACGGTCGAACTTATGATACGAGTTGTCGTCTGTCTGTCTGTCGTCCGTCTGTTTGTAACGGATTTATCGTGGCTAATCGTTAGGTTGTAGGGAAAAACTTTGTACACGAGTAATTAGAAATATGTCTTAAACCTAAGAATGCAAAATTTCAGCGGTTGGTGCAAGGCGAACACTTTTAAATTTGGGTTGAATGGAGGGGTAGGAAAAATGTGCGTTTGTAAAGGAAAACTGGCCATATCTCAGAAACGGTGAAAGAGGGCCAAGGTTACGTCGTTTCAGATGAGATGAAAATCATCGACCTTGGATGACCTTGAAAGTCATTACATTATCACTGACAACCAGTACGGTCGGCTATCCTAGCGACAGCTGGGTTTCTTGTTTATAATAATGGTGTTGGATGAATGTTGTTCGGCAGATGGAAGGTTTGATGCACGCGGTGGGGAAGGTGTTCAAGGCGAACGATTTCAACGACGACGACGTCGTAGACCGGATGAACCATCATTTCACCGTGTTATTTCTCATCGTTGCCATGGCAATCGTAACGACCACACAATACGTCGGATCGCCCATCAACTGCTGGTGCCCCGCGTACTTCACTGACAGTCATATCGACTTCACCAACAAGGTTGTTTTGGTTTAATTCCGATATTTCATTGATTTCAGTAGGCTATTAAATGCTGCACTGCTGAAGTGGGTAAGCAAATATTTATTCCTTTTTCGCCAAAAGACAGCAGTAAATAGTTTAACTAAACTCAGATAAACTCAACTAAACATTATACAAAATAATCCATGAAATAAAGGAAAATGTCACAATGTGACACCAATAGGCCTATCACGTCATTCAAGTTTTTTTTCGGCAATACGAAAAAATACGCAGTACAAGCTTATACCACTCCACTGAGGTATCGTACTAAAACTACGTTAGATCGCATGCAGTGCATGCCGATTTCTGATTAACATTTTAAGAAGAGAACTGTGAAAAGTACAATGTAGGCCTGCGACGACGACGTTTGCCAGAACGGTTTATCCTTCGCAAGCTCCGGGGCCTCCGTCGCTGTAACACCCGTGTCACGGCAGATCTGGTAGATCCAGGTGGTGGGTGGACGACCGCTGGCGCATCTCCACTCTTGCAAAGACCGGTCACGGTCCCTTGTCTTGGTGCAGATTCGAACGATCTGGTTTGCCGGTGCATCACTTCGCAGTCTGGCGACGTGACCAAAGAGACCCAATCTTCGTTTACGGACGATGTAGGAGACGTCGAACAGGCCAGAACGACGCGAAACCTCATCGTTAGACACAAAATCGTACCAGCTGATGTGCAGGATGCGTCGTTGGCACCGTAGACTGGAAGGAATCCAATCTTTTCTAATCAGCTTGTGTGAGAGTTCAGGTCTTGGAGTTGTAGAGTAGTATGGATAACACGCACGTGGAGTATATTCTGAGTTTCGTGGCAATACTGAGCTTGCTCTGACTCCAAATACAGTCGAGTCTTTTCATTGCACTAGCCGCAAGTCCAGTGCGCCGGATATATTCCGGTCCGGAGTTGCTCTATAGGTCTGCCTATCTGGAAAAGTCAACGACTATTAACAGCATTGTGTAGGGCCTACCGCATGCTGGTAGCAACAGATAAACAGTTGTTTGACGCAATCCTGGCTAATCCCAACTACGTTCTGCACCGATATCTTTCTTCCATTTCAGAGGCTTCTCAAAGCTAGGCCTAAGCCTACATGTTACACCCCCGTGCACAATAACCTAACAGACAGCTACGGTACCCGATTACTCTCCTCAGCTCTAATAATCTAATTTTGCACAGAAGTCACTAAACAAAAACTCTTAGGCTATTGAAATCGTTTTTTGTAGTCATGTACATTTACCTTGTATAAACCTTTGAGTATTTTAGTTATTTCTAACGTGTAACCTAAGCTATAGGTGCTTGTGCACCGCATTCTGACAGTAGCTTTTGTTAAACGAATAGGCTTATTGTCAGTGGCGTTGTGGGTTAAAAGTGTAGGCGGACAAAAAGGGCAAAAAGTCACAATTTTCCGTCAGACACTGCAAATTCCTATAACGGAGATTATTGATGGTCAATATTAAAATTTTGCCACTTAATTCTCCAAAATGTTGGGTTCGATCAGCCCGAAATTTTTGCATTTTTGGACAAACATTGTTCGGCAAAAAAATTTTCCAACAATTTTTCGACATCCCAAAATTTTGACAGCAGGAAACAATTGCTCCTTCTAGCCC
>Ga0209367_1013037_pt1 | contig 10771 bp, 4 predicted proteins | sample WorMetLIZISLAND2_FD_187412 | JGI IMG/M metagenome (GOLD analysis project Ga0209367, IMG submission 187412) | Marine gutless worms symbiont microbial communities from Max Planck institute for Marine Microbiology, Germany - Olavius geniculatus... ... | reverse complement strand
ACCGACCCCTGTCTCAGACCATAATCTATTTTAAAGAATACTGACATGGAAGAATACCATTTTACACACGACCAACAAATACTTAACAATTGCTCCAAGGTAAACAGCAGTTGCACCGGAAGTTTTGTATCCGCTAACTGCAAGAGACTTTTCTACGAAAACGTAAAATTTTTTGTACATTTTCTTTACTTTTTAGTTTAATTCTTGTCGTTGCCTACAACAATAAAAGGATTAAATGATTTTAACGCTAAATGCTATACATATCAACGAATCGCCTCTACGAGTCGCGGTAAACAAGGATATTGATTAATAAAGACTGATCGCTTTTTGGCCATTATAAAATTTCAGCTGCACATTTGCGCAGTCAGTGCGGTTTGCTTGACAACAGGTAATGGTAAAGTTGGAACTTTATGATAATGAAATAAAGTAAAATCCGTGTGTGTACCAAGCCAGTTTGCATTAGAACCTACGCAGCTAGTCGACTATTTACCACGTGGCGGTGGCGTGGTCTAGTTGTTAACAAGCGTGCGCTAAAATGTTTTCAGATTTTTTACGTCTGTTCAATCAAAGTACTCGTAGTTGCCTATACACCGCCGGGCTCGGTAGTTACCTAGACGTGCGACTGTCTGCTGTTAGGTAAACCATCCCAGTACGCGACCAATTTCCCAAATCAACTCAGCCTTTTATCTTGCCGAGGTAAGTAAATCAAGTACTAACGGGCCTGTCTGGCTTGGGTTGGGTTGGGTAACAGTGTGACGGGTGACGTTCCGTAGCTCTGAGACGGGTTTCTGTGAAAATCTGTACACGTCTTTCGATTTTTTATCCTTTAACTACGAGAAATATACTCGTAGAACTTAAATGTGCGTGTGCTAAAAGCCTTAAACGCTGTCTGACTTTTTTCGCCTGCGTAATAAGTCTGCAGCTGCCGAGAGAATGAACAAAATATGGCGATTCTACTTGGTTATTATTTGCCATACTATTAAAGAGTAGGATCAAATAACGTCCATATCGCACTTACGAGTATTGCGTGGGCTGTGCTATAACACGCTCTCGCTCGCAGCCTGTTTATATGTCATTAGTCGTCGCGTGCTGCGACCAACCAACTAATGCCAGAATAAAGAAGCACGTAATTATGCTTCCGAGGCGGCTAAGAAGCTGGCTGCATGCATCATAATTATTGGGTTCTGCTCGTCGACTCAAAGATCCTAATGCAAGTCTTTGATCAAGCTGACTGTCACGCGGTGCACGCTGCGCTGCTGCTGCTGCTGCTGCAGTTTGCTGCTTTACGTCATTTCGCTGACGTCTCCTGTCCTCGCTGTATATAGCCTGCGTGGGTTATAAACCAGCACAAAAACCCACCCAATGCCGACATATCATGCGGCTGTCCGCCTACGTATACAACAGTTACGTATATTATTGCTAATATTACGCTTTGGCGTTTAGGGTTTCGGGTTTAAGGTTGGGATTAGGGTTAAGGTTAAAGTTAGGGTTAGATTTAGAGTAAAGGTAGTTCAAAAATTTTATGTGGCCCAAAGTAAACGTAGAACATTGGTGATGAATTCGAGGCTGCTGCAGACAAGCAGTAAACTTGCCGACTGGCGATCCGTGATTCCCTAGTTGCTAGGGTTAAAGTTGTCAGTTGGCCGGCTGTCGCCATGTCTTTGCGGCGGTACGACGAGCACTCGTACCGAATGTTATCCACTAAGCCCGTACTGTCGCAGAGACACGGCCTTAGCCGGTACCTACAATATATGAAGTCATTACTATAGCTGAGCTCTATACATTTTCATGTCTGAATCCCGGCGAAGCATGAAACCATGAGCTGTCATTAGCATGGGCTGCCCTTGCGATAATAAGCTTAGCATAGACCTATCATCGCCTATGCATTCTGCTAGCGTTCTTTTCTTCAGCTCGCAATTTCGGAGGTCCCTTTATCGAGTGTCCATTGACCACTGTCACTATTATCTGATCGATAGAAATAAAGTCCATGCAGGCTGAGCTTCATTACATCGTTACAGACTCTGTTTTTAAGAAACGTTTGAAAACATTAAATACCGCCTGATTGACTGTCGTCCAGCGCCTCTGTAGCTCCGCATATGGCGCTATACAAATATGATTAGTATTAGTAGTTTTAGTAATATTAGTATTGCCATATCAAACTAAAGTTCTCTTGGAGTCCTGGGGCTAACTGACAGCGGAGACCATGCGGTATTACAACGTAGCTGCCACGGTTTTGAGACAATATCGACACGAGACATATAAACATTGTACAGACGATAAGTAAAGCAAGCTCTAAATGCTAAAGCGATGAAAAAAAATAATGCTAGTATTAGACACAATATAGCCAGAATATACGTTAATTGACTTTGACATGATGGCTTCGCTGTTTATTCAAGCCATATGACGTCATCAGGTCTTACCGAGTTTCCTTACGGAGGCTGCGTTTACTGTTAGCATAGGGTTTCACTTGAAATGCCACAGCCAAACCGCAGGTCCCGGTCACCAAATTCGTCGTCTATAAAACGTAGGCGTCAACAATGCTGTAATATAATTACCTCGTTTACTAAACAAAGCATGATCTCTACTTCTATCCTACGACAACTTTAGTAAATGTAGATGGCTGACTAAAATCCAAGACTGAAAAATGCAGCGCAAAAAATGCATGGCTGATTAATGCGAAGAAACTTCAATAAAACCAGTTGGACTAGAAGAGGGTGCATATCTCCGCCATTTTTTACGAAATTGTAATTTAAACGCATTTTTGTGAATTTTTAATAATAGGTCAAAAATGATAAAATAATTGCTATAGCGTTTGTAGCTCTCCATGCAAGCGCTGCTGGTGGTGACGTCACAAACAATACACAGTCTGCTGGTGTGACGTAAACATTATCATTATGACGTCACGTCGCTGCGCACACACAGACAGACAGAACCACAGAAGCACATATACAGTATCTTCTCCGTTCACTACGTTCACTGGGCGGAGATAATAAAGCATATGCTCAATGTAGGTAGCGTTTACGGTGCTGATCTATCTGCGTTACATACGACGCATAGATCGAGTTTTGGTGTCACTGTCCACGTCTATTGTTTCGTGGTTCAACGAAACAGCTAGATTTCGTTCATCTTCTGCGCTGGTGGTTCTAAGACAGCTGACGTCGGCCGGCTGATGGCTGGCGCTTCGTCTGAGTCGTCAGTGTTCGACGTTTCTCCATCATGCGCGCCAACATAGTGGCTCATAGCGCGCTCAATCGCACACGAAGTCTTTTTATAGCCCTGACTGTCGTACCGATACACGCATGACTTGATTCTATTATTGTTGATGAGATTGGCGCGTTTCTTCGCGGGATGGACGGATAGTTAACCCGCGGTTCAGGCAAGCGGGCGATTTCAGTCTCATATCTGTCGTCATGCGACGAAAATGCTCTCAAATTGCATACAAATTCAGATAGGCACTTTTGAAATTTACTCAACGTACTACAGCAGCTTTTGTTTTGTGCTCATAGCTGGAGAAAGTGAACTCTGTTCACTGCAAACTCGAATGGGATAACTTTAGCGCTTAGCAAAGTAACTCGACCTGCAACGACATCTGACTCAAATGTTCCATTCTCTCGCGCATTCCAGCCCTGCATTTTTTGTAAACTTTTGTGCCAGAAATTACAGCTAAAAGTAAATGGACAACAGTAAATAGGCAGAATTGCCTCTTGCCGCGCAAACGATTTCACCTCCGTAACGTGGTCTGTCTGTCTGTCTGCTGTCACGTTCGTGCATTACACCTGCATTAACCATTGCTGCCCGTAAACTTGCAGGTTTCAACCGATGACACGAATCCCCAGCCAATACACGCAATTGCTACGACTTACGAAAAAAGGATAATTTACCACGTGAAGCATCGATCAGCGATTCCGTCTTTTGCCAAATTATCTTGGTTTTTGTTATGGTCGAGACATCACGTAAAATGTTCATCGGAGTGTCAGCAGAGATCTACAAAGAAGAAATTACTTGTCGCTCACATTACCGCCATCAAAATCACGGAATCGTCGGACCTCAAAAGCACGCAGAGTTGCAGACTGCGGCAGAGTCACGGCGATCAACTGTTTCGCAGAACTTCCACAACGACCACCAACTTAACATCACTGACGTCATGCCGTCGGGATGTAGAGATAGGCTAATGTTCGTTCACAAAACTGATGACCTATTTCCACTTCACTGTTCAACTGGCACTTCTTGCTGATCAATACGTCAAACGTGTCATCATTTTACTGATCGGCTAAACGTATTTGAAAGATATGTTACCAAAAGTAATATGTCAGGTTTTCCTGGTCCACAGTGCGGATCGTTCTAAGTAGGCCTACGTTTACTGCGATAACCGACTGCAGAGTTTGTGCCCATCGCGCCCGGCGACCGAATACAGCCTAAGTGGGGCAGCAAATATGGGTTACAAACACCGATGGGTGTCACGAAAGCTGTGTGCCTCAAAGAAAGACGCACAAAATTTTGCACATGGCATTAGTGCAGAGAATGAGTGCTGTTGGTATAGCCAGAGTGTCTCACATGTTGATGCAGCATAGCACGACTGCATTGCGATGTCGCGTGGTAACAGAAACATGCAGCGAAAACCTTCTGAAAGTCGCGCTCCACGGCGACCGAAAGCACCAAGTGCCATAAAACATAAAGTGCGGTAGCCCACTACAGGTTAATAATTGATCGCATGATTCGGTGTCATTTTTGCGTCCATGCCGCATGAAAGTGCATTCTACGACAGACTGTTCTTAGTATTCGTTCGTCTGTCCGCCACAGTACACACTGCTGTACCGTTAAACACAACATAAAATATGTTTCTTATTTAGTGATCACATGTTCTAGGTTTTTATATGGCACTACAGGTTTCATAACTCGGAAGCAGACTGTAGCGAGTTGATAGAGATTTAGTTCTATTTTCATGTATCAGACCTATCAATTAATCAATCAATCCAGTTTAATTCAGACATACGAGGTTCATAGAACTACACAACTACAAATGTACAATAAAATGATAGAAAAAGTATAAAACACTAATACACATGTATGGTTGAGAACCACTAAACAATTTTATTACTCGACCTAGAACACTGTTTAGCAAAAACAACACGAGAGTTATGGACCACAGTATCTAACGTTGGCAGCAACAACTCCAAAAAACACCAGACATACTGTCACGCCAAGTGTAGTGAAACATTTTTATACATTTATTATATGCAGACCTAAGTTTATTATACGTTAAGTTAACGTTACGTAGGCCTATGAATTATTACAGGCCCCAAAGGATGTCCTAGAATAAAGCACAAAATTGTACACGCGACTACTACTATTTTTAACCATTTGCCACAAACTGTAGTTTATGCGCCAAAATGTTTGGCAAAATTACTGTTTATCAACGAAAACAAATTTGACGTATATAGGTAAAACAAACTTCATTTCCTGACTTTATTCAGCCGTCAAACACTAGCTCAACTTGACCTAAATCTTAGAAAGCATTTAATTTAAACTTCTTCTGTCATACAAGATTAGGCCTACTACAAGCCTTTACCTTGCAGTTGCTAAAACATTAGCAAACAAATGGTTGGCAAATGGTGTCATCTATATGCAGTCTAAATGACTGTTGTTAGACGTTTGTTCACAGGATGGACACGCTGAACATCATTTCTGCTAATCATGTGATGTGCGCCTGTGGCAAACCATGGGCCTACTGCCGTCATGACATACATACAAAGTGTTGCCGGACCAGTATTGACGTTTTTAGTAGTTTACTTGCCAGCTGGTACCAAAAATGTTTAGGTCTAACTTCCAAACTCTACAGCGTAGAAAATCAGATCATTAAGCATCCCCATTAACACCTGCTTCATATACGTAATTATCCACCCGCATCCACAGAGAATTCTCAGCATGTCCTGTTTATTGATCTTGCGGCCACTGCAAAATCTTTCTTGCGTCCTCGCCTTACCGTCTTGCATTTTGTTTCTTTTTTAGTCTCAGAGAGATATATACACCCGTTCGTCGTTTGCGGTCCCTTGCAAGCTTTGTTGCCGCGTACCTGTGGATTTTGGCGAACCATAAACTATAGGCGAGGATCATCAGCGAAGGCGTTTAATTTACATGGAGAATATAACGGAAAATATTTTGAAAAGTTATGTTCGAGATATAGGTCTAAAGCATAATGTGTCTCTAGATCGGATACAAGACAAGATACGGACATATCGTTGTTTCTAAAGCCAAGGTCACATAGTTTGTCGAACACTGTCATATTGATGACAATTCATTTCAGTTATCAGAAACTCTTTCAAAGCCAATACATATAAATACAACACTATATATTGAAAACTAAAAATTAATTACAACGAACAAAACGACGGCTTATACTGTTAAATTTGTTTTTGTATTCGTGAACAGAAAAAGTCAAGTTCATGCTTGGGCACATGCATAAAACTTCATTTATAAAAAACAATGATGCCCTGGTAATACACACTGTCGGGTCCAACATTTTTTATCTGAGTGCAAACTAAAATATTACTTTTTTCTCGCAAGCACGACCAGCCTCTTTATCCACAGTCTACTGTGACTTTTCATTCTAATTAGTGAAAACGATGTAACCTTTAGGCTTAAATGATGAGTGCGCGGATCAGTTATATCGTTTTTTCATTTTCATTTTTATGCCAATGTTTGATGTGAGTAACCTAAAAGTAAAAAAAATATACTTAACTGCTTTGCGCTTGTCAAATACTTAGTATTTTTAATATTTTTTATTTAAGTCGATAGCTCGACACTGCATCTTAAATCAAGAATGCGTTTGTACTTAAAAATTTGTTTTCAGTTTTGTTAAAACAGTTACGTTTCGTTTAGTTTATAAGTAAGTAAGTAAATGATTTATAAAGCGCCAAAGTCTCAGAAAGAATCAGGGCGCAAATATGTGCTAAATAAACCTGGCAGCCGCCGTCCGGTTTTCCAATGCGAATTTTTATTCGCATTTGTGAAAGCGACACCCGTGCTTTGGGCATAAGCGACAGGAGCAAAGACAAGGCCGCAAAATTTGTCTTCAAGGTCTTACATCACGGCGGTAATAATTATGAAGACCGAGAAGTAATGAGCACGAGCCGACAGCAACATGATGGCTTAGGCCTACACAGCTGCGGCGGCAGGTTTAACCGCTGCGAACAGTTCCGCACAGTGCAGCAGCTGTCTGTGAATAGCGTCGCGACTACGTTCTCGTGGCGCCGTCTCGTCAATTCTCTCCGCTACTGTCGCCGCTGCTGAAACCGTTCGTTTATTCGTCCCAGGCGTTATGCGCAAGCCGAGCTAATGGACCTCTAGATTAGCTGGGCCGGTACAAACCACACGGATCGTAGCAGCTGTTGCACCTACTTAGAGCAGAGCAGTGTCTCCAACAAGCCAGTGATGCATTAATCTCAGGACTCTGCGGCTCAGACGTCAGTGATCTTCTGAGCAAGACCAAAATCATCTCAAGACCAAAACCATGACCAAGATCATGCATTCTCAGACCGAGATTGGAAGATCGAGACCATCAGCTTACCAGTTTCAACGAAAAACAAACCTTAATCCGAGCGTTTAAAGACCATATTTAAAACCGAAAAATTGGAGACTGCACACACTATTACAAATACAGGCCTACCCTACGCGTAGGCGTGTGGTTTGTAAAATGTGCTGAAGCTACATGTAGAGTCGGCCGTACTAACATAATATGGACATTCGAGCCAATGAGTCGACGCTTTTTCCGGGCAATAAACTGCAGTACTAAAAGCGTATGAAAGTTGGTCGAGTTGGATAAAACACGCTCGGACGGATTTTACGAGCCAATCTGCTTCTGGCGCGCTCAAACCCACGCTGATGCCACTGGAGGAGAACGCGACAAGACAAAGCGATCGCACGACGTCTAATATCAGTTGCTGGGTCGCTTCGGTCGCACTTCGTCGCATCTCATCGTCCCACGCATTTCATTTTCTACGCAATTTCGGGACGCATTTTTTATTTTGTTTTTTTCTGCCACTTTTTTGTTTTTGTGCCAGAACGTTTGCTCATAAAACTGCCTGCGCGGACGACGAAGGAAAAAATTGTGCAAAATCCAGATTTATCAACAAACTATACAATAATAAGCATCACAGTTGGTAATGCTGCCATTACAAATTCTGGCGTCAAAATGCCTGAATGTACATTTAGAAAGTAAATTTTGGCGAAATCTTGTATGACGTGTGCAAACTAAGTCAACAGACGTAACACGACAGAGAAAAATGAAAACCGTTGTTCCGGAGAGAAAAAAACTGCAACTATGGTGCGAATAGGGCCGGCCTTTCGAAATTATAGCGTTTATTCTCAGTAGCTATAGACATAGTTGTGCCATCATTCTTAATGACAGAGACTGGTTTCTACTGCACATAGTCTTTTGTAGCGTTACTCATCAACTCGGGCTTTCAGCTGCGAAAGCCGCAGTCTTAGAACGCTCTGTGACGATTCTATTATGCAGTGATATAATGCTGCAAGTCACATAGCGACCTGGTATACGGGAAAGCAACGTGCAATATAACTAAACTATTTCAATGCGATTCTTCTGACGCATTATCTGACTAATGGCTGCCTCTCGGTTTACCTGACAAAGGTCACCTTGGAGACGAGACAGCATTAGTCTGTCGACTTCTTGTTTCGTCTCGTCAGAGCTGTGTAGACTTACCTTGATTATTTATTTATTCTGTATATCTGCAGGCACATTAGTTTCTGCTTGTTGCATGCTAGCTTGAGCATGGCTGAACAGATGCGCGGTACTTTAGCGGGGTCCGACTGTTTATCAGCCACAAGTTTTTGTCACTGAAGTCTGGTCAGTGCTTGCCCAGTCCGTCTAGTCTTGCGTCAACAACCTGCATCGTTCTCTTGACAGATTATTATTCCCCAGCATATCACGACAGTCTTCCATCAACTTTGGCAATAACGAAGTAGTTGACAAAAGCTTTGGTTTTTCTTCGACGAAGTGCAGCTATGCTTCCTTTCAAGCAAACTCCAGACAACACAGCGACATCTATACAGGGTGGGCTAAAAATGGCACACATGTTTTGCGCCAATAACTTTATCAAGAACCGATTTTCAAAAATCTTTCATTGTCGGAATCAGGAGAAAATTTTTAGTAACATTGTTGTTAAATATCCCACCACACCTCATGTGTGTTGCAACATTACTCTGTGAAATATCAATGTTTTAAAAGCAACAACTGAAAACAAGATGATATCTGTAGCAACGCATTGTAAAAAAATTAACAACAACAATTAAAAACAAGCTGTTTATTGTCTCAGTTATTGTCCAAAGTAACTTGCATCTCGCGGTTTTTACATCAAATGTTCAATATGTCTGCCTTGCTGCTGGACGACGCACTCAAGCCGGCGACGCCACTGACCAATAGCGCGATTAACCAAACGCTGAGACAGTTTGTCTCACTCAGTGACGATTGCCTGCTTCAGCTGCTTAATTGTCGTGAAATGTCGATGTTGATAGACTATTTGTTGAAGGCCCCAAAACATTTCAGTTTATTATATGTTTAATTAAATCGTTACAATGTTTACTGAAGAGAACAACAGTAGTATGTAGACATACATTAGGTAAAATAAAATACAAATGCACTTTATGCAATTCTGTCGTCTTGGCCATCATTGCGCCAAAAATTACCAAAGTTGGTGAACTTTTAACGTAAGTTATGACAAAAATATTTTGACTGTTTTTATCGAAACACAGTGTATACCAAATTGCGCTATAGAATCGTGGCTCGCAGCACGAGGGACGCCTCGTGTATGCGACTGCACGCTCTTTCGTGGCCGCGGGACCGGAGCCTCAGGAAGGTGGCGGGCTTGGTCAGGCCCAGACCGTAATGGTCGTGGAGGAAACAGTGGCCACGAAAAAGCAGATTTGCTTCGTTTCAGTTCGTTGTATGTTCGAAAAATGCAGCAAGTCATTTTCTTCATTGTGCCAGCTTTGTATACGTATAAGTAGCGTCACTGTAAAAGCAACCTCATTACGGTTCAGTTTATCTGGAGTAACATAATATTTACCCATTACTACGACGTGTGATGACATTTGGATGTGTGCGTAATTGTGTATAGGTACTGAGATAATTTGTAGCCGAACACTATATGAAGCAGTCTGATTCGAGATCGGGATTAAGTGCTTTCATGAATAACGTCGAATGCGAATGAATGCGACTGTGAAGACAAAGTATCAACGACGATCTGATGTCGATGAGCGACCCGCGGAAACTGGAAGTACGGGCGAAACATATAACCGTTCTCTGTGGCGTACAATGTTCCGCTATACATGAGGCGGACTTGATCGCACCGTGTGATTGTCAGGTCACACCACCGTGGGTGGTCACACTCTCGGCCACTGTCTCATTGACCTCCACGTGGTGCATCCACCGCTCGCTAATACCGTCACCACGTGCAACATCACGCCATCTACCATTCAGCCCGCCGCGAGCCTAGAAAAAAACAAACGTATTCGAGTTGGGTGGGATTTACCGGAGACGCTGGAAACGCGACACAAAAATGCAGACCAAAATGCAGAAGATATAAATAGAGGAGTAGGATATGAGACAATAAAGAATGCGGGACTGGAAAATGTAAGTACACTGTGTTTCAAAAAAAAGCATGTGACTACATTTTTTGCAATAACTTGAACAATGAATGTCCGATTATAATAATTTTTGGCACACTCATTAATGAGACTATATGTCATCGAATGG
>Ga0209367_1013036_pt1 | contig 10771 bp, 5 predicted proteins | sample WorMetLIZISLAND2_FD_187412 | JGI IMG/M metagenome (GOLD analysis project Ga0209367, IMG submission 187412) | Marine gutless worms symbiont microbial communities from Max Planck institute for Marine Microbiology, Germany - Olavius geniculatus... ... | reverse complement strand
CCTAGTTAACATTTTAGCTGTTTCACGTGTAATCAAAGGTACAATTTACAGTGAAAAAAAACTAAAATCATAAATCCTTGGGGGGTCCGTAGACCCCCCCCCCAGCCTCTCTCTAAACGACGCCCCTGCAGCTGCAAGACGTTGCATGTTGCATGTTGCATGTTTTATTGCAGTTGTAATATGGGTCTAAAACACAGTATAACTCGCTTAACTTTGTATTGCATTACAGTTTGGAAAAATCTTTCAAACTAAGTCAACAGACGTTGTTAAAGTTTGTATGCTTGTCTTTAATTGCTCCTAAGCAAAAAGCTTAGCCTAATTTTTGAAAGAAAACGCAAATTCCTATTTAAATACGCAAGTCTAAATAATTTAATCTGTTATGCGTGTCAGTTTGCAAACGCTCATATGGTTGTTTTGCAATGTTAATTTTAAATTTTGTTCAGTAAATATAAAATCACTGTTTTATATTTTTGTTTAACACGATTGTGATAGGCTTTTTATGTTGCTTGTTCCATTTCCACAATGTAGTACGGCTATGATCTTGCGCATAAACTGTTTTCATTGTATTGATTGACGTTCTGTTGCGAGTGTTCCACGCATAGTGCGTGAGCATGCATGTCTGCGTTTATTTTGAATAATTGTTATTATTATTTTTTATTTTTATTTGTTTTGTAATACCAAAACTCGGTGAATAAAAACTGCATGTAAAAGGTTCTGAGAAGCGATCAATATTGCCGAAAATACAAACACAATGCGGTGGCATGTTGTTTTGACCTTACGGGAAATTATAATGTTTAGTAGTGTTTTACAAATATTTTGAAAAAGACTGTTTTTATATTTTTGGTGAGTAAGTAGTAAACAAATTTATATAAATAACGCTGACCTCAACGAAAAGCTTGCCAAATGTGTTTTTGTGCTTGATTAAGGCGTGTTTAGTGTTTTTTTAAATTATATTATGACTTATTTGTCATTTATGCAAACTGTTGCAAATAATGGTAATGACCATTATTATCCGGTTTTGTGTTTAGGCGTTTTTTCGTCAGTTGCTGTGATTGCCGGAGTTGCCGCTGGCGCTTTCGTTTTAATCATCATTATCATCGTAATTGTTGTTGTCGTCGTGATTCTGTTGAGACGTCGTCGTTCCCGTAAATCCAGGTTTTGTACTAAACTGTTTTTATCCCACATTTTTTCTCGTTTTATGAAGTTAGATAGTAATTCGTTGTCGCAGTGTGCTTCCAGTATACGACAGAGACGATGGTATACACAGTGCACATCCAACAACTGACGACTACAGATTTGTTAATTGCTGCACTCGGGTTGTGGATAGTGCTCGAACTTTCGGGTATTTTTGAACTCGGGTACCCGTCGGGTATTAAAACGGGTATCCGAATACCCGGTTTTCGAGTAATAAGATTGCAGCATAGGCCAACCTTTACACGAGACCACGACTTCCCCTACTCCCCCCCTCTTGAACGCAACTTACAAACAATTTTTATATCGATCGAATAGCTTAGGCATACAGCGTAACCACTATCCACACGACATGAAAATAACGTATTTGTGTAAATGAATGATGCTGGTACACGGACGACGTGACGTACTGTTTATGGCCGTACCCATGGGCCTACAATGGCATTTATTTCACTTGTTATTTCGATGTGGAGCTTGTGGTTAATAACATAATGCAAAAAGCCCAGATGACGCTATGAGATAGCCGACCGTACTGGTTGTCAGTGAACTTCGAGATCATTGAAGGTGGATGATTTTCATTTTTTTTGAAAGGGAATTTGCAATTTCCTATTAGTGCTCAATAGCAACCTTTGGCCCTATCTCTCACCGCATTCAATTATATGGCCACTTACAGCTTTAAACTATTCACTGAAATTGTTTCAAAACCGCTGCAGATAAAGACATGATAGCCTATAGCAAGTCGCCAGCGCCTTATCCGATGGTAGCATCGCTGACCCTCAACGATTACCGTTTAGCCACAATACCACATTATCGGCATATCATAGTGCGTTATAGTACAAAATATCACAAATTACGCTGTAAGATTTGCATACCGTTTCACCAAATACTGTGCATAAGAAATGTACTAAGTAATATATTATTGCGCTCAAATACAACAAAATCGTTCAACGAAAATTTGTGTCGCTGTTTGAGTTAGATTTGCTGGAATTTGGGATAAAATACAACACCTTTATTACAGTCCTGCCGAAGAGCACTTAAAGACAGTTCCGTGGCTCCCCCTTGTGAATGATATAGACTTGTGTCGCAGCCCAAAATCGCCAAAAATCCATAAAACCCCTTATTTTGGCGTTCAACGTCATTCAAGGTCATTGAATTCGGCGCCAATCGAGAGCCAGTGTACGACTTCCTATTAGTGATTAATAGTAACCTAGGCCCTATCTCGCACCGTTACTTATTGGCCAAAAATTGCAAATTTTGCCCACTCCCCTCTCATTTAGCGCCCTCAATAGGGGTGACCCCCTTCGATTTTGTGGAAAAGCTTTACGGTTCCTGAAACTAGATCTTCTAGGCAGCCGACGGTGAAGATTTGGTGATCCTAGCTTGCACCGTTTTGACTGATCCACCCGTGTGACAGACGGAGAGACAGACAGACAGACGGACAGACAGAATTGCGATGGCTAAGACGCGATGAAAGCAGTAGCTGCTTTCGCGCGTAAAATCGCTTTTGCCATGAGCCTAACTCGTCCTCTTTTAACAAGTTTGAAACCATTACCTGTTTGTGAATCAGCTCTCATGAACAGAATCATCAACTTCACCCGCGTGGTGCTGTAAAAGACGATGAGCCCGTAATCTACGCTGATATCCAGGGAGCATCGCCTCCTTCAGCAGACACTGGTACGGACGAAGTCACATCACCGACACCAATAAACGACGGTGTTATTTACGCCGAGCTGCAGAACGCTCAGAATGAGGAGCAATCAAACGATGTGTATGCGAACGTTCAACAATAATCCACAATCGGAAATGCTTTGTTGTTGGAACATACTCAGTCAAGTTTATTTTGGTATACACTACAGTTTGTGCAGATAATTGCGGTTTTCTAAAAAAGTACACATAAAAACCTGTGTGTAAAGTAGAAAAAGTTGTCAGAATACCAAATGCAGTTTAGAAACACACAGTCTGCGTTAAAAAGTCAAATACGTGCAGTTGACGCCCTGTTTTCATGCTTCTTGTTAAACCGATCGCCTACACTTATATATAGCAGCATTAGCAATAATTGACATTTGCTTTGTTATATTTTGTTATATTTTTATGTTTTTACTGCAGTTTTAGTGCTACAATATTCATATGTTATTGTAACAGTAATTAGCAAGCTGTCAGCCAACGCTGGCCGTGCAACTGCCCAGCAGCTTATCTGCAGAATCTATTTTTGCTCTCATCATCTTATACTGCAGCATCTATAAGCTTAACTACGTGTTAAAAGTGCTTATAATCACTCAATGTAATTAATTACTACAATTGGCGTCGGCGACTACTTAGCAAATCTGTTTCAAAATAATTAATAAAAAGTTTATGCATTCCGGGCCAAAAAGGTTATTAAGTAGTCTGGCAGGACCGGATTTTAACCGATCTGACCGGGCCCGGTGCCTAGATAACGTTGTTAGGTCTTATCCGGTTAATTATACGGTTGAAACTGCTTTTATCTTAATCAGTTATCGTCAACTACAGTTTGCGATAAAGTGACAAATAGTTGTTTAAGCAGTTGTATCTACTTCAGTAGTAGTTAAAGCAAGTAAATACTCCAATGAATAATGCCCATCACTGCTAAAGCTGCACCCGTAAACGCATTGACGCTGTTACTCAGGGACGTTCACTCTATTGACTGGTGGAAAAAAAGATGCTTGTGGAAAAACCTTGAAACGGAAGTTACGCTGGAGATTTATTTTACTCAAAAGTAAACAAAACACATCCATCTGCATTTTACACAAACGACTAAAGCGTTGCTATGAGGTGCGTTTTGACACCCCAGAAGATGCAGAAATGCGTTTGCGGCCGGGGCCTATTTAGGGAGCTTTCGGCGCTCCGCGCACTCTCTAGCTAAGTTTTTCGGCAGCGGGAGAAAAAAGAGTGAGGGATAGAAAGGGCGAAAAAATCATAGAAAAAAGAAGAGAAGGTTAGTGCGACTTGAGCGAAAGGCTGCTTCCTGGTGCTGAAAGAGGATAGACGCCCCTGGTGTTACTAAGCTTAGTAACAGCGATAACTGAGTGAATGCGTTTACGAGGAAGTCCTGGTCTGCAACGAACTTGTACTGCAATTTAATCCTACCCGTATAAGCCGAGGCTGCCGATATCTGTTCTAATCGTTGTGAAACTGATGAATGACATTACTGATCACTGGCTGATCTATGCATATATTCTGAGTTTGACAATGTTGCTGTGAGATTATTTAGCAGTTGTTTAATATTGTTTTACAGCTTTGTTTTTTTATGTTATTTTGTTAACCTGTTATGAGCTGAATTGACACGTTTTGTGGCGATTATGCAACAGTCATGACTGTACTGCGCAATTTAGTAAACGAGATGCTTATCAACGTTTATACGTGTCAGGCAGTGATTGAAAGTTGAAGTGCTATTGAACACTTGTACTTAATTAAACATCTTGAATGACATTTTGAATGATTTTTGCACTCTATTTATTACATTGTTTTAACATTTGTGCAACTATGTGTTTATCAGAAAAAATAAGCTCATACGTTTTTTTCAGACCATAAAACCACCAAAACCAACAAAAGAAAATCATGAAAACAGGAGAAAAATAGATTTGTGATTCGTTAGCATTTAATTTATCCTTAAAGTTTTGGCCTATTTTACGGTTTCATCGGGTATTAAAACAATAAGATGATTATGCACAAAGTTGTCTGTAGTAACATTAATTTCTAATTCATAGTAAGTTTAGTTTTTCGTTTTGTAAAATTTATTTTTACTCATTATGCGACGGGCGTTCTAACAAGCCGCATTACGAATCTTGTCCGCCAATCTGTTTGTCCCATACGGGTTTTTTTGTGACACCGAAACAACAAGGCGCAGAAAAACCCAAATTGTTGTAAACATTTTACAGTGCAAGAGTAAGCTGTGCGTCAACATTTAGCTCAAAACGTCCAAAGACATAGTTACAGTTAGAGCTACCTCCAGGAGTCTTTGTGGAGAGCCGCATATCACGTGGACATTAGACCGACATCTTTGCTTGTTTTAAAGGTGAAACTGCTTCGACAAACTTAAAAGCACAACAATACGAATATTTTTATGGCTATGAAAGAGAAAAACCTGCAAAGTGTCGCAAAAAATCTGGATAAAGCACAGTCACTGACGCTAGTGAAATATAATTATATGTCTATTACGAAGTACAAAATTGTCATTATATTATTTCTGAGCTACAAAGGATTTTGCCGCCAAAAATGTCATTTTTTAAAAACACACAAATTTTATCAAAAATTTCGCAAAACATCCCGAACTTTGCCATTTTTCGCCATCCGCTGATAACGCCTTTTAACTGCTGATAACTTGTGACTACTCAGAGAAACATAGATTTGGGGTTGAACTTTGGGCAATGTAAAAATTGTCATTGCATTAATAATAGGTATATTCATTTTTAATCAGCAAGATTGTAAATTTAAAAGTACAACATAATGAACGTGCAGATAAGTAGGCCTTAGCCTTAACATTAGTCAACGTATTCGTATACAATTATTAAGCCTACAACGTAGTATCGCACCTATTTTGTTGCGCGCCAAGACGGTCGCAGTCTGCTGCGTTTGTAGGATAGGCTCACACAAGCCACCTGATAGCCATGGGGGATGAGGAGGGGGCGCTGAAGTCGCGAAACCTGACATCGCCAGATCTGACAACGCGGTACGAGATCAGAAGTTGAGCAAAAAGAACTTTTATTAACAGCGAGCATAGACACTGTAGTGTCAATCGGACCAAAGGCCATGGACATGTTTATGCGCACGCAAATAAACTTTATAAACACGTGCGCGCTGTTAGACCGATGAAATACTTGAAATGTATTAAAACTGGATGTTGAAGTGATTGATTGTGTTGTTTTGTGCCGTTATTTTCGTAACTAAACGTGTGTCAAAGTTTATTCAATGGTAAGCTGACTATGGGTTACGTAGAATTAAAGTTGATTTTATTTGCGTCATTTAGCCTTACTTCACGTTGTCAGAAACATCGTAAAACACTAAAACGATACAATAAAATACTCGTACAATAAAACAGGTCTCGCGATTTCAGTCGCCCTTTATAGCCAGAAACTACGATAGCCTATGCCTACAGTATTCATTGGCACAGACCACTGCCGCTAGGTAAGCGTCACACACACAAGCACGCAGGGCTAACACTTCCTCATCTAAATCACGCACAGTCACCCGATGACTTTTCTAATGATAGCTTGTATAGTGTGAGCCAACAGAATACTGAATATACGTTAATATAGTCAGCACAGTAATGTCGCTGTCCTTTTACAAGCCTACATCGATCTACTTCTACGTCGTTTTAGGTATGTAGGGTGGAGTCCATTACGTTTGTGGACTGTAGCTTATTTTGGTTCAGTGTATAAGCTAATTGTATGCATTAACTAGGCCAGTGCTAGAGGTTTATTTCTCGAAAGCTGCTCACCATGTTTAACTAAACAGCAAACTCATTATTTCTGCAATGAAAAACGTGTGGTAGTGGATATCATAAAAATGCCAAAACAATCAATAAAAGAATTAAGTCAAGTTAACAAAAGAGACAACAGCGAAAGTCGCTAATCAGTTTCTAAGTTAAACACAAATAACAAAATTAAGTCGCGATAGACAATACTTCGACAATAAACATTCGCGGTAGCAGGCACATAATCTTGTTGCGAAGAAAACTGACCTAACGTGTCTCCACAAAAAATTGTGTAGATTAAACAACTTTTAGAGTTTTGTTGTAGTAGAATTGAACACTTGACTTCATGTGGATAAACACACAAATAAAATAATAGGCCTAACCGAATTGGGACCCACAGCGCTATTGTCCAAAATGGACGAAACTATACTCTTACGCCATGCCAGTTATATTTTAAATGGCCATTTAAAGACATCGCGAGTACTTACAAACGGGCTGTAACTTGACAAGTGGGCCTATAGGCATCACTGTCGATACGTGACGATTCTAGGTCTTACATAAAATAAGACTAAAATATAGTTTTGCAGTAAACATCACCGGAAACGTAAAGTTAATGTTTGAAAATTACAGTTACTTGTGTCCACGAATGCAACGTTTTGCTTGATTATGGTTTTTACACGGTGGGATTGGCCGTATTTATGCGCAGTCTGCTGAAACACTACAGTCATTGTACTCGTACTTGGGTGTTTACTGATTATATTTGCAATGGTTTGAGCAGTAGCAATCCATAATCTAGTAAACGATACTTGCGGCGAATGTAGCAAACTTTAATTTTAAAAAACTGCTGTTGATTTGCACCGGCAACATTTGACTTCTGTGGCATCGCACGGCTCTCACGCGACAGCAACGCTTTGTAGCTTTACATAATAAACCTGTGTATTCCTGCATGTGCAGGTTTATCATATGTTACCATTATAAACGCAACCGAAGCGTCAAAATGTTACACGGTGAAAAATGAAACCCACTGTTTCTACACGAATGATTTAGAGTTGTTGACTTGGAATAAAGCGAAAGAGTTCTGTGAAAAAAGAAACTCAACGTTGGCGATCATTACTGATGAGGATATTGACAACGTGTTTCAGCAGTTCATAGTTAGTGACTCGTACCGCCTCATAGAAAACCGATCTGTCTGGATTGCTGCTCACGCTCGTCTCGTCAACAACAGCGTCAGTTGGCACTGGATCGTCGGCCAGAAGTCAGGTACAACTACTGGCACAATGCTAGCGTAAAATTCTAAAGTTTACTGCCGATTAACAAACAGGCATGTTAAGTTTACATGGTAATTTATAGCAATACTCCTGAGCCAACGTTTTCACGTCATATCGAAGTGTTAAGTACAAACCGACGTTGTCGTAGAAAGAGCGTCACAACTTTATTAAGATTTATACTAATCGATCAGTATTGAACGACACTATGACAGTAAAAATAAAACCGTATTCAAAGACAATAAAAAGTTACAACTGTTTAATTTTTGTAGCGTTATGGGATACATAAATGTCTATAAATAAACTAATACTACTACACAACAGCCGATATTCTTTTCGGGATCGATGACGTTGTGATTCTACCTTAAACTACACAATTAATAACACTCTTATTTGCGTTTACGCACAGCATAATGTATATTTTTTTATTATGATTGTGTTCAGCCCTTCCGTCGTCGGCCTTCCGTAGCCACGATGAAGACAGATGGTGTGCGACTGTCGGTGTAACCAACGGCGAGATTGCTCTCAACGCAAACCTCGGTACGATACTTTTAGTGAGTAATACCCTATTTACACCATGTAGCTGGCTCGTTGAACTTGCTCAAACGTTCATTGAGCTCTCATCAAGCACACATTAAACGCTCAGTAAAACCATCTTGATATGTGTTTAACGAATGCTTGGTGTGTGCTGTACGAACTCTTGTCGAGTCAACTCGTCTGGACGAGACAGCTTTAACGTGTAAACAGAGTACACCATACGCCTGTTGGTGTCGGTATGAATTTTATGCGGTCTGCCTAGACACCGCAAATTACCACAGATCATCACTGATCAGCTGAGGTGGCAGATATTGTTTTAGTTTTTGAACTTTAGATCGTTATGATGGTATTACAGAGTTAGGGTTAAGGTTTGGATTAAAGTTAAGATTAGTGTTGGAGTTAAGGTTAGAGTTAAGAACTGTGATGATCTGTGATGTTTTAACTATAGACGTAAAAACGTTTCAGAAAAAAATTAAAAATCGTCGAAAAACGTAAACAAGTGTCAAAAAATTAAAAAAAAACGTTCAAAAACGTTGACAAAAAACGATAACCTTTTTGTTAGACTTCTTGCCTAAAACCTAATGCTGTAATTGCAGTACAGCTAGAACTAAAGAAAGAGATAAAATTTTATTCAATTTAATTTCAACCGTGTAGTTATAAGACCACGTATCACTAAACTAAGTAAGTAAACTACCAGCACTATAGCCTATTAATTCGTTTGTGTAACTTTAAAGGCCCTTCTTGACGTTCTCGGTAGAATTTTCAAATTTTAATGAACGTTTTTTTAAAAAAAAAACGTAAAAGAACGTTTTTTCATCTATGGTTTAGACAGACCCCGTGTTGTGCAAATTTTTGCGAAGATTCTTTAAAACGAACTTGCCGTACAAGTGCGAGTACTACTCACGTAGTGCGGAACGCATGTGTTACAGTCGTGCGCATCAGTTGCCACGATTATTGTTGTTTGTAAAAATCACCACAAAACTATATTTTAAGAGTAACATTATGATAACATAAATTGCACGAAAACTAACAGGGTCTGTCTAAACACCACAGATTATCACAGATCAGCTGTGATGTCACTCACTACCTGTGCCGGATTAAAACCAAATGGGCCGAATGCTGTTGTAAAGAAAAGGGCCTATTTGTTTTTTTGGCATTCAAGACCGACCAAGAGACCTAGAACTCGCGCAACACAACCAGGTCCATATAGTATAGGCGTACTGGCAACGCAAATACGGGCAACGGGAAACAATCCTTTTTCTAAATGTGGTATATAGGCTAACTCACGACGTTATTGTAACGCAGCCTAGTAATGGTCAAGATTTTTGCACTGTTATATCTTCAACCGCAATGTCACATTCACACCATATATAAACTGAACAGTCTTTAGCCAACCGTACTTAAGTAACAGTCGAATTTATGGTATGGTTGTCGTCTGTCCGTCTGTCCGTCGTCTTTTTTTCTGTCACAGATGTAGGCCTATAAGGTGCGAAATATGTCTTAGGTTGTTATTGATCGCAAATAGAAAGTTGCATAAAGTAAAATGGTAAACGTACCCATAGCTGATCCTGGTGTCTAGGCAGTCAGCCTGCAGGTGGCATAGTCATAAACCCGGTGGTAGGCTGCCATTACTTTCCACCAGGCCGGCCGTTACCTTCCTAACCAGAGAACGTCAACGCCCTCTGACCGGTACCAAATTATACTGCTTGGTAAACATAAGCACATGTGTGTGAACAACTTGCCGAAGATTGTTAGCTGACAGTCCCCCGAGTCGGAGTCGATCCTGAGACTTTTCGGTCACCAGTCTCGCTTGTTAGCGTTAAACCACAAAGCCACAGAAAGTCGCATATTGGCTCTCAAATACCATGAAAATCATTGACCTTGGATGACCTTGAAGACTCATACCGCACTGCGGTATGACAATCGTGCGGTATTGCGGCTAAACGGAAAGCATACGTAGGGGTCGGCGATGGCACCGTCAGATAGAGCGCTGGCGACTTCCAAATAGTAACTATGTCTCCGTCTACAACGGTTTGGCCGGAATTTTTAATGGAATGTTTTAAATTATAAGTAGTCATATCTTGAAACAGTGAAAGATAAGGCCAAGGTTGCTATTGATCACTAATAGGACATCGCATACGCCCTATCAAATAAGATAAAAAAACATCGACCTTTGATGATCTTGAAGGTCACTGACAACCAGTACGGTCGGCTATCTTAGCGATAACTTGGCTTCTTCTTAATGAATCAAGCAAATATAATCCAGGGCTGCCAATTTATCATGCGGCCAAAGCTGGTGATAATTTTTCCTTTCGTCTCTTTTCTCATTTTCTCTTCTCTTCTTTTT
>Ga0209367_1013034_pt1 | contig 10772 bp, 12 predicted proteins | sample WorMetLIZISLAND2_FD_187412 | JGI IMG/M metagenome (GOLD analysis project Ga0209367, IMG submission 187412) | Marine gutless worms symbiont microbial communities from Max Planck institute for Marine Microbiology, Germany - Olavius geniculatus... ... | reverse complement strand
GACCAGTGCTGTCCAACCCGCGGCCCGCGGGCCGCGGGTTGGACAGCACTGGTCTAGTGCATGCGACGCACTGCTGGCCAGAGCCTATAAATATGGGTGACGGTCAGATAGCTTGTCACTTGCTGCTCAGACGTCGAACGAGTAAGACGTGTTTTCGCTTATAGTGTGAAGTCAGTTTTAGTCATTCAGCAGTTGAAAATTTGTCGGAAATTCAACACCGTGATTGAACGTTGGCCATTTTGTTTGGCCGTGCGATAGTTGGCGAATGTTTAAGTACTAGCAAGTATCGACGAGTGTTGTTAACTATCACCGCGGTCGGCCATATTGACTGGCCTTGATCGGAACTGTTCGCGAAGTGGTCGCTTATTCTGATACTGACGTTGAAGAGAATTGTTTGCTTGTCGCTGATGTTGACTTCTTCTTGGATTCGGTAGTCAGGTGCGGCGCGGTTAAATTATTTCCGGTTTGTCTTTTAGTTGTCCGTTCATAGGGACTTTATTGTTTTGGACCTTATTGCCAAATTTGTTTGCTTTCCGAAGATCCCCTAGGGTTTATTTACTCTTCAGTTAACTCCCTCTAACGGTTTGACGGCTCGGGTCCACATAGTTTCCCATTGCTAGTCGGTACCTACCCTCTACCAGGGGCGGACCGAGTTCCGTAGAAATCCTCGACTTAGTCCGGTTTTGACTCACGGAACTTCTGAGATAGTATTCAGACCCATAGCATGAAAGAACGCGGTTATAACCTAAGGCAACGCCCACTTCTGGTTTTGGTTTCCGATCAAAGTTCACTTCCGATTTCCACAATAGCGTCAATAGAAATCCAGACTCCTACAATGGCGAGTCACGGCCAGGAAAACTTAGGCTCCGATAGTGTACAAGGGATAGACATAGTGGCCGAGCCGGTCGACCCTGCAGCTACGTCCTCAGGGGATCAGTCGAATGTTCTGAATGTTGCTACTACTGCTCCTAATGTCGAGTTTACGCAAAATGTCCAGCAGCAGGCGGCTAGTGTTAATGTTTTGTATTTAATGGAGTTAATGGTGTATTTAATTATGTTTATCTGCGTGTTTACTATGTTTATTGGGGAATTCTTAGCTCAGCTAATTAATTTTTAATCACTTTGATATCATTTAATGTGTCTAAGTTATTGTCTTTTGGTTTGTTTTCAGATCGAAAAAAAGAATACCGTTGTTTCCTGCTTCCGTTTTCCTTTCTACTAGTCTGAGATGAGTCGGGACCGTCGGGTCGCTATCGATTCATCTCAGAAAATGTATCACACAATGTAGACAAGTTTCAAAAGATAAAATACTGTTTTTATTCTTAATTCACGTGTTCATTAAATGTGATCAACATTATCAAACTTACAAACTCGAAAGTCATCAACGACGCACCACTATTCGCAAGCTAACCCTATCGCTTCACTTGCTCGCTCGCTCGCTCGCTCTTGCTACGTCCTTCTTCTTCTTCTCCATACATGCGTGCGTGCTCGCTTCCGCGTCTGCGTATTTATACAAAATCTCCCTGGCAGGCGTGGCACCGCAGGCAGACGTGCACGCAGACCCGACAGACTATGCGTATAACGCTGAGGTCTCGGCGTATTTTCGTGACAGTGACAGTCCACAGCCGCCGTCAGCTTTCCGCTACGTGCCGCCATCACCGCCGCGCGCTACATCGCCCATCAACAGCACGCGAGCCAACAGTCGACAGTCACGTGCAACGGTGCAGTCATGGATCAGTCACCGCTCGGTCAGCCGACAATCGCGTCCAGCAAGTCGACAGTCGGTAGCGACCGTGCGTTCGCGCGCTGATGTACACTCGCGACAGTCAATACATTCGCTGGCAGCCGTGGATCCAGTCGTTGAGATGATACGCCGCATGATGGACAATCAACGCACCGACGCTGACCGACGTGAGCAACAGATGCAAGTCGACATTGCACGTCGCGAGTCGCAGATGGAGATGTCACGCAGAGACGGGAGGCGGCCGATAAAGCTCGATTACAGCTGGAGAATGAGCTGTTGAGAAAGGAATTGCTGCGGAGAAGAGACAAACAACTATGCAGCTGTTTTCGACGCCTAAATGTGCCTCCGTTGCGTACATAAACCACGCGAAAATAGATGAAGAATTTGACGACATGTTTAATTTGCATTGTCTAGCAGCTGTGAGCGCACTGGTAATAGCGCACATTGTGCTAAAGAGAAGAAAAACTATGCCGAAACAGGCGATAAGCTATTTCCGTGGCGACAATGTAGCATGTAGGCCTAGTGAAATCTCAGCCTATTTTTTATTATTCTGACTCTTGTGTCGAAATAAAGTGGTCATATCTTACAGTTTTAGACACTATAGCCTATAGGAATTCAAAAGCTGTGCGCGGCGACTGAGACAGCCACGCAGACGTGCGTCATGCAGCCGTGGGCCGGTCGGACGCTACGCTGTGATTGGCTGCAACTTGCAACTTCATGAATAAAATTGTGCGCGCACAATATTATCCTAATGAGGTCTGCAACGTTGTGCAACTTCTTGCAGCGTTTGTTGCAAGTTTTATTGCAGAGGTAATATCTTTTCTTGCAGCTGCAAGAGTTGCAAGTTGCATATTGCATGTTTTATTACAGTTGTAATAGGGGTCTTAGACGCTGATTGCATGCGTTGCCGGAAAGCTGGAATTATTTGTGGATTAATGGAACGGGTGAATATGGGAAGAGCAATTTTGGCTGCATAATACTGAATAAGCCTGATTTAAATACGTTATAGTGTCTTGGCATGGTTCATAGACCTTCTGTATAGATCTACCGCTAAAATTACTGATATTCGAATCGGAATAGGCTATTTGACGGCACCGGTAAAAATTTCACTCGAGTACCGTCTTGACGGTACCGTAGCCGCTTCGTTTAGTGAACCGCAGTGGCTATAGGTCCGTCTAGACGGACCCGGAAAATTTTTTTCAAGGTCCGTCCAATGTTGTCAGCATTTACGTAAATGAGTAAATCTATGCTCAGTGCTGCCACAATACGCTAGTCGCACTCGAATACGGCGTGAGGCTTCGGGAAGTTGCAGCGACGTGTTATATTTATAAATGATTCACCAGAGCCATAAATGTGAGACGACATCTATCGCCTGAGTAGACACAGGCATAGCCATATTCGGACAATGTTTATATAAAGTCTGTAGTGAGACATTCTTCGTTGCAGCTGTAGCTTAGTGCCTAAGCTATCGACCTCGTGTTTTGTAGGTTCAGGTTCGAATACCGGCTCTATCACTTTCATACTTTTTTCTTTTTCCAGTTAATACTCTAAATTATTATTGTGTTATTTTATCGTTTATTCAGCATGCTTTCATCGTCTAAAACAGGCTTTCGTCGTCGATATTAGTGATTGCGTATGAAATGTAAATGTAAATCATACAAAGAAATTCGCAAGAGGGCGCTAGTGTTTTGGGTAAATGAATAGGATTTATTACTAATATTATGATTATGGCCAGAGATAAAGTTAGAGTTAGGATTAGTGTTTAGGGTTAGTAGTAGTGTTAGAGTAAAGTTGGGGTTACGGCTAGCTTATTTGAGAAAATTTTGGGACGACATGTAAACACCCAAACTAGGTGTGTAACGTTGATGATGTAATCAAAACGAAGCCCGAGATGGTTTGGTACTTTGCCTACGGGCAAGCCCGTGATGTGCCGTCTGGTGCTGAGGTCGCTATAGTTGGCTGCCGTCCGCCAGGGCGTTTGTGTGGCAGTGCGAACATTGCCGCACAGACGCCCTGGCGTTGACGGAACTCTGAAAAATAAAATTTGAGTTCCGTCTTGGACGGTCCTTGAAAAATATTTTCCGGGTAGACGGACCTATAGCCACTGCGTTAGTGAACTAAAAATGGCGGAGCTTGAATGTGGAGGTAAATTTGCCGTTGAGTAACTTAGCGTTGTTATTATTAGAGCAAAAAACTTCCACAGTTAAAAAAAGCTATGCAAGGGCGATATGAGTCAACACTCGAAAATGGTAAAAATGGTTTTGGGGCGAAATTATTTTTTCGTACTCCACCTTTACTGGTGGGGTACAGGTCACTGCCGACAGGCAGTATTCTGACAGGCGTTGTTCCGACAGGCACTGTTCCGACAAGCGCTACCCTTGGGCATTATAGTACCATAAAAGACACCTCCACATGTGCCCATTTAAATGGCTGCTTCATATGTCGTCTGAATACGCACCTATAGGTTCAGGTTGATGCGTGCATCAACATAACGACAAACCCTATATACAAGTCGACTCAGACATACAGTGAGTGGCCAAAAGTGAGTAGCCATGCCAAAAAATAACACCGTGTCTGAAAGTAAAGTGCATCCTGGATTTCTTACGATAAGTTTATCAATTGTTGGTCGACTTTTGGGCCAACCATAAATTAGAGTTTGTCTGTGACAGAAGAAACATGTTATGCCTGACACTGAAGTAGTGGATGGATTTAGTCAAAACAAAATAGTCTCAGCATATTGGTAGCAAAGCAAAAAATGTAAACATCTGTTTATAAACAAGAATCAAAACTTGATAATTAAATAATCGCGTAGGTGGGATAGTGCCATACTGGAATACATAGGCGGATTCAGGGGGGCCCAAGGGGCCATGCCCCCCCAAGATGCCAAAGTCGCTCTTTTTTGCCTTGCATATGCAATGCATTATAAAAATTTGTGCAGTAAAACTAATAAAATCTATACTCAATATATGCATTTTTAGGGGGTTTTCATGCCCCAAAAAGCGTTTGCTTCCGGGGCTGTGCCCAGGCGTTTGGCCCCTACCCAAGAAGTTCACCTTCATTCTCTGCTTTCGGCCTCAATTTTGGCGTTTGGGACTAGTTTGCCTCTTGTAACTCCAATTTCTGGCTATGCCTACGTAAGTGTAAGCAAAAAATAAACAATAAAATAACGTCAGAGGCGTCTACACCATGCAAATGTTTTAAGAAAAATAGAGGGGAGGTTTTTTGGGAAATTAAGGGGGAAGTTGAATATTATTATTGTTCTGCATTTTTGATATATTTATGATATCTTGCAAGCAGAAGTGTTCTGTGATTTTTTAAAATTCGTTTTTCGCCAGGGCTATGCCCTGGACCCCGCTTGGGGAGCTCACAACGCTCCCCCTGACCTCTAGTCAGCTAGGGAGGGGGATACCCTCTCCCCATTCCCCACCTCATCTTGAGTTGGGGGGAAACTTGCTCCAAGGACTTAGAGGGATAGACACCCCCGAGTAACGCTCTTTATCACATGCAAGTTAATCTCCATAGCAGTCCTTGTATTCCAGGTGTGTTTATATACTGAAAACAGTATATAAACAGTATATATGACCAAAAGGTCATAGAAAAAAAACGAAATTTAGCACCAAGAGTCCACAAAAATATGCAATGTTGACCCCAAAATCTCCAAAAAAAATTTCTGGGGAGGGGGCACTCCACCCTCCTCGGCGCCTTTGGCGCCTCGACTTGGCTCGCGCCTTCGGCGCTCGACCTTGCCCCCCAACTTCAATTCCTGGATCCACCTATGCTGGAATACTGTTTGTCGGAATACTGCCTGTCGGAACAGTGCCGACCTCTTTTACTGGTGAAACGGAGTTGCGACCCTTCCGTGAGGAGCGAGGGACATGCCGACAGTCGTTATGGCATTGTGACTGTTGGCTTGACACGTCTACACTTCACACTGTCAACTACCCGACATGGTCTGGAGTCTTCAACAAGTTGAAGTGGCGAAATTGCATGGTCACTTACTCGCAAATTTCCAGTTTCACTTATGTTAATCAACTGCTTCTTTGCGTGCTCTGCCCTAAGGCAGGTTCCAGTGACGATGGCGCCATCCGACCCGGCTCTGTGTTCCTCTCTTCAGCTCTTCGTAACTGATCTTCTTGTTTTGTTGCTCCATAAGTAGATCCAGCATCTTCCTTCTTGGTTTTCTTCTTGGCCGTTTCCCTTCCATCTTCCCCTCTAGTACAGTCTTTAGAAGACAGTCCTGTCTTTGTCTTAAGACATGTCCTATCCAGTTTGCTTGGCATTGCTTGATGACTTGCATCAGAGAACGTTGTTCTTGCACCAGACACAAGACACAAGACTTCTTCATTTGACACGTGCTGTCCACCTGATCTTTTCCATCTTGCGCCTATTTGGGATTGGCAAAAACTGCCGGTATCTTGGGATCTGGCATCCTGGGATTGCAATCACTAATTGAGAGTGTTGTTGGTGTTAGATGTTAGTTCACAAGAAACAGAAACAACGGAAACTGTGCCAAAGACTTACTCACTGCTTCGACCAAGTGCTTTTTCACTGCCACCTGTTACTACTGCAACAACTTCAACAATTTCAGGTTTGTTTGTTTGCTGCTTAGGATTTTTTCGGCTTTGATCTGCTGACTCGTATGTCTTTCTGACATACTCTTGGTGCATAAGTTAGATTATTATTAGTACCGGTGGTATTTTATGCTGGTGTTGGTGGCTGTGGCGCTAGTGATGCAACGACAGTGAGACAGTTATGTAATCACAGTGACGCTGTTAACAACTGTACTTGAGGCCTACACACTGGCGAGCGATGCTTTGATGAGGCTGCTCACCAGCTTGTGCTAGCCAACTTACTTCTGTGCAGGTGGTAGGCTCGAAAGTTGTGTTTGACTTACACACAAGTATAAACGTTTGTCAACTGTTTAGTTTACAACAGCAGTAGCAAACCATTATCAGTGTTGGTGAACATCGCTCTCTGTCTCCCTTTTCGACCATCCGCGTGCACGTGTCTGCATGTGCCATCTTCCTCTTTCTCTCCATTCTCTGTTCTTGTCTCATTGTCCATCTCTCTGCTTGTATTCTGGTCTGTCCACCTTTGTCTGTTGAACATCTAGTGCCTGCCCACCCACCCATGCAATTTTACTTCTTGACACGGTGGTTGGCCATGTGATTGTCAGTTTTGACGCTCGCCATCGTCCACCAAGCTACAGCCACTGGAAGTTGCCATCGTGATGCAAGAAAAGTAAGCATGCAAGTAAGTAAGCCTGTGCAACAAATGCAAGCCACGCAACAGCACGGAAACCAGGCTTTGGTCATCACTATGGGGGGGGCTCATCTTGTCAGTCATTGCAAGTTGCTCTGATCACTCTTATGGCAACACTCACTTGCATAGTTTGCCGTTGTTGCTGGGCGTCAGCTCAATTGTTGGGACGTGAACGCCGTGAACTGATAGACAGTTATACGTCATACATGCTGAAGGCACGTAGTATTTGCAACAGGCTATATTTGTGGTAGAAGTCACCTCTGGCTTTCCATAGCTGCCAAGCCAATTCATGCACCGAGCTGGCTACACTTGCCGCATATTTTCATTGTTTTGTGTGCTTGTATAATATTGTGTTGCCATTTTTTCACTTTATTGTGTTATTATATTAGCACTACGTACAATATGTGCTAAAAAACATAATAAAGTGCAATTTGTATATAACTATTTTAATGGGTGTAATAGCATGTCAGTTCACAGATCGGCTGGCAGACTGCAAACTTCTCACTAATTTGGTTTAAATTCACCTTAATTGGACTCAACGTTATGTGAAAAATAACAAATATGATTTGACAGTACACATGTGATTATTTAGCAGCATCCAAACACTCCATAACAAAGGATTTTTGCAGTATTTCATAATGCTGCAGCATTGATGTTGCTATATTCAAGCTGGCGGTATTGGTTTGCCAGTGCCTCAATGGGCGTGCACCTGCCTACCTGGCAGGTGACTGCCGCCTGCTCTGTTGCCAGGACATACCGACATACCGGTAGTGACAGTGAGCTGACATCGAGCATAGTAGAAGGTTTCCAGCTTTGTTGTAGTAGTCATTGTTGTTGCAGTTGTTCTAGTTGTAGTTGTTGTTTGTCAAGCAGGACTTAGTGACAGTGAGAATGCTACATCCAGCGCAGGTTCCGGATGCTTCCAGCTGCGACCATCATCACTTGAAAAGCACACTGCATCTCTGTTCAAAGGTTTTTTCGATACTGACACTGAGTACTGTTAGCCTCTAGATTTATGCTCTGATTGCTTTGTCCATTCCTTCTTTTCTCTTGTCATATTTTTTCTGCTCCTACTTTGCTTCGTGTATTTTTTTTATCCACTGTGCCTAAACTGGGTGGCATCATGGAATCATAAGTTTGGGGCAGGGAGCAGGAAGTTGCAGTTTTCTCAAACACAATTGCAAATTTTCGATGGAGTATGTATGGATGTGCAGAATGTCAATTTTGGTCTGTAAGCTCTTACAATTATGTAAAATTTTGAGCTCCATGTGTAGTATTTTTCGATGCAAATTTTCCAACAAGGTATCTGACAGGCTAAAATGTAGGGGTATCCCCTTTACCACAACACAACTGGCCTTACCCCTTATCTTTGTCTAACATTATCCATAAAGACTTGAAACTGAAGTGTTTTGGGTTGACCTCACAAAAGCTGCTGTAGCTATTGTTTGCTTAGGCAGATTTAACTGAAATTTGGCAGTTTGATTAGCAATGAATGGCACATTGTTAGTGTGAAACTTTGTTAGAATCAGCTGTTGTTTGTTGGAGTTACACAGTTGTAAAGTAACAGAGGTATTGAGATTTATTTAGATTGGACATTTTTATTGCACGATGTCTAGGGGATTAGTTTTTTTACCGGACACAGTGTATATGATGTACACTTGTTTTTAGGGAAATATGTCTTGTTGGATGCTGTGTTTGTTTTTGGCCTTTTTGGTTTAGTAGACTTACTAGTTCATCCACACTGGTCACATTCTCTTTAGCACATGCATGCTTCAGTCTACTACTTTCATGCATGTCTAATTTTTTTTTTTTTGCGGTTTATTTTCAAAAAACTTCACCAGAATCTTTTGTGAACTGTATTTTTTGAATTCATTGCTAAATAGCATGTTATATTACCGGTGTGTCAATACAACATAAAAATTATTATTTACAATAATATTGTATTGCTTTTGTTTAAAAACTCAGGAAATGTATCAAAAACTGAACATCATGTACTTTTAGTATGAAAATTGGTACAAAGTTGTTTTATTATATAATTTTTGGCATATGCATTACTGTGATTTGAGTGATTTTTGACAATTTAGGTTTCACATGGTAGTGTAGTGACAGTTAAGGTGTGGTGGGATTGTTAATAAAGACACTATTGCTAAATGTTCACAGTGTGTGCCAGTGAAAGAATTTTGAAAATCGGTCAATATTTAGCAAAGATATGGACAAGCACAAATGGGACATTTTTTGAGATGGGCATAGATGGACAGTGTTTGTTTGTGTTGTGTTATGGACACAAGTACACACTGCTACTAGATAGACATTGTTTGTTTTTTAGTCCGCCCGGAAGCGATAGCTTGCGGAGCGGACTTAAGTTTTAGCCCAGATGTTTTATTTTTTTTTCCAAGCGCGAGATCTTCGACATGGGTGGGCCGACCGGCGTGAAATTTTGCACGATGGTTAACACTAGGCCCAATTTTATAATGCTGGTCCAAAATTTTGGGGGGCACCCCCCCAAAAAATTTCAGGGGCCAAAAACATGCAAAATTTAGCCCGATTTAGGACGACTTCGAAGTTCGGCAGCAAATATCTTCGAAACGGATGAAGATATTCAAAATTGGATAGTCATTCCGTCTACCATGATTCCTCCTGTGTTAGGCGAAACAAGTCCGGTAAAGTTTGATCCAGGGACCTTGGAGATCTCGATGTTGAATCGTACCCACCTAAAGCACATATTTTGGAATAACATACTTAGGCCTTTAGGGGGTGCTGCGCCTCCAAATTTTTACACGCGCTAGAGAATGACCAAGTCTTACTAGTGCACCCCCTACCGGGGACAGGGCCCCCCTTACAACTTTTTTCAAAGGGGGGTCAAAAATTGGCTTAAAATGCAATAAAGGAGCACTTATAACTTCAGTGTTAGGGGGTGTAGCCCGACGAAACTTTGGCACTTGACGCGGCTCTAGGTTGGGATGTTAACGCAAGTACAAAATTTGGGGGCACCGCCCCCTTAAAATTTGGGAGGGCAAAAACGTGCAAAATTTAGTACGTTTTACGACAACTTTCGAGTTTGAGCACAAATATCTCTGGAACCAATGAAGATAGCGACAAAATCTAAACGATGTTGACGAGAACGATCTTTTCGGCGTTGAACAAAAACAATTTTGTGAAATTCGGTCCACTATGAACCAAGTTATAAGCGCTAATGTTGACCTACCCTAAGTCGCATTTTTCAGAAGACCATATTTCAGCCCATAGGGAGTACTGCGATTCCAAATTTTTACACGTGCTAGAAAATGACCAAGTCTTATTAGCGCATCCCCACCGGGGATGGGGGCCTCCCTTACAATTTTTTTGAAAGAAAGGTCAAAAATTGACTTAAAATGTAATAAAGGAGCGCTTATAACTTCGGAGTTAGGGGGTGTAGCCCGACGAAACTTTGGCACTTGATGTGCCTCTAGGTTGGGGTGTTAACACAAGTACAACTTTTGGAGGCACCGCCCCCTTGAAATTTGGGAGGGCAAAGAATGTCCAAAATTTAGTACGTTTTATGACTACTTTCGAGTTTGACCACAAATATCTCTGGAATCGATGAAGATAGCGACAAAATCTAAATGATGTTGACGAGAACGATCTTTTCGGCGTTGAACAAAAAAAATTTTGTGAAATTCGGTCCACTACGAACAAAGTTATAAGCGCTCATGTTGACCTACCCTAAGTCGACAATGCGCGTTCGGCGTATGCCAATGCATTTGAGTTCGGGCCACGTGACTTTGAT
>Ga0209367_1013033_pt1 | contig 10772 bp, 5 predicted proteins | sample WorMetLIZISLAND2_FD_187412 | JGI IMG/M metagenome (GOLD analysis project Ga0209367, IMG submission 187412) | Marine gutless worms symbiont microbial communities from Max Planck institute for Marine Microbiology, Germany - Olavius geniculatus... ... | reverse complement strand
GTGGCTTGGTAGTCTAGTGGTTAGCGTGTCGAACCCAATGACCGCCAGGTCGTGGGTTCGATCCCTAACCACTGCACTCTCAAGTAACAACCTTGGGCAAGTTGTTCACACACCACAGCCCGTCGGTGCGATGCCCCAGTTTGGGGGCCCTGCCGACTAAATATCCAAATATCCCAAAAAATCCAAATCATCGACGTTCTACTTTATGCATCGACGTTGTCGCATTCAACGAACGATCAAAATGATGATGGAAATTTGCAGTGTCTCACGGAAAAATGCAACTTCCCTGTCTCGCCTTGTTTTTTTAACCTACGACCTTGATAGTTAAAATGCATACCAGTGCATTTGATCATCAGTTATCTGTGTTGTTTCAGCGGTGTTATTAAATCGGTGTTATAGCCAGAACATTTTTGAATGCTAAAAAATCGGTAGGCGGTCATGTTAAAAAGTCTATAACTTCGTCGTTTTTCAAGACAATCAAATTCCATTTGACAGTAAAATGTAAAAGTTTTCAGTAAATCAATCAATAAAATTTTAAATTAAAATTCCAAACGGTTGCTAAGAAAGCAGCGAAAAACTTTAAGGGGTTTACTTTTTTGCCGCACCTTGCATATGGTGTTCACAGTCACACCAATATTTTACAGTCAGAGATAGCATAGTCGGTATTGCGCAATTCGTTGCTATTTTTTTACAAAACGTGCAAGTTTCCGAATTTCGGAAATAAGCCAATAGGTCTATTTGATGCAGCTATTCCAAAGTTTTGGTATAGCTTACTTTTTTGCCTGACCACTCTGTAAGCTGTGTCATATAATACCCTTCCGTTTCTAAAAAACGCCTGCACCATGCTCCCACGCTCAGTAACTGTAATACAATCGACATTCACACGACGGCGACTTCCAGAATAAATGTGCTTGAACGCTAAAAGCTTTCGTTGACGTTGCCATAGCGTCAGAGCCAGTAACATAATTATCAGACACTCGCAAAGTGCGTGCTGGCATATACACGAAGCTAATCACGTGTGACGGTCATCTATCTACGTTTTCGCGCCATTATAGCATCGCCGTTTTTGACACTCTTAGACGTATGAAGACGACATGGCAGGAACCGTGAATATCGACACATTTCAGAGCACGGCCATTTTTCGGAACTTCGAGCTCGTTTGCGGAAGCATGTCAAGGCCAACATTTCAAATGACATTTGAACAGATACTTCTGTAATTCCAACGGTATTCAGAGAACATCGAAATTCTGAGTGCTCAAGTTATGACAGCTTGACGACTACTGTAACTACTGTTGTCGTTGTATTTGACGGAAGATGCGGCAGCAGCTGTTCTCTCATGTTTGCTATAATGTGTGGTCCTTTCTGGTGCATACCTGGATCACCAAAAACAAATCCTAGACGCACAGATAGTGTTGGCCTACATCTTTTTGCGCCCAGTCGGTCGGCGCCATTATTGCCAGCCGTTACGCTATTGAGATAGCGTGGTCGAATTTTCCACGTCGTCTGCGCGGAAGACACGCGCGGTCTGCAACGACGCACTGCCTGATAACGCCGGTAGGCTACGACAGAACTAAAGCGATGTCGATTGCGCGAGTGTTGCGTCACTGATAATGTCGACTGGTACAGTTATTGGGTTTGCGCTGCGCTGTAACACCAGAGTAGGCCTTCATAAAGGTGATCGTGGATTGGATAACAATGATCTATCTAAGTGGATCGCATCCTGTAGCTTCTAGACAACCCACTGGTGCATATTGCAACCGTTTCAGCTGCTCCTGTACGTAATTCGGCTGCACCGACATAACTCCAAACGATAAAGTCATTTAGTTGGCTATGCGGATCACGTAGTCTCGTTAAAGTTCGTGACTGAAATGACATTCTATTGAATATTCGTATTCCATCACCAGTCAGCTCTTTCAGACGCATGCGTTATTTTGCTTTTAAACACCCGTCCTCTGCTACCCCAGTGACCAGGAACGGCGCCACAATTTTCAGAGTGGGAGTATATTTACTGCAAACGAAATGATCAGAAATTTTTGTGATTGTAGGCCTACTCTCACATATGCTATTCTAGGGGTACAACCGCTACAAAGAGAGAGGCATGCAGAAAGCCTATCAGACAGCGTTGCTGCAATATCTTACTGGTTGTGCTCCTCGTGCATTAATAGGCCTATTAATGAACATTCCAAACAGCGATAAACAATCATAAGGTACGCACATTGCACGATGTTTCTATTACCACCACAGCGGCGGCAGAGCGTAGAAAATATAGAGGTCAGATCCCTTCCCTCGCCCCTTCAGCTCTAGTACCCCACAGACGTAAAACGTAAATTGCATGTACCCCCTGCGGGATACAGGCCGCAAAAGTGGGTGGTAAGTACGTCGTTTGTGAGTGTATATGTGATGTCAACCTTGTACATGGTTATGATGTATTCAATAACACGATATCATAATTCACGCAACGTAGACAATATAGGCCTACGACATTTAATTAGCACGCAATCGCTTTGTATAGATTCCCGCAAAGAAACTGAACACAACAGCAGGCAGTCAATTTAGTCCCATACATTCATTCTATTCGACGTTAATTCTTCGTACATACCATATACGTATCGCTAACTCTGTTCCTGTAATACTGTAACATTAGTTTTACATTAATGAACTCGAACTACGGTCGTAGTCTAATATAATATTAATAAAAAGAGTTCTCAGTATCCGGATTACAGAACGTGCTGTGCCGCTGGCCCGGGGTCGGTGACATAATCCTGCTGAGATGTCCGACCGTCGTCACAAAGTTTAATGTCGGAAGTGGACGTGCAGAGGCAGCAGAAAACGTGCATATGAGTGAATTTGAGTGATAGACGCATCAGTCGTCAGCCTGAGGATAATGTGCAATTGAAACATGACAGTGCGAGTGCTCCCCGGCCCATACGTCAATGCCGCTCAATGTTCTGACCTTTACGCACTGGAAAAAAGTTAATTATCACCGCTATCATCTGGGCTGCATTGAGAAAACGAGAATCAACCCATGATTAAACAACGACTCGTGTAACATTTTCAATTAATTGTATTTTGCTATCTACACTGTGTCTGGAAAAAAGTAACCCATAAGTATCGTACAATGTCATATCTAAACCAATCTGAAGAAAGTTTCGTGCACTTAATTCAGAATAAATTGCTAAAAAGTTCACCAAATTTAGTTTAAAAATATTTTTAGCGGAGTTATTAATTGTTGAATATCGATAACAAAATATCTTTGTTGCCAATATGGCGTTACATGAGTAAACCCTTCTGTTGCTGTACATTTGCGCTACTCTAACAAACAACATTCTGCGTCAACAATGCCTCACTTATTGCCTGTCAAAACGCTAAATTTTACTAAAATTTGCCAAAATAAACCAAAGTTACAGTGGCTGCTGTGAGGTAACCCTAATACACTTTAGTTTCATCATTTTCATGTTTTTGTGGATGACGTCACACACAAAGACCTAAAACTGAAGTGTTTCGAGGTGACCTCACATTAGCTGCTGTAACTATTGTTTGCTTTGGCAGATTTAATTGAAATTTAACACTTTGGTTAACAATAACAGGCGCATTGTTGACGTGCAATTTTGTCTGAATTAGATGTTGTTTGTTAAAGTTACGCAAATGTATAGTAACAGAGGGGTTTACTCGGACTTATGTAACGCCATATTTGTAACGAAGATATTTTGTTATGAATATTCAACAATTAATAACTCCGTTAATAATTAATATTTTTCAGCAAAAATTTGGTACTCACTTTGGCAATTTGTATTTAATTAAGCCCACAAAATCTTATCCAGATTCGTTCAGATTTGACATTTTTATTATACGATGTCTAGGGGGTTACTTTTTTCCGGACACAGTGTATATAAAAATGCAATAGACTTAGTAAATTAACAATTCCTCAAAGCGTCCAGATATGGATTGTGACCCGCATTATGACCATGCATAATGTAATCAATTGTTTCATCTGTTACGCTTTACGACATCAAACAACTTCATCAAAATCACTTACTTCAACAATGTTGTAGGTAAACTAACAAAAAAACAAACATTGTCGAACAGCGATTAAACGTTACCGTAGCTTTTTCCAGCTAATTTATTATAAAACTGCGATGATTTTATTTGTTGCAGTTCAGTAAAGCCCAAATTCCATTACGCTGACTTTGCGACAAAGTTCGGGACAAGTTCTCGACAAAGTCGCGGACTTGTCGTGGACACAAATCATAAAAGTTCGCGACACAAACCACGTCGCCGACTTTCATGATTTGTGTCCGGGACAAGTCCACTTGCCACGGACTTTGTCGCAAACATCTCGACATGTCGACGAAATGGTTTGTGTCGGCGACTTTCATAATTTGTGTCCACGACTTTTCCCGCGGGGGAAGTTTCGGTGAAAGTCGGCGTAATAGAATTTGGGCTTAACCAATTACGTTATTGCATCTCTGTCATTTAACCGGCTTTAAACAGAATGAATGTGCACAAACATGCCAAGTATGTTTACAGCTATAAATTCAATATATAAAAAAATTATTGAAACTTTTATTGAATTTTGAATCACATGACTTTCATCACATTTTACAGTTGTTTAGTACGCACTTGTCGCAAAAATTGCAGTATAAACCACGTCCGTTTGCCTTTAGCCAAAACAATTCCCTGAAGACATCTGAAGTTGCCTTCTGGGCAACTACAAAGTTACCACGAACGCAAATGACGTCAGCGCCGCGATACAAACACCAAGTAATGGTGCCGAATGGCAGGTTTACGCCGACCATTAGCTTCATCGGCTGGAAGCGCGACGCAAGGCAGCATGGGACGTCGACATCTTGCAAGTCAACGCAGATATCTGTACATGGACACATAGCTTCTGACGCTGGCACACGCTTCAGCGCGTCTGTGCCATCACCACAGAATCAAGACGATCTCTAGTCAGTGTCACGTTTATCTCCGGCTTTATTGTCCAGAAAAAAATACGCCTGAAAAGCTTATCCCTTCTGATGCTTAGACGCTTGCCTCCTTCCAGTCATTAATTGTAGAGCCTGCACGAGCTTTTGCTAACATGAGAATAGATGAAAGAATTGATACACCACTGCGTGACATAACTCAAGACAATTTAATGTCACGTCTGAAACTAGGCTAAGATGTTATCGAAATTTACAATTTACATATTATGCCCTACAATTGGAAAGTAAAACTTTTGCTGTAAAACGTTGACACAATGTTTCGTGTCGTCTGCTAAAATTAATGATTTTTGGGACAACCGCTAAGCTGTAAGCTTAAGATCGGCCCTCTGTCGTGATGGTCGTCGTCTGTCCGTCAGTCCGTCCGTCACGGATGTGGTTAAACGGTGCGAAATAGGGCCTAGGTTGCTATTGATCACTAATAGGAGATCGCATACTGGCTTTCAAACGACATATAAATCGATGACCTTGGATGACCTTGAAGGGTCATAACGCACTATGGAATGGAATGTTTCAAGCTATAAGTGGCCATAAATTATCTCGGAAACGATGCGAGAGGGGACCAGAGTTACTATTAGTCACTAATAGAAGTGGCATACACCCTTTCAGATGACATAAACATCATCGACCTTAGATTACCTTCAAGGTAAGCGACAACCAGTACGTTCGGCCCCACTTTACCGAGAGCTGGGTTTTTTATGGTCATTATGTTTTTATAAACTGTAGCAAAAAATGTCAACAAAGCGTTTAGAGATTTAAACTATTTACGGTCAGTGTTTCGGGAGAGACACATGCTGGCAAATCACAGGCAATCGAGAAGCTCCGAATAATGTGTTCTGGTTTTGTGACATCGACTATAACAATATTGCGGAAAACGTCATAAGGTACGCCTATCAATGGAGTCGGTTGCATGCGGGCGGCATATGTCACGTGTCTTGGATCGCGCCGGTGCCCAATTATAGGATCGCCCCCAGAAAAGTCTCCCTCAGCCGACAATTCACCGGAAAATATCCGTCCCGTCCGGCGGCCGCCCGCGGGCAGGACGGATTTTTTACCGTAAATTGTAGGTCTGGGAAGTCTTTTCTGGGGGCCATCCTATAATGGGGAACATTTTATGGGGCCGGCGATATTTTTGAAGACATATCAATTCTGTGATTATCTCTCCCGGGACGGATTTTTCATGGTGGAGACATTTTAATGTGACACCGGCACAAGTCCCGATTTTGTTGTCAGCGTGATCGCTCCAGTCAGTGAGCGGTGCAGGAAGCACAGCACACATCACACGTCAGGACCCGCGTGACGAAAGCCAACATCCTGTCCGGTTGTCGTGAAAATTGTTCCTGCAGCTGGTCCGCTCCTAGTGGCATGTCGATCAACCAGAAAAAAGTCCGCTTCATATGACGCCAACGCGCAGATTTGCAAAACCACCGCCAGTTTGCCTGACGGACAGAGATTACAAGAAAAAATGCAGTTAAGCTACAGTGGTTAAGCTGCTGTTGATGAAAAAAATGACCACCAAATGCTATCCAAGTACTTCAAATGCATGATAAGCAATCTGAATTAACGACACACAAAATAGTTTGCGTACTATTTGTACTATATTGGCATATACGTTTGATTCTGATTATAACTGATTCTGATTATAACTAATGATTCGTTTCTGTTTCATTTTCTTATATTGTCTTAATGTTGTTGCTGATGCCATTTATGCAATAAATGATGAGGAGGAAGATGATGATGATGAAGATAATTATGTTCAGTGCTCAACAAACGTTCAAAGTCTCTCAGAAAAAAATCTGACACAACAATACGTTCAGCAGTAGCATCACAGCAGCAGCAAAGGTAAGATTGTTGCAATATTGCAGTGCACAAAATCCAGTAAAGTAGTTAATTAGTACATAAATGATATTTACTGACTACTTTTGCGAACTTCCGACTGACTACATATTTACTTTTAAAAACAGTCTAACTTCTGAGTAAGCCTGGTACCTTACGGCTTCTAGTTAGCTCCTGTTCGTTGCTATTCTGTTAAATGCAGCGCACCAGGTTTCCGCGAATTCACGATTCTGCGCAACTAACTGACGCCAGGTCGTAGCCTAACTAGTCTGTGATTGTGAACAATGGTTTCCGCTGGGCGATCTGCACCTTCTTCCACGTAAACGGTACTGCTTTTATTTTCACGATAAATTCGCCCAATACAGAGAGATTTTTTTTACTAATTCGTTTACAGATAAACTGCAGAACAAGACCGACGTTAGTTCTGATTTAGGATGACGCAAGTTAAAAAATTCTGTTTGATAATTTAATTTTGTTCTTTTTAGCGCTTAAACGTGAGTCAACTTGCATTTAACTTTCGTTTGTAAAAAATAAGTTCTCGTTCGCCCAACGGGGCTTGGATAGATATTATTACACGAACAATCACGTAGCACGCAAAAACACGGTGTGCTACTAATACTTGACGTAGCCAGTTAATATATACTTTTGATTCCGAAATCAAACTTCACACACTAGTAAGCATAGACATGTGCTACTATTTTTAGTCGACGTGTGTTGAACTTTAGTTCGTCAAAAACCTATTCAATAGATTTCCTGTTTCTGTTGCACGCAAAAAAAACAAAAAACACAAACATACACGTCTTTCTAGCCATTTACGTAAATGCAACAAGTTTCGTAGCGCGGAATCGTGAATTCGCGAAGACGAGCTGCGCGTTAACGTGCTGCGTATGCGTTCTGTTTTGACGACTTATTTTTTTGTTACAAAAGTCGCCTACAAAATTGCAATAACAAAGTGCTTTAATTTGCTAACATTTTGGTGGCTTGCTGGTTTAGTGGTTAGCGTTGGATACGAGACCGAAAGGTCCACGGTTCAATTTCCAATGGGTGCACTACCAAGTAACAACTCTGGGCAAGTTGTTCACACCTACCTGCCTGTGTAGGTGCAAGTGTCTAGTGGTTAGTGTCGACTCGTAACTTTCAGGTTGCGGTTCGATTCTCGCTGCCGGTCATTTGCAAGCAACCTTGAGCAAGTTGCTAATCTATTGTGTGCTCAGGCCAACTCAGCCTCCTACCCTTCGTGGGATAGAAAATGAGTAGTAGGCTATGGTGTGAAAGCCAAGTGTGGCTGATTGGGGCGGTGGTATTTCTGCTAGCTGCAAACCGCGGGTCCACTTGTTTGTTAACGCGAGCAATGGATAGCCGCATAATGCGCTGCGGTATCATTAGCTCATGCCAATCAGCTGCCACTTTCGACATTGTCAAAGCGCTTCTGGCCACAAGTTCGTCTCATTTAAAAAGCGCTATAGCAAGTACTTGACTTTACTTATATCTTTACCTTTACTAAAAATGTTGACTATTTTTTTCGGCAACACCGAAAACAACAATTATCCAGGCACTGCATGATAATTTGAAGAACAGTTTTGTGATATTTCAGTAAACTGAAGTATTAAGATGACATACGGCAAAAATATGAAATTACGTATATTAAAACGGATTAGAACCGTGTACGGAATTATGTGGAATCATTTTCCGAACGCGGCGCAAAGTGTGCGCGTGTGCTGCGAATTATCATAGTTCGGTCGTGTCAGTCAGTCACTGCAATGCGAAGTCCTGACGAGAAGAAATGTTCGTTCGCATGGCGTGCTTATTGCACTGCTGGTCACGTACTGTGCCCAGGTCGTGGTGGCATTATGCAGCATGGCGCTTTCCCGCTTGGACTCGTCTGTCTGTCGTCCGTACGCCGTGCTATATGCTAGTGGTCGCCACCAGTTCAGTCGACCATTAACGATTCGATATCGCACTTGTCAGCGTCCGAATCTGGCGTCACGCGCCGCCGGAAATTGGGTCGTTCCAAATCTGCACTTCGACTGTCGCGTATATGGACTGCCGGTGTCACATTAAAATGTCTTCCCTCCCACGAAAAATCCGGCCTGGGAGAGATAATCACGGAATTAATATGTCTCCCCCTTTTTATTAAAATATCGCCGGCCCATGAAAATGTCTCCCCGTTATAGGATCGCCCCCTCCCATCTTCAGAAAAGGCTCCCCGGCCAACAATTTACCGGTAAAAATCCGGATTTTTGCAGCTATATTGTCGTTCGGGAAAGACTTTTCTGAAGGGCGATCCTATAATGAGACCCCGGCACATTGTAGTGTCGGCCTATAATAACCAAAAACTGTTGCTATAGGTGCCTAAACAGTATGTGCTATAAACCTAACGTATGCCGACGCTCCGCGTTATTACTTCCGACAAGAACGTTATGTTTTGACTGTTTTTTGCGTCGTAGCGTCTGTCCGTTTGTGTGCAAGATGACTAAAAATATGAACGGATTCTAATGAAAAAAATGTTGGAAGATCGAGCAGTGTCCGAGAAAAACGTGAATTAATGCAGGAAATGATCCGAATTCTTTTGTAAACTTTAGATCATCCACGATTTTTATGGCATGCGTCTTAACTGTATGCTGTGGTCGTTTCTGTCTTTAATAAAAACGTGAAGTCCTTTCCCGAGCCTTAAGGCACATTGGGTGTCGCTGATCTCCGTTTCCTTAGCCCTCAGCCAGACACCAGTTTTTACCCAGCGAGACCACGGATGCGGGTGAAGCCGGTACCAAATTATACTGCTTGGTGACAGAGGCACATGTGTGTGAACAACTTGTCTAAAGTCGTTACCCGGCAGTGTACCGGTGCGGAGTCGAACCTGCGCCTCTGAGTTACCTCAGGATTACAAGTCCGACACGTTACCGTTAGACTACCGAGACACAACTCTGTCTTTAATACTTCCCATAAAAGTACGTAACGTTGGCTATTGCTGTTTACGCAATATATTGGTACTTTTGTTTCTTTTAAAACAAATTGTTAACAGTAATGCCGTCGCAGTAGTTTTCGATAATAGTAACCTGTCTCTACGTAAGTTTACTTTTCAAAATAAAAAAAAATATTTAAATTTACCAAACTAAAACCAAAGTATTGATGTCGATTGACACGTGAGTGGCAGAAAGGGTGAGCAACTGAGCAAAGTAGCTCAGATTCTAGCGAGGGTGGCCCCCAAATCAACCTGGCTACGGTCACACGCTACTTCAGCCATTGTTTGCCGTAAGAAACTTGCAGCCTGTACTGCAAGTTAATGTGTACGACTTTAGTTTTTGAATTGCAAACGTGGATGGCACAGTTAGCCAAGCGCGTGTTCACGACGGTCTACAGGATGCGGCAAAAAAGTACCCCCTAAAGTTTTTCGCTGTTTTCTCAGCAACCGCTTGGAATTTTAATTTGAAATTTTAAACATTGATTTGCTAAAACCTGTTAAATAAAATTTGATTCTGTTAAAAAATGACGAAGTTATAGACTTTTTAACATGACCGCCTACCGATTTTTCAGCATTCAAAAATGTTCTGGCTTCAACGTTAATTTAATAACATCGTTGAAACAACACAGTTACCTCAGTTACCGGGTTCATATCAAATGCCAGAATTCCATTCTCACTGTGAGTGTTCGAAGTGTCCACCGCCAGCTCCAACACAAGCCTTCAGTCACTTTGAGAAGTCTTTCAAAGATTTGTCGATCGGTCTCTGTGGCAGGTTGTCCCAGATAACCTGAAGCCCTTGCTTGAGTTCAGCGATTGTCTTCGGCTTTGTTTTAAGCTTGCGGTAAGCTTCCAACATTGCATCCCACACGTGATAGTCCATTGGGTGCATATCCGGCGAATTTGAAGGCCACTGGTCTTTGGTGATGAAATCTGGACAATTGGTCCGCAGCCAGTTCTGTGCGCTGCGCGGCGTTGCGCGCTAACGTAACGTG
>Ga0209367_1013032_pt1 | contig 10773 bp, 5 predicted proteins | sample WorMetLIZISLAND2_FD_187412 | JGI IMG/M metagenome (GOLD analysis project Ga0209367, IMG submission 187412) | Marine gutless worms symbiont microbial communities from Max Planck institute for Marine Microbiology, Germany - Olavius geniculatus... ... | reverse complement strand
CATTTATATAGCGCATTATCATAGCAGACAAGGCCTAAAAGTAATCTCTAATGCGCTCGGTGCGCTATGTCCGTGGATAAAACAGGAAATGACAACAAACGTTAAAAAGTCCAATGTAAGCGTCACGATCGTTTTAGTTCATTAATATGCAGGAAGACTGTTCAGCGCAAGAGGATGCCGACGAACCGGCCGTCATTACAGGCAGGTTAAAAATAACCTTCCTCAGCCTCCCTGGATGGCTTGACGTCATATCGCCGAACTGAACGTCAGTAGCCTCGACCGGCTGAAATATGGCTGGCAGGTCTAAGTCCAATCTGGCCACCTGCATGGATACATCTTCGAAGGTGTTTTAATTCACCGCAGAACACGGCTAATCAGAGCCGAAAAGTATAACAAAGCAATCATATGCAATCCCAGAACTGTTACGCACATGATCGTCGCAACATTAGTGACTTTATGAACAGAACCAAGAAAAAAATCAAATTTAAACAGACAACAGCACACGTGTGTCTCACGCACGAAGCGCACACTATAGGCCTATTACACGTTTTTATAGGCCTATTTAAAGCTGAACCAAATCAAATCAAAAGTTTCTTCAATGCAACAACTGTCGTACCGCAATAATTATTGTAAAATAAATAACATGATAAAACAATACAGTCAATAACTATCACAAACAGCACGTGCCACTTTTATCGCTGAATAACAACAGTTCAGACGACAAAATTTACAACAATAACGCGTGATGAAGCATTACTATCTGTTGCACGTATTTCACAAGATAGCGTGGCAACAGATAGACGTCAAGTTAGCCGCGTCGTAGTGTAAGCAAGTAAGTAAGTAACTTACGCAGCACATAACATATTTCACAAGGTAGTGTATAGCGACACACAGAGTTACCTGTGTGCTGGTGTATCCGCGTCCACAGCATAGCGAGTGACAGCTGTCAGGTCCGGTGGCGGTCGTCCCTCGCTTACACTGGCGATGTCGCGTGCCTATGCATTCACACATTCATTCTATCATTTAACGCAACACATTCACACGGTGCAGTTGCAGTACAATAAAAGCTAAAAAAAACGTACAGGGACATGAACCACAAAATAATCTGTAAAATGCTAAAAAAAATATAAAACACAACTCAACTAAGTTTGCGCTACTGCAAGTTCTTGATATGGTGCATAGGCCTATGCAACAGAAGGATGTAAAAAAGTAAATTCCTTTCCGAGCCACAAGCCCACAGAGCGACGCTGATTTCCGTTTCCTTAGCTCTTGGCCGGACGCCAGTTTACACTGCGGTGTGAGTGGTGACCATGGTTACGAAGCTAGTGCATCGCGCGGTGTGCCTGTTTACGTCCCAGCTTTCGTTTGTACTCACTGCGCCTACTTAAGGAGAGATGGCCAGGCTGAGTTGACACGGGTGGCTGGTTACACACCAAGATGGTTTACCCGCCGTTCATTCAAGTACTAACCGGGCCCGGCGTTGATTAACTCACTTTTTTGATGCGACCAACGACGTTACCAACTATGCCGAACCGCAACCAAGTGGGCTGGAAAATTGGTCCGAAAAAACCCTGGGTTGTTTTAATTAAAAAAAACCTTAAATATCTCAAATGTCTAGTTCTAGGTTTTTAAAAATTTTTGGTTTGTTGTGAAATTTATTAAGTTGTCATATTTTATTTCATATTTTAATCGTAATTTTTGAGTCATGACGTCATTGTCATTAACTCATAAAAGCGTACACAAGATATTATTGGTCGTAATTTTATGTACGGTGTTCATTGGACACTAAACCGAAAAAATCTTTAAAACCATAAAAACATTTGAAATCTACCAAAACTACAACCGAAAATTTTTTTTCCAAAACGTAGTTTTTTCCCTAGCCCTGCAAGTTAATCTACAACAGCAGAACCTGCACGTGCCACGTACCGATGCTGCCTCGCGCCGCGTTCTCGCGACAGTAGTTGGGCGATCGCTCGACGTAAACAAGCTCCGTGTCCCTGATTGGCTCGCGTCTCATGCGCTTCTCGCGTCTGCGCAGTGACGGGCGAGATGACGACGAAGATCCGCGGAGGGTTGGCCAGGCCGAGTTGGCGCCGGCGGCGACGGCGCGGGGCGAGATCTCGACCGACATTTCGTACTTGCGCTTGAGCGAGTCGCCGACGTCTCGGAACGCACCCAGAGCTTTCCAGCACGTCCGCACTGCACAGGAACCCGACACACCGTGACATCGGCACTTTGTGGTCATGTGCTGCAACACCATCTGTCAAAACACACACACCGTGACATCTACCATCAAACACGCCACCATAGCTGCGAAGTTCTGAAATCAAGCTAGAAATACTTCACACTGCGGCCTTTTTCCATACATAGTAGTATGTATTCGTTCGTCAGCAGTGTTTCAAACATAGGCCTACATGTACACGCGCAAAGCGTTAACTTCAACGTCAAGTTGCTGTATAGACCTACATGCTGTGTAGGCTATATCTTTTGCTGCAAATTTATAATAATAATAATAAAGAAATTTATAAGGCGCGCAAAGTCAGCGAGCTAAATTTGAGGCGCCAGAGAAAATTATGGGCGCAAGATTCTAAATATGTCCCTAAATTTTCCCCCATATTTGATTTTTTGAGCCTCAAATTTTTCATTTCTGGACGCAAATTTTTCGAGAAGAAAATTTTAGGACAATCTTAGGACAGCCACAAATTGGGGTGGGCCCCCACTCTCTTCCTGCCTTCTCTCCCCCTTCACGACGCCAGCACGCCGCTGACAGCATGCGTTTCACACTCGCCGACAAATTTGGCTGATTAAACCCCGGACGAACAGAAAGTCCAGCCTATAAGCGTGCGTGCGTGCGTTCGCGGGAACATTTTTCATGTTTTACGAAGAACCGACAAAAGTTACAGCTCGGCGGCCGGCGTTCACACTACGAAGGCGGCTCCACGATCGTTGTTCGAGCCAGCTTCGCATCGTGTAAACGGGGCGTAAGTCGAATGCAGATGTGCGAAGGTTAGCGCGATGTCGTGCGTCTGGTGATAGCACTCATCGTCACTATCAATCGTTGCACGCAGGTGCCAGACTGATGCCAGGTAAGGGTCGGACACGACGCGTGTGGTCCACGACCCCGCGCGTTGACGTGCTGCGGTGCTGCCGTATGCTGCAGGCAGGGGAACGTGCCTTCCCGGCATGCAGTTTGCTAGCTACAGCAGCAGCAGCGGCGGCAGTGAATGAAGAGAGGCGACGACGTATAGATTGACTTTGATGTAGCGCGGCCGCGCACCGGCATGCACCGCGGCTTCAGACGGGGCAGTTCGAAAATTCGAAGGTAGTCCGAAAGTTTTAAGGTTCATTACTTCCCTGTATACACTTTTACAAATGCTGATTCAATCTTCGCTTTTCCTGCATATTAACTCGGATTAGTCTTTTAGTTAATGAAATGCAGGGCGGGGGCGTTTATCTCCCCTTTGACGCAATACGCAAGCCCCCTCCCCTGCAATGTCAAAACCTCATGAACATCGAACCCGTCCCAGGTCAAACTTACCGGTATTCAAGTGTTGAATCTCTTCCCTAAATTACTAACAGATAATGGCATCCATGTTGATTGACCTCCGTAGAAAAATTGTCAGTAGGGGCGAGGTCAAGGCGCCGCAAACGTCGAACGGAGATGAAAATTGGGAAGGGATATATCCCTCCCCATCCGATTAGGGAATCCGGAGAGCGTCGTTAGCTTTCCCAGCGGGGTCCTGGGTGTAGCACGGGCCGAAAATAAATTTGGTGCATTTTAGTCTCGCAAAACATTTTCGGCGGAACGATGACTTTCCTCTGAAGTTTTGAAAGTTGCCTCCCTTGAGAAAAGTAAACGCTTTAAGCGTGTGATCCGTAATCCTCAATGGACGCAAGCGCCCGAGTGAAAACGCACGTTGCAGTATTCGCCTTCGGACCATCTGGACTATCGAAACTGAAATTTCGGATTACATTCCGAAAAAAATGTTAGAGTAGTTTGCAGTGGCGTAGCCAAGGGGGAGCATGCAGGGGCCCTAAGCCGTCAATCCTCCAGACAAAACAGAAGCAAACGTTTGAACTGCACGAAATTGGCCAATTTGGTCAGTTAATAATAAATAATTAAAATCGTTTCCACCAGATCTCATTTTTAAAACTAAAATGCACCAAATTCGATTTCGGCTTGGGCTCCGCCTTAGACCCCGCTGGGGGAGCTCACAGAGCTCCCCCAAACCCTCTAGCTGAATTTTGGGGGTCTTACTTCTAAGGGAGGGAAGAGGAGGGGAAAAGAGGAAGACAGGGGAAAGAAAGGGTAAAAAAGGAAGGGACAGGGAGGGGATGATAAATTGGGGAAGGGAAGGGAAGGGGAGGGAAAAGGAAACGAGGCCCCCAATTAAAATTTCTGGCTGCGCCACTGGTAATTTGCTGGCTTCATTAACCCATCACCCCCCACACGGGCCGGGGCCGCCGGTTCAATAGCTATAGCTCCAGTCTGTCAGTCACGGAGCTCTGTCTACAGATTGCCCGGTAAACGATTCCATACGCCGCACCTGCTCGCCAGCCTGAGCACCAGCGCTATAGTCCAGCGGTCCGTCTCGGACGAGCAATTGCCAATGATGCGATATCATCGAAGCAGATAGAGAGGCGCTTCGCTTGATTACCCGTTGCAGTCAGGCTCCAACCACAGAACGGAAGCTACATACGTAGGCTAAGGCTATATAGGCTTCAATGATTTAACCGATACCGACAGACAGTTAGTTGCTAGTAAGTTTCCGACAGAGAAGACTACGAGTGCTCAATATTTTGATTTCACCCCTAAAATCTCCCCTCCCCCAAAACATGTGTATTTTTGGCATCATATTTTGCATTTTTGGACCACGACTTTCCACAAGAAGAAGATATTTGGACAGCCAATTAAAGCGGGCAATTAGCTCCCTTCCCCACTTGCCATGACGCCACTGGTTTTGCTGTTGCGAGATAAAACTGATAGAAATATAAGTGCTGGCTGATACTGAGGGGTCACAAACGAAAACGACAAATCCGGCAAACAGTGATTTAGGTTGGGGTTAAAGTTGGGGATCATGGTTAGAGATAAAATTAGAATCTGAGGTTAGAAATAGGGTTAGAGATTGGTATAGGGTTACGGTTAGGGATTTGGGTTAGAAATATGGTTAGGAATAGGGTTAGGGTTAGGTAAAGGTTAGTATTAGGGTTAGGGATTAGGGATGAAGGATAGAGACAAAGTTAACGATAGGGCTAGGGTTGAGACTAGGTTTAAGGTTTTACATAGTGGGGTAGTTCTGACGTTCCCGGTTTTAACAGGGAACCGAATAGTACGTACCTTTCTTCCGACTTCGTTGTTGTGCAGGTTGACCAGCGCTTTTATATTGTCGCTGACTGGTCGCCTGTTGTTGCCACGGCTGCGGCTGCTGACGTGTGAGGACAGAGATCCCTGTACGACATTGTGTTGATGTGCGGTCGCTTGGTGATGTTGTCTGCCGATCTTGCTGCGTTCCGACGCGTCGACGAACATCATGGTAAACCAGACGCCGTAGTTGACGTTGTCGCTGCAGCCTCCCCAGCGCCAGCCGTCGTCGTCGCTGAAACCTCCCGGCACGCCGGGCACCTGTGTCATAATCACGGGCTACAGTTAACTATATAGCAAGTTCTTAGCAATGATTTAGTTGATTTGTTTTATTTACGATACGAATTTGCACTTGAAAACTGGCAGACAAGCTGTAAGTAGCCTAACGTAGGCCCTAAGCCTACACATAAACTAAATTGGTTGCTGAAGTTGTATGTAGGCCCCTAAACTACATCAAGAGGGTGACTGGAATGACGATCGACACTCGTGGCTGTGTCGCAAAACCGAGCATGATAGTAGGCCTAATGATTGAACGGCAACGAAACACTTTTAATCACTTGAATATTATTCGACCGTCATATAATAACCGCGTGAATAAGTAAATAAAATAATAAGTTATCGCGTTAATTTGACTTCTCTAGTTTTTTTAAAAGTTAATATAATCATAACTTAAGCATTATTAGTTAGTTATTCATCGCTTGACGCACCTGGCCGGTCACGTGACCCTGTCCCGCAGCATTGCCCGGATTCATGTCACAGGAACAGTCTGTGATGTTGCCACTGCTACACGCTAGCGTGACAGCATGCACGACACCGGCTGACGTCACCGCGTGTACAAATGCCGTCTCCTTCGTTCCTACAGTACCATCACCTGCAGCAATATATCTCATGTCAACTCAGCCTCCTATCCTCAGCAGTAAACTGTGTTGAAACGTACTTATTACATGGCCGTGAACGACACCGGCCGACGTCGTTGCGTGCACGAATGCCGTACTCTTCGCTCTTGCATGAACGTACCAGCACCGCCAACAACAATCATTTACCGCATCCCAGAGATCTCCAGATCCAGTGTAGCCATAGGGCTAGGCGGACTCAGCCCACGAGGAAGTCCATCTTCCTTCTCGTCAGCTTTTTGCAATTTATTTTGGAATTGTTTCACATTTCCGCAGTCAAAATCTTCATGTTCAAGTTTAATTTTTCAATCGTCGAATTAATTGTCATAAAATAAAATTTTGATTTTTCCAAAGTAGTGTGGAACGAGTGTTAAGATAAGGTGGGAAATATTACACAAGGGTTTTGTAAAAAATGTACTTCTAATTTCAACGGTGCAAAAACATGTGAAAATCGCTTTATAAGATTTGAGAAAGTTATCACCGATAATCTGGCCTGTTTTATGGACCACGGTGTTGTACCTCGTCGGACGATGGTGTCGAACAGCGATTGGTTGATGTGCTTAGCCGCGGCGGGTGAACAGTTCCAACGCTCGTGCTGGAACTGGAACTGACATTCGTGTAGACCGAGTTCTGCGCCGAGCTTGAGCGACAGCACGGCGGCAGGACTGTGTCTACAGACGCTCAGCTGATCCGCCACCAGACCCGTCAGCGACCCACACTGAGTCTGAGCGCTTCCTCCTCCCGGTTGATCCACTGAACCGATGCTCGCCAGGCCCAGATACCTGCAGCATGCCCGATTCACAGACAATGTCATCGAATTTATCTTAAGACCATCATAAGACCAGAGTTAAATCGATGTCTTGAAATCGTGCTACGACATGTTCTAAGCGAATTCACAGAATTGTTCTTATGTGGTCATAAGATTTGGCACAAAATCGCAAGATTTTTTCTTACGACCATGTTTTGAAATATGACGTAAGTGCTGTGCAAATGAAATCGTTGTCTTAAGACGACCGTATGTGTGAAAGTCGTCTGAAGATTATTCTAAGATTTTCTGCGAATGGGCCCACTTCAGGATTCGTGTGACGTATAACGGTCGGACGTTGGATTTGCGATCAAGATGTCGTGGGTTTGACTCGCGGTCAGACTGCTGTCAAGTGATTAGTAGGCCTATTTGGATGGGTGACTATCAGCGAACAGGCAAACCATTACGGTATACACATATCAACACCAAGATCAACTCAGCCTTTTATCCTTCCGGAGTAGCTAGGTAGCCAAAATCTGACTGGAGCTTAGTCGGGGCGAGTTTACCGGTGTCAGGTGGCATCTAGGTGATAGCGTGTCAGGGAAAATGTTACAAGAAGCCCAGCTGACGCTAGGATAGCCAACCGTACTGGCTGTCAGTGACCTTCAAGGTCATCCAAGATCGATGATTCTCATTTTATTTGAAAGAGCGTATGCCACTTCCTTAGTGATCAATAGTAACGTCGGCCGTATATCTTTCATCGTTTCTGAGATATGGCCAGTTTTCCGTTGAATTTCTTATACCCCGCATCCATTCAACCCCCAATTCGAAAATATTACCTTTGCACTAGATCGCTGAAATCTTGCGTGCCTGAGTTTAAGGCCCATGGCTAATTACTCGTGTAAAAAAATTTCAGTACGATTTAAAGCTTAGCCACAGTACATCCGTTACGGAGAGAAAACAGACGGACGACGGACGACAACCTTGTCAATAGCTCGACCGTTACTTAGAAGTAGCTACGGTCGGCTAAAAGTGGTAGCTTACTGAGTCTGAGATGTCTTATGAATTACGATTCATGCATACATTCGCATTGTGTAGGCCTATTCCTTCTTTCAAGCAGTTTTATAAACTTACCACCGTTAGTAGGCTAGGCCTAATTGCATGCGAGTTTTTTTCCCAAAAATAGCGCACGCAGTCTAGCTGCATAGTTCTACTCTTTTCGTGCATTAACTTTGCTTGTGCGGTGCATAAAAACTTGTATAGAGCTCTACTTGATACATACGAGTACAATTACCATTAAAAGGTTTTTGCTAAATGTCACGCGACGCGCATGCTCCGATTACAGAACTCAATAATTAATTGTCCTACAGCAATGCCTGCCCCACTGAATGGCGAACGTGAACCAGTGCTATAAAAAACTAAGTTTTTGAGAAAATGAGTTTTGTTTTGGTGTACAAAGAAGACATAAATTTTAAGGCCCAAAAAGAACATCATATAAACTAATTGGTAGCCTAGGCTGCTACAACATTCTCCATCTTGCTGAGTAAATGACGTGACGTCAAAATTAAAAAAAACATCACGGATGTATTGTGGCTCAACGGTGCGAGATAAGGCCTAGGTCGCTATTGATCACTATACAGGAAGTCGCATATTGGTTTTTAAATGACATGAAAATCGATAACTTCGGATGACCTTGAAGAGTCATAACGTACTGTAGTATGCCAATCGTGCAGTATTGTGGTTAAACGGTGAGTTGTAGACCGCTGGCGACTTTCTATATGCTGTCAATAGCAACCATGTTTCCATCTGCAGCGGTTTGGCCGCAATTTTAATGGAAAGTTTCAAGCTATACATAAGTGGCCGTATCTCGAAAACAGTGAGAGATAAGGCCAAGGTTGCTATTGATCACTAATAGGAAGTGGCATACGCCTTTTCAGATTACATAAAATTATTGACCTTGGATGACTTTAAAGGGCGGTACGCGCTATTGTGCCTAAACGGTGCGAGATAGAGCCAATGCTGCTATCGATCGCTAATAAAAAATCGCATACGCCATTTCAAATGAGACAAAAATTATCGACCTTGGATGATCTTGTAGGTCACTGACAACCAGTACCGTCGGCTATCCTAGCGACAGCTGGGCTTTTTGTTATATTTGTGTTTGCTGTTTGAGTCAAACTTACGCCCTTGTTTTCGTGACTTGGACTCGGACTAGAAGATGACTCGACTACAGTTACATCACTGGCTTTCGAAGTGCCAATTTTCGTGCATGCGCTGACTGATTCCAACACTGTTATCTGTCGATGATTTTGCAGGCCTATGCCGTTTCGTTGTTGAAACCACGATGATAGGGTTATCTAATCGTAACCCTATCTTTTATCCATGGTTGACATTATAATTATAACTTTGGTATGGTATTACTCAGCATAGCCTACTCACATCCATGAGGCAGCAGCACGTCGCAGTTGACAGAGGAAGAAGACGACAGAGCAGACGAGTAAACAACTGCAGAGACTGGACGATCTCATTGCTAGCAATTATTATTATTAACAACACACGTTGGCCGCTCTACCGGCACATTGGCCTAATCATCTGACAGTAATCATCCTGGGCAGAGCGACTCTGTTCCATCCACAGTAACTCATGAAGCCTCATCGCAACACATCTCATCGTCGGCATCGTTACGAAGCACGCATCACCGTGCAGCCAATCGTGCACGACGACCGGCGCCCACCAGCCAATCACGAGTCAGAGCACCTGCTCTGATGCATTAATATTCATGACGTCTATGCTCTGAAGCTCTGCAGACAGATGCTGCTAGTGATTGATTACCTGTTCATGAGTCGCCTACCTCAACTGTGTTGCTGCACTACCTTGTGAAATGTCAGTGTCTAATTAAGAATAACAATTTAAAACAAGACAACTTATGTAACAACACATTTTAAGAAATTAACAACAGGAACCTGTCTGTAGCGTCCGACTTGATTTAATTCTGCGGCTACGGATTCACGAAAAAACGTCAGCCTACTTTTTGTCGTAATCACTTAATGCTGACAAAGGTTGTTCAAAACCCAGCAAAATAGCGAGCTGGAATGGGCGTAATTACGCCACAGTATCAATATTTATTCACAGGCTGTGAGTTACGCCAGTGTACCACAGAACACGACCGCGAGTCGAGTTGGTCTTGCAATAATTAGGCCTAGTCTACAGGCTACAACAGCGATCCTTTGAGACTAAACCAGCTCTCAGGCGATCTTCTTAATCTTACGGAGCTCTGCTAGCTTGCGAGTCTTGACAGAATTAATTTTCTTCAGATGAAGCTGCAGTCCAGTTAGTGCTGTCAGTCCGCAGAATAATCCTACACGCACAATCATCAGAAAAACGGACACATAGAAGAAAATGTGTTCCTGCAGATAGTCGACGACCGTTCTTCAAATGGCCCATTCGTGTGAACAATTGGAATCGCAGGATCTGTCCGTCCGTCTGTTCGTCTGTCTGTCCGTCCGTCACACGGGTGGATCAGTCAAAAACGATGCAAGCTAAGATCACCAATCTTCACCATCTGCTGCCTGGAAGACTCTATAGAGTAGTTTCAGGAACCGTAAAGCTTTTCCAAAAATTCGAAAGGGGTCACCCCGAACGAGGGCGCTAAATGAGAGCGGTTGGGCAAAATTTGCGATTTTGGCCAATGAGTCGCTGTATCTCAGTAACGGTGCGAGATAAGGCCTATGTTACTATTAATCACTAATAGAAAGTGGTACACTGGCTCTCGG
>Ga0209367_1013031_pt1 | contig 10773 bp, 5 predicted proteins | sample WorMetLIZISLAND2_FD_187412 | JGI IMG/M metagenome (GOLD analysis project Ga0209367, IMG submission 187412) | Marine gutless worms symbiont microbial communities from Max Planck institute for Marine Microbiology, Germany - Olavius geniculatus... ... | reverse complement strand
ATCCAGTCTGTATCTAGCTTAATTGTGTGTCGTAGACAGAAATTTTTGACAAAATTTATGAATATTGATAACTCTGTATGTAGTTCAGTTTTAGGCTGCGCGAGACGTGATCTGAATGATCTGATATGATTGATATGACTGTTTATATTTAGCCTAGTTTCCGTTTCTTGCTTGTTGTTGTTTGTTTTTGTTTTTTTTCTTTGCTGTCATTTAATGACGAATAAAGTTGTATGTACATTACACACGACACTTGTGAGATGACTTAAAGGCATATACAGTCGATGCCATGCCGCTTTCATTCACACTTTCACGAATAGAAAAGATAAAACTTGGCAGATGAATTCGTTCACATTTTTCCTGTCTCAGTTTTACGACAAAAGTGATTTAATCAAACTGTTTTCACAACATTTCGCCATGGGAAGAGTTGAAAGTATAAACGTTTCCCTCCTTTTTCGGCGCCTAGGTGAAATTCGTCAGCCAAACGCATTAAAACTGACAGCTAAAGTAAAGGTCGCTTCTGTGGATGAGGGAACAAAAGCGGTAAAGCAAGTATGACAATTAAGTAAAATTTTACAGTTAAACTAAAGTTCACTAAGTAATAAAAATTTGCTAGCAGTTTCTTAATGACGCTTGAAATGGCAAAAAAAACGTCAAAACTCGAGCGACTTACATGCTGGCAACTCTTTCGTTTCAGTCACGAACGTTGAACAGTAATCAGCTGATGATGGCAAAGTCACGACGCCCTTCACGTTCACTTCGCAACATATCAAAGCAGATGATGGAATAAATAGCTTCAGAAGTATAACGCGCGCTTTTCTCTGAACGTCTGCTGACAAATTAAATGGACACTGGAATCAACAGATGGCGGCGGCGGCGGCGGTGGTCATCGTCGATTTCTGGCTGACTTGGTTCCGCTGAGTACTACGAACTGGCCGCCTACGTACGACACAGCTGTAGCGAGGCCGTGGCGCTGGTGTCCCATTGTAAGATCACCCCCAGAAAAGTCTCCCTCGGTTGACAATTTACCGATAAAAATTCGTCCCGCCCGGCGGTCACCCGGGCGGGGCAGATTTTTATCGGTAAATTGTTGGCCGAGGGAGATTTTTCTGGAAGGGGGCAGTCCTATAATGGGAAAACTTTTTTATGGGGCTGGCGATATTTTAGTAAGGGAGTGACATAGAAAATCCGTGATTATCTCTCTCCGGTCGGATTTTTCATGGGGAGACGTTTTAATGTGACACCGGCACTGCTGCTGCTCTTCAACCCAACGTCGTCGTAAAACGTCGCCGTGCCAGGTCACTCGTCACAGCACAGCGCCGCTTCGGGGACTCATTTCAAAGCTGCCAGGCTGGGACTGTGACGATGCGAGTAGTTTACGTGCCTGGGACTGGGACAGTCAGGGTAGAAGGTATAGGCTTAGTATTGCGTCGCGCGCAGTAGCCTACAATCATTACCTGCGCTATGAGTGGGCTGGTTATGCGGCCGTCCTGTAGGCCGCATTATGCGACTCATGCCTGTCTGTCTGTCTCACTTCGTCTGTCTATCCGGCTGTCCGTACGATCTTCCAACTTAAATGCAAAAGGCGTAAAATTCCAGCGCATGAGTAATCGGTGTGCAAATTTCCAGTTTAAAAGGTCAGTAGATAACAAAAAAACCTCACGAAAAAAATGTATAACTGGCAATAGCTGCTTGCTGACAGTCGTAAGCAACAGACTACAGAAATTCAATGCAGCTACTGCTATTAATAGTTATACGTGTAATAGTTATGTTTTGCCGCTTATGATGGGAAGAAAGTATCTGATACAACTCGGACGGCACATATCACGTCGGCACTGTTTTTTCTAGTTCAACAGCAGATGCATCGGTTCAGTTCCCGGCTCATCACAAGACCGAGCAAGCTGCAGGTCGCAGCAGCAGACAGAGGCGTCAGCATTACGCCGAAAAGACGCGCTGCTGCCATGCTCGCTCGTGACGTTAGTTACTCGAAGCGCTTTACAACCGCAGCCGCAGCCGACCCGCTTTACAAGTGTCCGGCCGTTTTTATTGGCCACCCGCCCGACCGACCTACCGACGTGGAGCGCTGCTAAATAATACGTCACTTCCGGTAGTAAATATCGCACCGCGGCCCGGCTGACCTACAGCCCCCGCCGTGTGCTTTAATTACTCCCCGGCGTCCAGATAAACATACGAGAACTTCTGAATAATTCGGCGCGTGATAGGAGTAATTACGTGGACATCAATCGACTCCCCGGCCGTGAACGAATCCGATTAGCCCACGAGCGACGACTCATCGAAACAAGCGGCGTTAATAATAGATGACGAACAGCATCGAAACACGACTTACTCACTTACATACAGGCTTACAGTCTTAAGACGTGGTCACAACTGCGACACAGCTGTAGGCCTATGCGCTCGGTAGTGTGCCTCTGATATAGGCGCCAACAATGCCTTTTTCTTTGGACGCAAACTGGCATGCCAATTAAATTATTATATCAAGTAGCTTGCTATAGTTATGAGTTTCGGTTTTTCCGTGAGCTTGAACCAAGAAATCAAAGCGAAAATCGTAGACATGTCGTAGCTCAAGAAAATAATCGTACCGTAGCGTACACTTTCCGTACTTCTGGCGACAAGTCATACTCCTGTAATTGTATATATCGGATAATCGTGTTCGTAACTTCGTACGGTAATTAATTGCATTACGGGGGTGCCCGATTAGTTGTAGGTCTAACCGCGGATTGAGAGTGAACGGGTTTAAATCGGCTTGTGGACAATGACTACACCAAGTCATTCGCGTTGATCTCTGCAGTTTAGTGCTACCAGCGACGGTAAAGTTTATGCGTGCACTCGGAGAAAGTCAGCCGGAAGTTATTTGTACATCACGTGACAGCAACGAAGATGGCGACTGAATTTTGCCTTTGATTCAATAACACAATACGACTAGTCGGATATAACCATGGCAAATCTATGACATAGATAACTGTATTGCGAATTTTGGATTTTCAAGGGGCGGCAGGGGCGCCATTTAGGGGGTGGATAGGAACTGGTGGGATCTACTGACCCAAAGGATTTATGATTTTAATTTTTTTCTTCTAAATCGTACCTTTTTTACAGGGTTACTGCTGCAAGAACAGTACGTTACGTAGACCGAAAACCCTAAAGATTACTGAAATCTCTTTCCCAATAATTTACTGAAATGACGCCACTGAGGGGCGGAAATCAGGGGGTAAATGGTAAACAGATTTTCCTAAGCAATGTGACGCCAAAGACCGTTCAGGTCGGTAGGCCTATGTCTTGTGCTGCTACCTTCATATATTTCCCCAACATCATGTTCAATTTTTTTACTTCAAATCTTTTTTTTCAGATGTTATCTGGGTCGCCTTTTTCTCCATTAGGCCTACATAGGATTGCTTGTTACTCTGTGCCCGGAAAAAGTAATTACCCCCTCCAGACAACCTGCAATCGAAATGTCACAACTGCACCGATCTGAATAAAATTTCGTACACTTAATTCCCATCAAATCTCTGAAGCGGCTACAAAATTTCGTGCAGAAAAATTGTTTCGTATTATTGCTATATTGCTATTATTTTTTGAAATATTGATGACAAAATATCTCCGTTTCCAGTATAAGGTCACTGCACTCACTCGACTGAAAGTTATTTCACTGAAACACAGCTGTTTGTTTTTAATTAGATGTTTAGTTGTTGGTGCAAGATTTTGTTAAAATCCGCCGTTGTTTGTTGGGGTTACGAAAATGTATAGTGAGGTACTTTTTTCCGGATATAGTGGTATATATATATATAGGCGATGAACTTTCTTTTAATATACGGTCATTAGCTGACAAACTTATTACGATACTCGATTCGTTTGTCTGTTTTTATTGTTTTTAGCCATAAACCCGCTTATTTGTTCTGTCTGTAACGATAGTTTTTAAAGTAAATTTCGTTAAAATTGCTTATAGCTTTTGGACAAACTGTGAGATGTTCAAGCCAATTGTTAGCGTGCGACAAGCGAACGATGCTGGATTATCAGTATAATTGTAGCCTGCATGTACGAAGACGATAATCGAACAAGAATTTCCCAACATAAAGCTTGCATATCTGCATGGTGCACTTTAGTGAAAATGCTGTGAAATTTGTTACATTTTAGCATCGAATATTATTGGCCGACCTTAATTGTTAACGGTTGAGCATACGTCACAGGCTTGTGTCTGTCTGTTTTCTGTGCAACGCATGTATTGTGGCTAAACGGCATGTTTTACCGAAAAACTGCCTGAAGAAGAATATTGGGTTTCGGCTACCCTGTGCACGGTAGGTATTTGGATCCTGTAGGTCTGCGAACCGCTATTCCGCTAAACGGGGGTAGGCCCTATTGTCTGCGTCTCCAAACATTTGCATTGCAAATTGCGGCCAAACCGCTTTTGTTAGCAGCATGTTTAGGCCTACTATTGACAGCCTACAGGAACTGACCAACGCCCCATCTAACCGTACAATCGCCGACCGCAAAATAGGGGTGCTTACCTCAACCCCAAAATTTGCATGACGTATTAAGGCTTAACTTTTTCAGCGGAATGGTTACTATTAACAAGCCATAAACCAACGCTATGGCTAATTCCTTTATTGCCGACTCTTCCTTCTTCGCCAAACAGCGATATATTGCCTTACAATTTGCTGGGCAGTGCAGTCGGCCAACATAACGACAGCTGGGCTTCTTGTATTTTGCAATCCATAGAATGCAGAAATGGACGTGTGCAACAGTGTAAGCGCTTGCCTTCACGAGTACAGCAAGATATTGATGACAACAGCTGCAAAATTCAAGTACAAGTTTCAATTATGACGAAGGACTAAATAAATTACTGGTTGTACGACTGTGTAACTAAAGTTAATTTTAAGAACAAAAACGTCTAAGTCTTATATTTTTGCGACACACTGCATAGACTGGGCAAAAATAAATGCTCTAATGTGAATGATCAACGAGTTTTACGTGCATAGGTCTAAATATACGTCCCTCCGACAATTTCGATTATTTTTATTGTTCGATTAAACCATGATCATTTGTATTTTTAACGAGCGTCACGCTATCGGCACATGTCATCATACGGCCTTTTTGCGACAAATGTAGTATAGGCCTATTTATTTAGTTGTATAACTTCAAGAGCTATTTATTCTTAGACAAGTATAATAGTGATGGCTTATTTGTTACTTTACGACTACAGGGTGGGCCAAAAATGGCACCATTTTTGTATGTCTTATAACTTCACCAAATGATAACCGATTTTCAAAAAAATTTTCACTGTCAGAATCAGAAGACAATTTGCAATAAAACTGTTACTATAGATCACATCACACCTAAAGCGTGACGCTACACTACCTTGTTAAATGTCAGTGTCTTAAGGGTAACAATTGAAAACAGAATGACTTCTGTATCAATATATTTTAAGAAATTTTAAAGAAATTGACAACAGAAACAACGACAAAGGTTGAAACTCGCCAAAGCCAAATGACATCCAAATCCGTCCGTCCAACGGTTTCACACTAACTCTGACAGACAGACAGCTATAGACCACGCTACAGAGAAATGCATAGCAATAGTCAGAATTGTTTGCAGCGGCAACGATTCCGCCTAAAAAGTCATGGTTTGTGTTTAAAGCTATGCAAAGGATGCTTTGTAAATGTCTCTCTTTTTAGTCTTTTGCACAACTACTTAGACGGTCGGTTGCAGGCATTAGCCTATCGTCGGTCAGATTTGAAAATACTCCGCTAGCAGCTGACATCAAGCCACAAGGACGCTGAAGCAGTCTGCACCTGTCAACAAATCGTAAGGAACTTAGAAGTAACTGATCTGTTCGATGCCGAGCCTGGGGTATATAGCTATAAACCATGATGGTTCATGGGTACATTCTGTGGTGGCGCAAATGAGTGACGTGCGATTTGCACTCGTTATTTCTAATCCAATTCTGCTGCGTTGCACGCCTTGACTTGTCTGTCGAGTTAACACACTGTTTCTTTCTTCATTGAAAGCACTTGCAACATTAACAATAATTGCATCGATTATGGAAATTTTCGTTCACAGTATAACGAGTGACTATGCGAAATTTTACGACTTCGCGCGACTTATAGGGTGTTCACACGATCGAGCAAACATTGAGCAAACGTCGAGCAAACATCGAGCTGGCTTAAGCAGGCCTATCAGAACCCCGCCCCTGGCTCAAATGTAGGCCTATAAGCTTAGGCTTTTAGCCCACAGCTGATCACGTGTTATACAGGCCTTCCAATTACAACCCGTCCGCCCTCCTAATTAACATGCTAATTACCATAGAACGTCCAGCTAGCTGCTCGATGTTTGCTCGATCGTGTAAACACCCCATTACGCCGCGTACGTGACAGCAAAACTGTTTAGGAATGAAATTTTTAAAGCTTGTTGTATAGTACTAACATAGGCCCCACACACAATTACAAAGACTTTAATGTGATTTCAGCTTTGTAACCATTAGTTTATTCAATTGCGAATTAAATTTCTGTGAACGCTCGTGTATCCTATTTTAATCTTAATTTCGACAGTCATTGTCTTCACTCGGTAGAAATCACTTGTAGGCCTGACACTCAGTTTCCGAAGTCCCTTATCCTAGCCAAGTTTAGATAGGTCCACGGAGCTACAAATATTTATGAGATAGGCCTAATTGGTCGAAAACACTAATGTTGCCTCACGCGCGTGAAAGAAGCCGCTGAGATGTGTGAGTAAGCCTGTACGGCAGGTGCGTGCATATACGGACAACGCGGCACGAGCTGTAACGAAGGATTGAAGCAGAAGTATGTAGAACGAACGATCGACGGGGCACGGCGTGCACATTTAACGAGTTGACGTAGCCTACATGACGGTGGTGTTCTTAGTACGCTTAGGCTACTGGCAGGAGGACGATCATGCTAGACTGGATGAAGAGCAGGGGCGCCGTACAAACACCAAGAAGAGGCTGTCTCATCTGGCGGCCCGTTTGGCTGGCTCTGGCGTAGGACCAACACATTTGTAACTTCCTCCTCAGCTGACCGCAGGGAAATTTGGAGGAGCAGGAGCTTCCGTGTTTCTAGCACACTTAAGGTCTGAAACTCGACCCGCGCCCGCAGACAATTTCTAGACATTTCGTAAGATATGACCTATTTTATGCTACATTATACATGTATGTTTAGTTCATTACGCTTCAGACGCAAACCTGTTTCTGTTAGATTAGGTCTAACAAAACGAGAAATAGAAGAAACCACTACTGAGCAGTGAAGAACAAAAGTTAGCCAAAAAGTTACTAAAAATTGAACTATTTTTAGTTGGACCATCAGTTTGATTAATTAAAAAGTTTATGTTAAAAGAGTATATGAACGTATAGTTACTAACTAAAAAGTTTAACTAGATTATTTTAGTTAATTCGAAATATTCACTGGCAGTTTGCGAGACTGTCCTGAGTCAAGTGACATTTTTTAGCAAGAGAGTAATAATATTTAAGAGTTTTGACGAATGATGACTTTATGACGTGACTATCTACACGCCAAACTGTGGAATCGTGTTGGATGATGTGTAGGCCTATGAGAAATATAACTTCACTTGCAGTTTTACTGCTTCACTATTTTTTGTAGTATCAACTCAGTAAATGCACAGAACAATTAGTAAAATCCGCAAAGCCTATTTTGTCAAAAACGTTTTTAAAAATTTGAAAAAATATTTTTTTTACAAAACTTTAAACTTTTTTTACAAATAAGTTAGAAAAATAGTTTAACTAAAGTTTATCTATTATTTTTTGCTCAGAAAAATAGTTAAAGTTGAGCCCATCACTATAACTGTGATTGGTAAAGACACGTTGTATGCCAGCATTTTAATTTTTATTGTAGATAGCATGCAGTCGATGGGGCAAGAATTTTTTTTTGGAAGAAAACGAGAAGATATCTCATAATGCCAATGTATACTTAATTGAATTAATGTTTCTTCTACCAACTTTCACGAAATATGCACGAGTTTTGCTCGCCGTTCTTTTTCCAGGACGTACAGTTTATGTCGTGTGTTTATTAAACGGAACGCCCGCTGAAGTACGGCCAGTACTGTACGAGGAACTGACAATCGTAGGCCCCTAAATAATCGTAGATTCAATAATTTTATGCTGCGACGTGTGTTTACGGCTCTACGACAGCTAATTGCCGGTGCCGTCACGTGATGTCGCCAGCGTCAGTGGCGGAACCAGGCCTATGTACACCGTGGGCCATAAAAGGTGCCACTTTTATTTTTTGAATAGCTCCGTGAAAGTGAAACATTTGCCGATTTCAATAGATTTTGGCGTGCGACATCAAGAAAAAACCTGACGCAAATGACTTTAGTTTCGGCCACATCGCCTAAGTAGGCCTACAGTTACTCTACCATGTGAAATGCACAAGTCGTAGTTTGGCCGTTTACAACAACGAATTCATACTGGATAGCGCACGCGTCGGCTCAGAAATGATTAACTGCAAGCGACAAACACGATTGGCAATTACTGTCTCTGAAAAAGTTACACGTGTTACATCACATAGCCTAATGCTCAAAATGTCCCCCTCAAGCACAAACACAAGCGGTAGACGATGATGCCACTCGCCAACAGCACACTCAATAACTGCGTGACTTCTACATTTCACAAGGTAGTGTAGCGACAGTACAAAGGGGATGTGGCCAAAACTAGTCATTTGCGTCGTTTCTTTTTGATGTCGTTTGCCAAAAATTATCGAAATCGGCCAATGATTCAAATTAAGCTATTCCAAAAAATTAAAAGTGGCACTTTTTATGGACCACGGTGTATAATGCAGCACTTGTCTCTCCAGGACTTCCAAAGACCTGCTGACAAAATACCGCTAAAAATAGGCCTCAATGTTTTGATTACACTAATTATTACGAACCGGACACGTTCACAAGCCTATGTACAGGAATTTAGACTTGTTCCCGGCACACGCCGCAGTAAAGGGCACTTCACTACTCCTTTTCTCTGCCGAAAAAGCAGCCGCTGAAATGAAAAGCTTAATGGTAGAGGTTCTGGAGATGGCTATATAAACTATCGTGCTTTCAGGATACATTCAAGAAAACGCTTCTAGTGGCTGCAATTGGTGTTCGTTTTTATCAGGGTATTTTATCATCTTTTTATGTAACCGAATGATTCGATTAGGTACAAAAAAAGACTGATCAGTAAAGCTTCCACGTGTTTACGACGCTCTTTTCACTGAAATCACTAACAGTCTAATCCCACCGATGCAGCCAAACACTAGAATTGATTCGTTTACAAAGTGTTCGCTTGCCACGCTCTGCCTGGCCGATTTTCTTCACTAAGCCGCTGTTTGATTGTCTAGTTTGAGAACAGCACAAGACAGTGCCCTGATAAATCTACAGCAGAGCAGAATATCGAATCTGCTCTACATCAACGGGCGCAAAAAACAGCAAACATTTATTGCAATTCATTTAATTTCTTTTGCTCTGTACGCACCTTCAATGTCAGTATGCTCACTTTCAGTTCTTCGCGGATGACGTCATCCACAAAAACCGGAAACTGAAGTGTTATCGGGTGATCTCACAAAGGCGACTTTAACTATTGTTGGCTTTGGCAGATTCAACTGAAATCTGGCACTTCAATTGCCAATAGACGGGGCATTGTCGGTGTAGAATTTTGCTAGAATCAGATGTTGTTTGCTGGAGATAGCAAACGTACATTAACAGAGGTGTTTCTTATGTAAAGCTATATTGGCATTAAAGATATTTTGTTATCGATATTCAATAATTAATAGTCTGCTAAGGAATAATATTTTTAAACGAAAATTAGTGATCACTTCTGCAACTTATCGGAAATTAAGTATACAAAATTTCATCTAGATTCGTTTAGACTTGATATTTCTACTGCGTGATGTGTAAGGGGATACTTTTTTCCGTACATGGTGTATATACATGAATACATAAGCTGCTGTGCAAAACGTACCCAGTACTCAATAGTTTTGCGGCACCATTTATGCAGATGCAACAAACCCTTAATCATAAATTCGACTGATTGCATCTGCAACGCAAACACTAACTACCACACACTTAGCTACGACCGCACACAAATTTTAATGCATCTTGTGCAAAACAACAACGGAAATGCACAACTAGAAAAAATCACAAAGACACCGTTAGCTACATACACAGCGCCAGCAATGCAAAATTACATGCAAACTCTTGTGTAACTAGCTTGTAACATCTGTATATTTCCTCTTGTATTACATAACACTATATGACTGCAACGCAAATGAAATGCGTGCAATTTGTTTGTCAGAAACTACAGAAAAAACATGACACATTCAGTATACGGTTGTTGCCTTTTATCACACAGTAGTTCCAACTCGAAGGTAGTTAATTCTCGCTGATTAGAATTAAGCATCTGAGTCAACTATCTTCGGAGTAGGTCTGAAAGGCTGATAATGCAAACGACCTAAAGTAGCATTTAAACTATGTGTATAGTCCCAAACCTACAGGGTGTTCCAAAAAAACGGATACCCAATTTTATTTTTGGGATAACTTCGGTAATTCAGCATTGATTTTAATCATTCTTTCACTGTTACAAGCAGAAATTTATGGCGCGTAAACGTGAAGTTCTTCCGTTCACCGCACCTTTATTGTGCGACCACATTACCTAGCAAAACAAACACTGTCAAAGCTACAGTGGTCTCGGAGAACAGGCAACACATAAAGATATCAATTTTGTAGCATAAAATAGTTAAGCTTACTTACTTATTCGCAGTAGTGCCT
>Ga0209367_1013030_pt1 | contig 10774 bp, 4 predicted proteins | sample WorMetLIZISLAND2_FD_187412 | JGI IMG/M metagenome (GOLD analysis project Ga0209367, IMG submission 187412) | Marine gutless worms symbiont microbial communities from Max Planck institute for Marine Microbiology, Germany - Olavius geniculatus... ... | reverse complement strand
AACTTAAAACGTTGGCGTTATAACATTTAATGATTTCGTAACTGACGTTGTTGGTTCGTTGGAGTACTGCAGTGCAGTTGCCTCTACTGTTGGTGCCACAGGAAAACCTCAGCTGGTACTCTGCTCTTAAAATTTCTCGCAAAGTAACACATGCTACTAAGTGCTGATTCTCTAACGATTATTTTTGTCAAAATCTATTGCTATTGAACCAGGACTGTTGGAGTTATTGCAAAAGGTAGCAGGGGTCCGGTTTTTTTGAGACACAGTGTAGTTTGTAAAGGATGTACGTTTCACTGATGTATAAATTGTAGAAAATATTATTGTATAATACGTCGAGGCCGGAAACTTTTGGGATGGCCCTCGTAATCTGGCGCTACACAACTATACCTGGTGGTGGGCCTGCAGTGACCGCAGCAGTGGATCTGACAGTGAGATGTGTGGGTGCAGTCGTCGACACCAGGCGGACATATTGGAACTTGCTGCCTGACACGGACAACTGCTGTACACCACCAGGCACAGTGATTGGACGAGCACTTTGCAGCGTTATCGGCACCGGCACTGGCTGGTAGGTCACCGGTAGGACAAGACACACAAAACAGTACAGTGAGTTTAACAATAGCACTATGATAGTAAGTTCCTATCAGGGTTGACGCGATTTAAATCAAGTGATTTAAATCCTTGATTGAAATCAATTTAAATCATGATTTAAATCAACAATAAAAATCACAATTTAAATCACTGAATATAAACTACAATTTTTGTGTAAATGTGATGGCTGTTTTCAGTTTGCAATCTATTATTGGTATTTAGTGCACTGTTGTGCTTGCTAACTCAATTTATTTTGTTGACTGAGCTGATAAGCTGATAACCTGATACACTTTACCAAAGTTAACATCGCCAATTATGTGGCCTTGACTCTTGCTAATTGCTCATCTTGTTTTGGTAGTTACTTTCAGCAATCAGCATGCTTACAGGTATTAAAAATGTTATGGCCTTCATCATTGTCTACTATTTGCCTTGAAAAGTCTGACAAATTGCAGCCACATATATTCACAAACATTACAATGCATCACCAGGTTAAAATTGCACATAGTTCGTTGCCAAGCTGCTATAAAAATAACACACGTAATTTAAAAAAAAAAAAAAAAACTCTAATCAAGGCCAATTACTGTCATCCACAAACTAACAGATAAAGGTAACACGATGGTTATCACAGATAGCATGGAATGATGTAAAAATCTAATAAAAAAAAATGATTTAAATCTTTAAAAAAAATCTGATTTCAATAAAAAATTGATGCTTTTGATTTTTATTCAAAAATCATGATTTTTATCATCCCTGGTCCCTATGCATGACACTGACAGCTGCTGGACTCCGCCAGGCACAGTGATTGGTCGAGAACCTTGCAGTGCTACCGGCACTGCCGCACTAGCACTGGCGGGTACGTCACCTATAAGCACGATAGCAGACAAGTAGTGTTAGAATGATATGGACTGGTACTGGGCTATGGAAACTTGCTTGAGACTGACAACCGTAGAATGCACCAAACACAGCAATGGGTCGTGGCAACCCTGTAGTGTCAACTGCACGGGCACGTCACCTGTAAGATAAAACGAGATCATATCACACAATAATACAGTGAGTTTAACAACAGCACTACGACAGTAAGTCCCGATGCCTAAGACTGACAGCTGCTGGACACCACCGGGCACAGCGATTGGTCGAGAACCTAAATAGTGCTACTGGCACCAGCACCGACAGTGGCTGGTGTGTCGCCTGTAATTCAACACATCATTATGACATAACACACAAATGAGTACAGCGAGTTTAGCAATCGCACTATGATAGTTAAGTCTGTCACACAACAACTGTTGAACTCCACTGGGAAGAGTGGCTGGTCAATGCTCATGGCAGAGCCTGGAAACCATGCAGTGTTACCAGCACTGGACGATATCTCACCTGCAAGATAAGACAAGACGATATGATACCATACACAATACAACATTGGGCTTTAACAATAGAATCATAAAATACACGGTGTCTCAAATGAACTTCATGCTTTGTTATTGTATAACATTCAAAATTCTTTAACCAGCACATTCTGTGAACAATGTGCAATGAGCTGATTATTAAATATCCTACACAGTATCTCAACTATGTTGCTACACTACCTTGTAAAACATAAACTTAAAACTAACAATAATAGACAAACAATAAACGCTTCAAACCACATAGGTGTTTTGAACTGAGAATGACTTTGACCAATACAGGCACACTACCAGCTGCATTAATAATGATAATAAGTTAATAACAACAACAACAACCATTACAATAAATGACACTAACAGCTGCTGTCGGCGGCCTGATGAGCACTTTGTACGGCAAGGCAGCAGCAGGCTTGTTGTTTAGACCAGCTGTTGACACCGTAGTGCCTGACCCGGTGCTTGGAACCACAGTCACAAACTGAGCAGGGACCGACGACGTCTTGGGCAACGACAGCACTGTGACCTTCCCCGGCGACCTTGTTGCAAAGTTGACCGATTGTCCGACGGGGGCCACTGGTCGGGCACTGACCACCTGTCCTCCATGCTGGGCTGGCACCAGCGGTGATCTCGGGAGAACTGTCACCATTCGACCACGTTCAGGACTCGCCGCTGTGCCACTCGGAGAACTCATAGCTACAGGGGCTACAATGAGGTTTGGTGCTGGTGCTGGACTGATTCCACCAGAAATAACCTGCACCAGACAGACAATTAAATACAAGACATGGTGGCCACAAAGTAGGAGAAAAAATTCTCCAGGCTTTTCCAGAGCCAAAAACTTACTTTTCCATAGGCAATTGTATGGTAATAATTATAATCTGGAGGTGAACTCTAAGCTCCAGCGGTGGGATCTGCGACAGAGCCTGGCTACAAACATATTTTAAAGCATTTTTGCACCCCAAAAACCGCATGTGGTGACACTATTTTGTTTGTTACGATTCTTCCCTGACGTTGCACAGAATTCCCAGAGTTTTCTACATACAGAGAATTTCCCGAGTATTGCAGGTTTTCCAGGTTTTTGCCACCGTGCAAGATCTGTTCTGAAGTTTATTTGATGTGGTGTCAAAGTCCTTGCTGGTTTACTCACAGGTCATTCGTCACTCAACAGACATCTGAGTGTAATTTACATAATGACAGACTGTGCCATTGGAACATGCCCTGCTCGAATGCAGCATTGATATTCTATCTTTGGTAATACCTGCCACTGCCAGGGCTGGCAGGGCAAGAAGAACTAGTGTTGTCACAGTTATCGAAATTGGTGTACCCGGTACGCCAAAATCGTGCTTGTAGCAATATCAAATCATACCGAGACCGCAGTTTTGGGCATCTCTATTCTCAAGCATTAAGTAAGGTTTAGTAAATATCCCTTATACAGTTTGCAAGAACCACTAGCAGGCTAATGTGACTGTTGATGACACTGAGGCTGTGTAATGGACCAAAATGATACAGCCTAAGTGCTGTGCAGATGTAATAACCTGCCCAACCCAAAGGCAAGGTAAGGTAAGACAGGTAAGACAGGTATTTGTAACCTGTGCTGTTGATGTTTTCGGTGCCAACGGCCGGACGCTGTTTGCTGCGGCAATCACTACCTTGAGTGGACCCATGGTGGAGTCTCCTGCCACCTTTGGTACGGCTGAGATAAATGATGTAGGTAAGAGTCCCATCGATACAGCATTTGAAGCATCCACAACACGGTCTGTTGTACTCGATGAGGTAGAAACTATGCTATCTACCCCCACTGCCAAAACCGGTAGATTGGACGATGACGTGGTAGAGAATTCACGATCCTGGGATGCAGAAGTTAACAGCAATTTGTTAACACTTGACAAGCCATCGCTGTCTGACACCAGTTCGATCTTTACGCCATCAGACATTTCGGTCTTTATATCTACTTCCAACTCCATCCTAAAGAACTGCAGTCTATACATGCCACAAATGCAATTGCACACATACATGCAGTACACTAGCAATATCAGCAAATTTATCATAACTCTTGCACATATCAACTGGACAAATAATATAGCCGAACTGGAAAACAGAGCTTCAGTAACGTAGTTCTTTGTTTTTCTTTACTTAGAGTTGTTGTAAAGATATACCCAGTGGTGTGTCACCATCTATAAAGAATAGGCCTACTTTAACAATATTATATCTTTTCCAATAATGCACATATCCTCTTGCGAGTAATATCATCAAACAACAACGTTTCTTATTCTGATCCTCTTCGCAACCACATCAATTTCATTCGAAATATCCAGGCCATGAAACAGTAGAATATATAACTCATTGGTTTAGGCCGGCAGTGTACATGTACATTTTGTCGTGATTTTAAACTTGGTGCCTATTAATGACCGCGCCTAAAGCAGGAATAATCAGCTGTTAAAAATGCTACATGGTGAACACACCATAAATTGGTCTCACGGTGAGATTTTCTGTAATTATTCAAAATAACCCGCTACGGATAAACAACACAAAACCAACGCAGCCTGCAGCACAGTTTTGGCCGCTAACCGGAGGTGGGTCAATATACGATTTTAATTTCGAAAGGATTTCGATTCGTTACGATACTGAGTAAAACATATTCTATCGTTTACCCCACTTAAGCGAAAGGTATAAACTGCAATAACTGCATATATTAACGCTTAGTAATAAACGAGTTTTTAACTCTAAACTATAAACAAATTCCCTTATTTCGAATTCCGGGATTGAGAATTCAATACCGGGATTGCAATCACTAATGTAGCAGTACAGACTACAGACGACGCTTTTATATATACTTTTAATATTCACCATGGTTGTCTTTTAAACCATGCATACTCACCCAGTTATCAACATGATTGCTTGCAGTCCGTGGCTTGCAGTGATCAAAATTAATAAAAGTGCTCATTTATCAGGTGCTGTAAAACTAAAGTCTTAAAGTCACATATATACTTGGCTTATTTTTTTTTACTTTGGCTTAAAACTAAAATCTTGGCAAAACTAACCTTCACCCATGTACTGCTATGACTGTGATTTTAAAAAAAATATTGCATTGAAACAGCTATATATACTGCAGTCGAGAATCGAGATGTTAAAACTTTGGACTAAGAAAACACTTACATTCTACAACATGTTGTTGACTAATAGACAGAAATTCTCGCCAATCAAAAGCTACAAACATGCACTGCTGCGATATGCCGAGCATCTCTATATTGAGTTCGACGGTACAATAATGGTACGATACATCGATGAACGATCCATCTCTAGCTATAACGTAGCCGAATAAACAACGAAACCAGGGCCACCGGGAATTCCCGGGAATTTTGCGAAAATACAGAATATTTTAGGCATTATTCATCTAAAAACGGTCTAAATTATCGTTTTCAGGTACATCAGACGTATTAGCAAATCGAAATTTAACGAGTACCGGCGATATGGACGAATATCGAACACTGAATAACTGATACATCCCTATAGGTGGTACCGTTCGCCGATGTAGGGATGTGCCAAATACTCGAACACTCAAATCCGAAATGAAACTCCAGTGATTTTCGGATTCATATAGCGAAAAAAAATTTGAGAAAAAACTAAACATGCATGTGCCATGATGTGATCGATCGAGCATGTGCGTGTGTGTGCTTGACTCTTATTAAAAATTAAAAAAAAAACTGTTTTTTTTTGCTACTGTAATAGATGCATAATTTTTCGTTAACAGAATTTTATGATTTTGTTATAAAAGACGATATTTTTTGCCTTTAAAATTGACAATTCTTGGTGGCTCTGCTTTGGACGGTACGTTCAATGTTTGCAAAACAATGTAAAAACTAATAATTTCAATAAAGATAAAGTCTTCCATGACAAATTATATAGACATAAAGTGACATCTCTTATCTAATAGCACTGCTTCTGCTAATGTAATAGGTGTGATAGTTGAGAGTTGTAGAAAAAGGGTATTTAGGGAATTTTTTTACAAAACGGGGGGATTTTCCACTTCCAAAACGGGAATTCCCCGAGGCCCTGAACGAAACCATCAAAGCTACAACAGTTCATTGGCAACATTTTTTTCTCTTACATAATTTACTACTACAACAATACTACAGGCTACAGTTAATGCAAATATTATTTTAGAAGATAATGAAATACATTTGGAAAAACGTCAAGTCATAAGAAACTTCGAACAGTGATAATCGAGGACTTGTTGAAATGTGTTTACTTACTTGATGTTTACAAACATATTTTTTCTCGCCAAGTCTGCTTTTCGTTCCATGATAAAAGTAGTGAAATATTGCTTTAGATTTGTTACTTCTATTCCTTTAGTAATTTACCGGTTTAGGCACGAGTGATTTGGATGCACATAAAGCGTGCCAATTTTAGTTTGGTAACTTTACGTTTTTACTACATCCAATTTGACTAACTTGATTGGCAGTATTTCGACTAGTGGCAAGGTTGTGTAGCGGTGGAGTCTCGGACTCAATAAATTTATGATCAAAAGGCCATTGGTTCGAGTCGTTTAACTCTCAGTATTGTCGCTATCATAGCTGCCAAGGTTCGGAAGTTGCAATGCGTGAGATCGAGACCGCCATCCCCTGCTCTCCTTTGCTTCTCTTCACTTTTTTCTTTTTTTCTCTTTTTTTCTTTCTGCCTACACTTCGTTTTTCCTCTCGTTTTCACGTGCGACAGCAGATACTGCTATAGTGCGTTTTAGCTATCGCAATTTGTCTGTTCGTCCGTCTGTCACACGGGTGAATCATTCAAAAATGGTGCAAGCTAGGATCACAACATCTTTACTGTCCACTGCCTGGAAGACCTTAGTTTCAGGATCCGTGAAGATTTTACATTAATGCAAAGGGGTCACCTCGAACTGAAGCACTAAATGAGAGGTGATCGGGAAAATTTGTGATTTTTAGCCAACAAATCACTGCATCTCATAAACGGTGCAAGATAGGGCAAATATGAAGTTGCATACATGCTTTCAATTTACACCAAAAGCAATGACTATGGATGATTATGAATGCTAAAATAGGAATTTATTGAATTTTTGTGTGACTTTGGGCTGTGACACACATTTCAAGAACGAATTGTGCCAAAAGTACTACAGATAGACCAGGAGAGCCTGCAATATGAAATTTCACTAATTTTAATTTTGGCCTAATGAGTAAGGAATTCTCTGTACAGAGGCTGCAGACCCAGGTATCTCTTAAAAGTGTGCGCTTTTGGTCGTTGAAACAATAGCTGATGCACAAGACCAGTTACGCCCTCTAGCGACTGTCGATACAATGCTATAGATACATAATCATCAGCGTTTTGAATGTTCATTGTCTAGAATCGGTGAGCTTAGATTGGTTCGGAATGAGCTTTCATACATGCACTGCTGTCACGCGTTCCCTTTGCGTTACCTAGGCTTTCTTGTGTCTTTTGTCCTTTCCCATTATTTGCCTCAAAATCTAGCTAGGAGCTTTGTGAAGCGCTTTATAAGCTCCCTCCAGAAGGGTCCGAGGTGGAGCCCCGGCAACCAAGACATTTTTTGCGCGTTGTTAGCTTTGAAATTGTACCTAGTGAAAACAATTCTTTGTCTCTCTGAGGTAATGCGAAAAAGTAAGAATGCGTGAGATAAAACTTAGGTGCGTGGAGGAGGAAAAGCATGAGTTGACTGAAAATGTGAGACTCACATGGGATGTGTGAGACTTGGCAGGGCTGTGCTATGAAGCTGATACTTGGATTGGTGACTGTCTGCAGACAGGTAAACCACATCGGTATATAATCAACACCAAGGTCAACTCAGCTTCCCATTCCTCCAGGATTGGTAAATCGAGTAGCCTACTAACCTGTGGCTAGGGTTAAAGTGGGACGTTTAAGTGGGACATGTTCACCCATGTTGGGTGGCAGATAACATTGTGATCCCATATTGCAGGTGATGCTTCATAGTTGTGCAATTGGTTTCCCACACAACTTGCCATTTAAGGCTATCGATTAGTCGATCTCCTAAACTCCCGCCAGGCGATCAATATTTGATCGTCTTCTTGCTGGCTACGCTGAGTGATTTTTGGTCAATTGATGCAAATTTGTTGTACGTTTTCACTCTGCCATCCTCTAGTGATAAGGAAGCAAACTTCAGCAAGCGTGGACAACACAAAATGCTTTAAAAAGATACTCGTTTTTAAACATTTTAAAATTTCATTTGTAGCATTGTTGTCCTGACATGTTTTTGTCTGTTCTTTTTGGCTAGTGCCTTTGTGGATCTGTGTATTCTTAGACAGAGGCATCAACTCCATTGACAAGTGGAAAAAGGTTGCTTCGTGGAAAAGATGGGGTCTAAACTTTGGGGAATTTTTGCACTGCACACAAACGATTCAATATGTTGAAATGTGATGCGCTTTGGAAGCGCAAAATTTAAAAAAATGCATTTGCTGCCGGGGCTCCACCCTGGACTCTGTAGACCCTTAGCTAAATCTTTTGCAGAAGAGAATAAAAAAAGTTGGAAAGAAAGTGGAGAAAAAGAATTAAGAAAAAGAAAAGGAAGGAAAAGCTGGTGTGACTGGGGAGGGGAGGGTTGCTTCATGCCGCTAAGAGGGGAAGGACCTGTGATTTACACTGTACAATGATACTATATGTCCTTTATGTCCACATTATAATTGATTGCCTATCAATCACCTACCCTGTGCAGTGTGACGATTTCTCAATTGCCTCTCATTTTCAAATGGCAAGCCCTGGTTTCCCATGAACAGCTGTACTCAATTTTTAACCTTACAACATGTATGTGGTGTACGCGCTTAGTGGTCATTTGTATTGTGAGTACAATCTTTAGACTAATAATATACTATTAGATGTGAGTATGATGTACATGCATGTTTGTATGTGTGTATTCTAGATAAATACTGAGTTGGAACTTTGGGTTCATGGCATTGATTGCTGCATCACGAATCCCATGTTTTGCTTCTATCATGAGACAGAAGTGTGTTGCTGCGTCAGTTGGTTCATTTTTCACAGCTAGTGTAAAACGTACATTTGTTCCGAATAAGAACATGCCTTCTAAATCTTCCAAACCAGATGCTGTTGCTAACACACAGAACTTTACCATATTCTACCGGTTCCCATACATAACTGCAGCACGTTTTATATCACGCTTGAAGCTATATCAGACTGCGGTTGTTGTTCTTGCAGTGCCGCCAGCTGCCTACTATTACAACGTCGGTGTTATCCCTCTGGAGCCTTGCGTGGGAGTGTTTGCTGCCTCTACGGTGGCTCTGATAATGCTTTACTTTTTTGCGAACTTTTTCCAGCGTGTTGTTGGTCTTGTGGCTTTGAGCGATGATCAGACACTTGTGCGGCTGTCGCACCTGACATTCTTTGGTGGTCGGAATGACATTATAGTACCTGTTGATGACATTGTGCCACTCAGCGATGTCAGTGAAAGAGGAAGCGACGTTTTTGTGAAAGTCTGTCGATATAGCACAACCAAAACCTTGTACATGACTCTGTCGTATGGACATGTCGAAAATAGGGAAACTTTCCATAAAGTATTTGGAAGTGTTTAACTGCACTATTTCTGTTGCTGGCAGTAGTTGTAAACAGCATTCACCAGACCAATGACCACTAGTGACTCTTATAATGTTTACAAGTGTTATTAACTTCGTGTTGTCATTAAGGGAAGGGTAATTAGTTACTTATTTTAGAAAATTAATTAATTACCGTAAATTGAAATGTATCACTTCAAATCCACTGAATTTGGCCACAAATGCTTTCATAGAATAGCAGTTTGGAGCCCAATCAATTAAACCTGTGTTGACCACCAGCAGCAGAGAAATTTTTTGTGGTAATGGAAATTAATTGCTGTCATTTTTAGCAACTCTGTTTATATGTTTATTTGAAACTCTGTTTACTGTATTTGTTTTTGCTCAGTATAGTAATTTAGTATAAGCTTAGTATGAAGAATGATCAATAACCACTGCAGCCTGCATCTTATTTCCTCCACCATTGATGGTGCAGGTTATGTGATACTAGGCATTCATTTGTGTGTTGGTTTGTTAGCAAGATTACACAACAAGAAGCCTAGCTGTCGTTGGGATAGCCGACCGTATTGGTTGTCATTGACCTTCAAGGTCATCCAAGGTCAATGATTTTCATGTAATCTGAAAGGACATATGCCACTTACTATTTGTGGTTAATAGTAATCTTGGCCTTATCTTTCACCATTTCTGAGATATGGCCAGTTTTTCCTTGAAAATGCACATTTTTCTACCCCTCCTCCATTCAACCTCTAACTTACAATGTTACCTTTGAACTGCATCCCCCAAATTGTGTAGGCAAAGAGTCTCGACAAAGGGCTCACTAATCATGTAAAAAGTTTATTTTTCCTACAGTTGAATGCTTAGCTGCAATACATCCGTGATGAACAGACAGACGGACAGATGACAGAGAGATGACAAGTGTAGGCTACTATAAGCTCGACAGTTACTTTAGTACGGTTGGCTAAAAAGTTGAAGGTGGATTTGGCTGAAATTTTCAGGGAAGATTAAACTTGGCCAACTTTAGAAGTGATTAAATTTTTGTGGTGATCTGGGTAAGCATCTGGATACAGAACAGAATTTTCAGAATTTTTACGTGTGACAGCAGAATGCTTCGCGTGTCTTTGCGATCGTCTGGGCGTCTGTCTGTCTGTCCGTCTGTCTGTCTGTCTGTCACACTCGTGAGCTGTATCAAAACGGTGCAAGCTAGGATCACGAAATCTTCACTATGGGCTGCCCCAAGGTCTCTAG
>Ga0209367_1013029_pt1 | contig 10774 bp, 11 predicted proteins | sample WorMetLIZISLAND2_FD_187412 | JGI IMG/M metagenome (GOLD analysis project Ga0209367, IMG submission 187412) | Marine gutless worms symbiont microbial communities from Max Planck institute for Marine Microbiology, Germany - Olavius geniculatus... ... | reverse complement strand
GAAAAGGAAGGGGAAGGAAACGAGATGCAAGGGGAAGAAAGGGGAGGGAACGAAAAGGGAGGAAAGAAAACGAAAGGAAAGGAAGGAATGAGAAGGGAGAGTAGGGGGAAAGGAATAGGAGGAAAAGGGAACGGGGCTCCCCCAATTCACATTTCTGGCTACACCACTGTATAAACTGTAGCAACTTAGGCAAGCTGCAGTGATGTCGTCATTGTGCCAGTGTTGGCCTATAGAGTCGTTTCAGAGAACTGGTTGACCCGTGTCTGTATATATTAAACACAGTGTCTTCCATCATCGCTACTGATATACAGTATGTCCCGATCCAGAGATTTAATAAAGGACTAATGACAGTTCACAATCATACTAGATTGAGTAGGCTAACTAAGTAAATTAACCCAGATTAGACCAGGCCGGCTAGACTTAACTATAGATGGTTTGTTTTATTTCTGTATATTGCATACGTACAGCATTGTACCTGCTATATACGGTGCTAGCTTCCGGTGCAAGAATGTTTAAAACGAACTTGCAGCTAGCTCAGCGTGGATCATAGGCCTAATGTCTCTGTGGCAGGAGTGTTTGCGACTGAGTCGATTAACTCGCTTCTACTTGAGACAGAAGGACGACCCGAGCAGATCTCACGTCACAATCTACGTCGGTGGTCTGCCGACGAGCATGTCTCAACGCCAGTATGAACTTCTGCTACTCGACATCATCGGCAAAGGTATTTAGCTTTATGCATTAGGCACTCACGCACAGACGTTCTACACAAGAAGCTCAGCTACCGCTTAGAGAACAGGGCGTCATGAGCTTGGTGCATTCGTTATGATTCATTATGATTCATTCATTATGATGCTACTTTCGGGTATTTGGCTTTTTAAATTAATAACTCTTGTTAATATTATTATTATTCGCTTTTTCTTCTTATTATAACGTCGTTTTGTGTAGCTTATATAGTCAGAGGATGCAGAGGCGTTGGTGGCTCTTTGGGAGAGATCGCAGCTTTCACATACATCTTCGCTCACGTCATCGTAGCCTACATTTTGTCAAATTTGCAAAAAAATGCATAGTACAAAAAACGTCTTTTCGGCGGAATGCTGCAGTTTGTAGTCATGTTAGGCTAAATGTACGTACGCAGAGAACCGGTGGGCAAACATTGATGTGATATATTACGAGTACGGCGCGCTGGTCCTGGTCTACAACAATGGCGAGCGTGCAACGCGCGCGTTCAATATACTACAGGACGCAGTCTTCGACAGCAAACCTTTGCTCGTCCTTTTGCTGCCCAACATTCTGGTTAGTCCTTATACCCCGTTTACACAATCCAGCAAACGTCGAGCAGACATCGAGCAAACATCAAGCACAGGCCTGATGGAACCCCGCCCCTGGCTCAAATGTAGGCCTGGCTTAGCCCACAGCTGATCACATGTTATATAGGCCTTCCAATTACAACCCGCCCGCCCTCCTAATTAACATGCTAATTACCATAGCTCATCAAGCAGACGTCGAGCAATTAGCACGTTTATTTTGAATACATTTGCTCGATGTTTGCTCGATCGTGTAAACAGAGTATTACTGGTAAGGGGTGTGTTTAGGTGGTTTGGTGGCTCAGCGGTTAGGGCGTTGGATACGTAGGCCTAACCAAGAGCTGGCGAGTTCGACTCCCGGCCGGTCCGCTACCAAGTAATACTCCGTTTACACGTTGAAGCAAAAATGAAGCAAACGTATTGAAAATACACGTGCGCGACGTATGCTCTAAGTTTGCTTCATGTGTGCTTCGTGTTTGCTTCATCGTGTAAACGGGGTATAACCACTCCAGTCAAGTTATTCACATCTATTTGCCTGTGTAGGTGCAAGTGGTCTATTGGTTCGTGTCGATTCGTAACTTTCGGGTTACGGTTTGAATTTCACTGCGAGTCATTTGCAAGCAACGTTAAACAAGTTGCTGCCCTACTGTGTGCTTAGGTCAACTCAGCCTCTTACCCTCAGCAGGATGGGGAATGAGTAGTAGCTTGCTGGCTATGGGGTAAAGGCCTAGTGCATCTAGTTGGGGCGGTGGTGTGTCTGCTGGATGCGGATCCAATTGTTTGCTGACACGGGCAATGGATGGCCGCGTAGTGCGCTGCGGTATCATTAGCTCATGCCAATCAGCTGCCATGTCCGAGATTGTAAAGCGCTTCTGGTCACGAGTTTGACTCATGTATGAAGTGCTACAGCAAATACCAGACTTTAGTTTTTTTGTAGCCATAAATTTGTTTTGAGAAGGTGTAAAATAAGTTCAGTAACCATTTTGATGTCACTGTAACCCCATAAAAAGTTAGCTTGGCATGATTTTGTCTAGCGGTAATTATTAGGCCCCCTACTCCTAGACATTTCCGTTCTGATAATCTTTATTTCACTATAGAAGGGGGCGTAGCTGATGAAGAGATAAATATAAAGTGCAGGAACAGAATGCAACTTAAGTTCATAACTTATAATTGACTATTTCTGTGTAATGGTGTCGTTGTTCCTGCAGACGCACATGTTGTCGCCCTCTGTTACTCCGCTGCTCGTGCTTGTCAACGTCAAGAGCGGAGGACAGCAGGGCATGGCTCTCATCCGCAGTTTTCGCAAGCTTCTCAACCCGCACCAAGTTTACGATCTTATGAATGGAGGTCCATTACCTGGGTTAGTGATACATCATGTTAGTAAATAGTAATTGTAGTAAATAGCGCACAAAGTCTTATGACTTGAATCCAGGAGATAACTAAGTACATGTAAGTAAGTAAGTAAGTACAGTGTGTAGTAATTATTTGCATATATAGTACGTGTGGAACTGACTGAACTCAGTACAAATTTCGCGATGAACTTACAACTTTACACGTTTCAAGCAGACGGTAATTCATAATTTTTTTAAATTTTAGATAAATTGGATAAAGCAAACTTATTACCATTGTCATTTGTTCGGTTGCAGCTTGTACGTGTTTCGCAACATTCCGTATTTCCGTATCCTGGTGTGTGGCGGCGACGGCTCGGTCGGCTGGGCGTTGTCGTGTCTCGACAACGTCGGACAGGATGCCCTCTGTCAGTCGCCGCCTATGGCTATCATTCCACTCGGCACTGGTAACTCCACCGCTCAAATCTATTTATTTATTTGTTTAATGAAAACTTTGGTTAATTTTGCGATGAAGATATTCTCTGTAAACACATTATACAAATAGTGATTGGCGTCCAGATCAAGATTGAAAATTTTGGATCTGAAGTTCGTAAAATTTTGCCCGAGATCGAAGATCGAGGGCAACATATTACGAACTGAGAGGAAAAAATTTCAATAATGATCGACACGCCAGTCACTATTTGTTTTATTATACCTCAAAACCAAACAATTCTACAAGTCAACAGGGGAACAATTAAAAAAAGCTATCATGACTTCAGTGTTGCCCAGTCAACAGTGCGAGGGCAATAGTGCGTTTGTTAACATCACGTGACGCGATTTCGCCCAATCGCGTTCAGTATTTTGCGTTGACGTATATCGAATTGTCGATGTTTCCGTGCATGTTTCAGGGAATGACCTGGCTCGAGTGCTGCATTGGGGACCGGGATATAACGGTGAAGGGGAACCTCTCAGTCTCCTGCGTGACGTCATTGATGCTGAGGAAATCAAGCTCGATCGGTACGTGTTGAATCTGCCGCGGCTGTATCCCAGCTGTAAACTGTCGCATGATGAATGGACTTTACGTAAATGGATATTTAGGCCCTACGTGTCTTTTTTTCACTGTTGGTCACCTGCACACCAGACTGTTTGCATGGTCTTTTTCCAAATTTCTTCTGGGCGCTGTTTGTTTTTTTTGTCAAACTTTTCTTTTGCATTAATTTTTTGGACCATTTACCGTAGAATAAGCAAACTACATGTCAGCTTTTAGCATGAGCCTACGTTATCGCGTCGCATCGTTTTTGTGTGTTTTTTTGTGCCAGTAGATGTTTTTTTTCATCCATGAGATGACATTATACGCAGACACTCAACGTGGACATTTTGTGATAGTTAATTAGAATTTTATGTACATTTTGGAAAAAAATGATAAAAATAGAAATTACCCAAAATTACCCATAATTTGCATAAAGCAAATCAACAACAAATCAATAAATCTAGCGCCTGACAAGAGGCAGCAGTACTAAACAGTTACAATATATATACGAGTACAACTAACAAATTCTGGAATTTTTGCTTAGTAACGACATTGACTAGCCCCCTCCCCCCAATACGTCAACACTCAGCCCATTTTGTGCCATTATGCACGACATAAAAATTAAGGCGCTGATCAGAATGTCAACCTATACCCGAGGAACCCGTGCTTTTGGACATGCCGGTTTATTTATGTAAATACGTACTAGAATCGCTCTTCCAAACACTTTTAAATGAATCACGTGTTGTTTATTTACTTTTGAACGCCATCCAAAACATTTTTAGGCCCTACTTATCGTCTACTAGCTCTCCGAGCACGTTCGAGGTTATTTCAGTTAACACGCTATATAAATTACTTACTTACTTTCTTACTTTCTTTATAAATGTGTTTTGATTAATTGATTAATTGTATAGATGGACAGTAATATTTCATCCGAATGAGAAGGAAACGGACGAGGCAAAAGTGGCGCTGGCTAACGACACGCAGACGACTCAGCAGAACGAAGACACGACATCCATCTTTGTCATGAACAACTACTTTGGCATCGGCATCGACGCCGAGCTCTGTCTGGACTTCCACAAACGACGCGAGGAAAATCCCGACAAGTTCAACAGCCGGTTCGTTTGACGGTTCTGTTTGATGATCACAGGCCTGCTGGTTTGCTTCGGACTTATATAGCTTGTTCAGCAAAAGTTGAAATAAGTAAAAACGCGTTGTTAAAAAATCTGCAATGCACGGGGCGCACAAGTAAAGCCAAATAACATCGTCTAAAGAAACCGCGGCAAGAGCTGCCAGATTTGCACGCCGTAACTGCGAGTTGATTCGGCAGTCAGTTCCTGTGCAGACCGTCGGACTAGCAATCAAAAAAAAACCGCCCGACGGCCATGGGTGTTGAGTCGACAGCGGAGTATGATGAGCTAGTGTCTGTTGGCTGGATGCAGGGGCTTATATCTCTATACCTGGTGAGTGCAGCTTGCACCCAGTGAAAAATAGAGGGGCAGTTTTGTTAAGGGTGCATGCAAAATTGGTTATCACCAGAAACGCTGCTTTCAGCTCAAAATGCACCACAAATCGTTTGGCGGCCGCGCTTTGCTGAAGTTTGCCCGGACCCGCTTAGGGAGCTGACGGCGCTCCCACAGACCCTCTAGCTGGATTAAGGGTGTGGGACTGTGGGGCCCCACTCCCTCGGGAAGAAGAAGGGAAGGCTGGAACGCGAAGGGGAAGAGAAAAGGAAGAGGGGAAAGAAGAGAAAGATAGCGAAAAAAGCGGGATAAAGGATAGGAAGGAGAGTGGGGGAAAATAGGGCGGGAAAGGGGAAAGAAGGGAAAGTTAGAGGCGGACTTGATCCCGATTTCGATTTGAGGGGATAGAAGCAAAATGCAGACGAAGATGAGACGCTCCTTTAAAGGCTGCAGTGAGATGTTCGGCGACGTACTGACTAGTGACTGCTGAGGTGTCTGATCACGCGATAAACGGCACGATATATCCGTGGCTTGACTGTGCAAAATAGCTAGCGTTGTGAATTTTCTTGGCTGGCAGAGTGTGCTCAAAAATTGTGATGTAACAAGTAATTTGAGCAAAGCTCTCGTGACGCGTGATAGCAGCGGTCCTGCCACCTGGGCAATCGTGTACAGCGTGCAATAACATAAGAATGCGTCTTTAAGGAGTACAAAAATTTGAGGCTTTTATACGAACGACTTTTTGAACCTAAGAGGTGGGAACTCAGATGGTTAAAATGTACGTTCAATGCTAAAAAATTTACACGCAGGTTGTCCAGGTCTATCTTCAGCCATTTCGGGCACAATTCGCTCTTGAAATGTGCGTTGCAGCCGAAAATTGCAAAAAAACGCTAAAACCCCATATATTCCCTGCAGCTTGCTGCTGATACTATTCATTCAAGTCAGCATGTCAGAGTAGCCTACTGGGAGTTGAGTTCTCAGCCGACCTCAGCATTGAGAAACACGTCACGAAGGTCGGCACGACTTGCTTTTATCATCTTCGTCAACTTCGACATGTCTGGGGTCTGCTATGAAACTGGTGCACGCCTTTGTAATGTCTCGAGTCGACTACTGCAACGTCGTTTTCTCCAGGGCTCCAAAGGCTATCGGAGACAAGTTGCAGCGAGTGCTGAACACGGCAGCTCGTGTGGTGGTTACTGGTACCCGGAAGTTCGACTGCAGTCTGAAGCAGCTGATACATTCTGAGCTCCATTGGCTTGATGCACCTGAGCGCATCAAGTATAAGCTCAGTATGTTTATGCGTCGCTGTCTGGATGGAACTGCTCCACGGTATCTCGCGGCACACTGCACCCCAGTCTCTGCGACTGCCTCAAGACATCATCTTCGTTCTGCTGCCAGTCATCAGTTTGTTGTGCCGTCTTACCGACTGAGTTCCTACGAACGTCGGGCTTTCTCTGTCGCGCTTTCTCTATTGCTGGCCTAATGACATGGAACTCGCTACTGAGACATTTGCTTTATCCTATTCACACCATATCTGTTTTTTGGACGATTACTTAAGATATTTTTCTTTTCAGAGTACTAACGTATGCAGCGCATTAGAGGCTTTTGGCGTTGATGCGCTATAAAAATTTACGTTTTACTTACTTACTTACTGTTGGGTGTTCAAGATCATTTAAGGTGATTGATGTTGACACCATAAAAAGCTTGTCACTAATGATTGTTATGATAAGTTGTATATATGTGCTTATCTCCAACTATTTTTACGCTAAACGAGCCAATAGCGGTAAAATGACCACATTTTAGGTGGGTAGCCGTCTTTGATGCCCGCCTGCGCAGGCCTCCTTGAACCTAAAGTGTCGGGACGTGGACTGTTAGAATTTTCGTTTTATGCTGAAAATTTCATTATGCAAGTTGTCTTGGTCTATTTTTATCCATTTCGTTGCAATTCGCTGTTTAAATGTGCGTTGCAGTCCAAAATTGCGGAAAATTCATCAAAAACCTTCTTTTAGAGGTTCAAGGTTATTCATAATCATCGATGTTAATAAATCTCAAAATCCCGTCACCAGTGCTTGTTATGATAAACAGCATGTCTGTATATCTGTCTGCAACGGTTTTTACAGTAGACGAGCCAATAACGGCAAAATAACGCTTTTTAGAGAGGGTACTGTTGTTTGGCGCCCTCGTTCGAGGGGAACCCCCTCACCCAGGGCACGACATTTTGTCACACAAAACTAGAGTCATTGTGAATACCCCACATGCAGTGAAGATTTCGTGATCCTGGCTTGCACCGTTTTTATACAGCTCACGAGTGTGACGGACGGACGGACAGACAGACAGACACCTAGAGGATGGCTAAGACGGGCGAAGCATTCTGCTATCGCGCGTAAAAATCGTATGTCTGCTGTATATAACCGAAACCCCAATGCGTTTTCTGACAGTGTGCTGAGGGTCAGGAAAATAGCTAGCTGGTGTTGAACCCCTAATTCCTCGGCAGTTTAGACACTGCATGACTATACCATGGTGTGTATAACAAGGACCCAAGTGATTTGGCAAAAGGCAGAATCGCTCGTTTGTATTCGTCATGTGGCAGTGTAGGACTGAAGGTTTGACTGCAATTTGCAGTTGCAGGTTTTGGCTGAAAATTTAACCCCCAAATCTTTTTTTCCTCTGTAGGGGGTCAGGAATCCTGCTTATACCTGCCAAATGGCATCTGAATCCATCGAACCGTTTAAGCAGGGGGGACACGAATGTGATAGACAGGCAGGCGACAGACAGACAGACCACTCTACTGAGAAATGTGTCGGAATAGGCGGCGGAATCGCTTGTGCTGCCAGAGCAATTCTGTCTAACAATGCGCTTAACTCCAGCCAGAGAGGCTGGTACTCAATTTATCTATCCCGGAGGGATGGGTGGCTGAGTTGACCTTGGTGTTGGTTATAGGTTGCATAACAAGCGAGTGTACTTAAAGATCGGCCTGCGCAAGATGATGTTTCGTCGGTCGTCGCGGGACCTGCATCAGGTCATCCGGCTGGAAGTCGACGGAAAGTTGATTGACGTTCCGCCCGTCGAAGGAATCATCATTCTCAATATCCTCAGGCATGTTTGACGCTGTTCGCTCTGATAAAATATGTCGCAAACAACTCGCTGTTTATTTTTTCTGTTATTATTAGTGTTTAATATATAGTGGCTAGGTGAATGTGATGTCTTCAGCCACCGTTACTATGCACACGCAGTTATGATGCCGAAAAATATTATAGGGACTAGATAAGTTTTTGGGGAGTCTACTTTGTGAAATATTAGTATCCAAAACCGCACTGATATTGCGTAAGATATTGTATCAAAGCATTTTACAGGATGGTGCATAAAAATAGGCCTAAATTATAACACATGCCTTACGTAGGTGAAAAATATGATTATCAAACAGTTGCCATATTGCAAATTACTGCGTACTTAAGTGAAATAATTTTTTACGCGTGACGCCCTATGTGCTATCGCATATTAGCTATGGTAATTCTGTCTGTCAGTCTGTCTGTCTGTTACAACCTGGTACCGAATCAAGATAGTCCAGTCTTTAGTTTCCTGTGAGCAAATTGTGGGTGAAGGATTCCTGTCAAACGATGATGTCAAAAAAGAAGTATCCCCATGCAAAATCCTTATTTTACCTCTATTACCTCTTCTAGCGTGACAATGGTTGCAGGTAGTGAGGTAAGCACAGATTTGCTGCTTATCACAACAAACACTGCTGACGAGCTATCCGGTGTTAGCGACATCGATGACCCTGAACGACCTTGAACCCCAAAATAGGGGGTTTTAGTGACTTTTTTGCGATTTTGTGCTGCGACGCACGATTACAGGATGAATTTTTGTCGAAATTACTGGAGATAGACGGAAACAACCTGCGTCGCGCGTCTGATGAGCATTAGTTCAGATTATTTCTGTAAACGGTCAGTACATTTGATGCCGTAGCTGCAGTTACGATAAGACCTGATGATGTGTATGTGTTTCAGCTGGGCGGCAGGATCAAACCCGTGGGGTCAGGAGCAAGACACACAGTTCATGCGACCGACGCATTACGACGGCATGTTGGAGGTGGTCGGAGTGAGCGGCGTTATTCACATGGGTCAGATACAGAGCGGCATGCGCACTGCACAGCGCATTGCACAGGGAGGCCACGTACGTGTTTTATTCATATTACGTACACTGGTTTAACTACAACACTTACGATGCCGGCCAACCATTACTGATTGAAAGCTATAACCTATAACCGTAATAGGTTAATAGCCAGTGTAGTGACTGCATTAGCCCAACTTACTTAACTACCAACAGCAAGATGAACGAAAATTACGTAAACAGTAGACAGTCGTTGGTCCTACATCTGTCAACATTTTCAAGAATCGCCTGGATACATATTGGAGAAATATCGGCATTTAAAGCGACGGCTTGCCAACCCATCAACGAACAAGAGTACAAGTACGTAGTAGCCTACAAAGCCTAGGCGTAAAATAACAGAGCAACATTTATAAGAAGTCAGTCAGAAGTATAGTTATTTTGATATCCAAGGAAGAGAGCTTAAGAAAAGTTGGACGCACGGACGCACGGACTCTCAGGTGATTTTATATTCTGTCCTATGCTATGCATAGCATTGGACAGACAATTATAAGCTTATGGTAAACATCAAACTGTTTGTCAAACTCCTGCAGCATATCTGACCAGCGATGTCTACACCATATAAACCTCGGAGCAAATGCTTCGTCATAAAAGTACTGAGGGGAGATTTTTAGTTCTTTTGGTATGATTGGAGACATAGGCCTAAATTATGTTACTTTCCGTTTTCTTATGCGTATTTTTTGACCCAGAATGTCTCAAAATCAATCCCCCTCGAGAAAGGGGAGGGAAGGGAAAAGGAAGAGAAGGAAGGAAAGAGGACGTGAAACATGCTCTGAAAGCTCAACGGAGTTTGCTACCTCCCTGTATTTGACGTCTGTTTGTCTGTCTGTCTGTTTAGATTCGTATCGAGATGTTTGAGGAGGTGCCTGTACAGGTTGACGGTGAACCGTGGCTGCAGCCGGCTGGTCACGTGGTCGTACTTCGCTCCGCTCTCAAGGTTTGATATTTTGTTCCCATTACAAAGTTAAAAAATTTTGTTTCAAGGTAGTGCAACGACATAGTAGGTATAGTGTGCCTGCCACTGAACAGCAAATTTTTTACAGTGTCTACTAGTAATCAAATTGTGAAAATTGGTCAATATTTAGTGTTAGGGTTCATTCAAAATTGTGATGTAAATTGTAGCCTACATGTGCTGTCGGTCCTTGCATTTGACCAACTGTTTGCACGGACAAGCACCTCGGTACCTCGCTGATCATATCAAGGCAGCCATCGAAGTTGCATTGCGACATCGACTACGTTCTGCCAACCGACACCGGCTAATCGTACCTCGCTGTCGACTCAACACGTACGGCCGTCGGGCTTTTCCAGTTGCTGGTCCGACGGTCTGGAACTCGGTGCCAGATGAACTCAGAGATCCAGCTTGTGACATTGACAGTTTCAAACAGTTCTTTAAAACAATCCTGTTCAGTCAGTACTAGTGTGACAAGCGCATTAGAGGTTAATTTTAACAATATGCGCTATATAAATTTACATTTTACTTACTTACTT
>Ga0209367_1013028_pt1 | contig 10774 bp, 8 predicted proteins | sample WorMetLIZISLAND2_FD_187412 | JGI IMG/M metagenome (GOLD analysis project Ga0209367, IMG submission 187412) | Marine gutless worms symbiont microbial communities from Max Planck institute for Marine Microbiology, Germany - Olavius geniculatus... ... | reverse complement strand
CCCCCCCACTGTCTAGAAGAAATCGCCGCCACTGCCTATCACCAATATCATTAATATTTAAATCTGTGCTTACAACCCGCTCGTCCTCCTAATTAGGGCCTACCATAGAACTTCCAGCTAGCTGGATGAATGCTGGATCGTGTAAACACCCCATTAGCCATCGCAATTCTGTCTGTCTGTCTGTCCGTCACACGGGTGGATCAGTCAAAAACGGTGCAAGCTAGGATCGCCAAATCTTCACCGTCTGCTGCCTGGAAGACTCGAGTTTCAGGAACCGTAAAGCTTTTCCATAAATTCGAAGGAGGTCACCCCGAACGAGGGCGCTAAATGAGAGGAGGGTGGGCAAAATTTGCGATTTTTGGTCAATAAGTCGCTGTATCTCAGTAACGGTGCGAGATAGGGCCTAGGTTACTACTAATCACTAATAGGAAGTCGTACACTGGCTCTCGATTGGCGCCAAATTCAATGACCTTGAACGCCAAAATAGGGGATTTTATGAATTTATTTTTTGGCGTTTTCGGGCTGTGACACAAGTCTATATCATTCACAAGGTGGCGTCACGGAACTATCGTTATGCGATCCAGATAGAGAATTTGGTATTTGTATTTGGTATTTGTATATTAACTTAGCGTCGACACCCCAATTTTCAGCTAAACTACTGAACTGGAACTGTTATAGGCTTTCGCGCGTCTCGTAAGCATTAGCTCAAATTTCTTGTTACCAGTACAAAAGCTACGTAATATTCTGACATTAGTAATTTACAAGGTAGTGTAACGACGCATTCTAGGTGTGCTGGGATCTTTAGTGACTACTGAAATAAAGATATGAGGCTACATTGCGTGATAACGGGTAAACATGATCGCAAAACTTGTGCGAATAAATTATTAAGCTTACACCACTATTTATAGAGGCTTATTATAAAACTTACTAGTAGTATTGGATGCTATAATTCGGGCTTCGCCGACGCGTTCATCGCCATCTCTGGAATGGCCCTCCGCCGGTAAAACATTTCCTCTGGACCCGCCCTCCGCCGACAATCGACCAATCACGTTGCACGCCTGGCGCCTGTCGGATGACGTCATCGAGACCACGTGATGTGCGTTGTTTAACAAGGACGTCGCACCGACTAAACGTCAACAACCACTAATGACTAAACCTACTGTCCGCCGCAGTGACACCTGGCGGACAGTCGTTTCGAGAAAGGCAGCAGTGGCTGCCGAAACGTCAACAAAAAATTAAATAAAAGTTATGTTTTAATAAATTTATATAACTTATTACGTAACATATCTATATTTATGTTACAAGGTAGAACAGAAATATCACACAATTTGTTACTGTTATTAGCCTATACACGTTGTAACTAGGCCTATACCATACTATATCATTAAAACATATAAGCGCTGCAATGGTGCACAGAAGTGGAATATAAATACTCTATTTTTGCGCCACCCTGCACACACTTAATGCATATTAAGTTTGGACGCATCCTGTATAAAATGGAACTAGCTACGAGTAAACCTATACCGTGTCGTTGAGACTTGGGCGTTGAAGCCTGCTGGCATGAGAGATCTGTCGGTTGATGTTCTGGAGTAGACAAAGATGAAACTGGGTGGACGCCGTCATCCGTAGCTTTATTAGGATTCGATGCTGTAAACGAATACACAGCACAATGACTGAACCGGTAAATACTGTTTAAAACCAATGGCGTCGGTGAATTTAAAAACATAGATGTAAAAATCATTTTTTTATGTATTTTATAAAAGTGTAAAAACATGTTATTTATGTTTTTTTTTATTTTTATGTTTTTTTGTTATGTTTTTTTTTATTTTTAATGTTTTTTGTGCTTTGTAATGTCATATTTTTGTTCTTGTTAAATCGTTAGAATAAATTGCTACAGAGGTGTTAAAACTGTTAACTTGACTAGTATACTTAATATTTGTTCTGACATTTGATTGTTCAGTTCATAATTGAGTATGTACCATAATCATGGTTACATAAAATACAAAATGCTTAAAGTAAAAAGTAGCGATTGGAAACATCGACAGTTTAATGTTTTTATAATGTATTTTATAATGTATTTTATAAAAGTATAAAATACATGTTTTTAATGTATTTTATTTGCAGATGAATGATTTTAACATCTATGTTCAAAAATAAAATGGCGCAGTCGAAAAGTTCCACTTTTTCGACAGACAGCTGCAAATTTCCGTCCTATTTTCAGTTCAAAATTTCGTTTTGTTTTCTACGAAACCTTTCAATATAAAATATTTTCCGACAGGCTAAACTTAGGGGGTGGCAACTGCCGTTCCCCTGACAAGCTGCAACTCTCTGGAACATTTTGCCGAGTTCAGTATTAAGTTTGCTTGTTGCTACAAAAGCAGTTTGTCGTGCGTAGCGTTACGTTATAGGCTACACGACAAAGCACTCATAAAGCTGACTCAAGTGTATAGATTGCAATGGCATGGCTCGTCGAGCATTTATCAAACATTCATCAAGCACACATCGAGCTAGTTCGACAAGTTATGGTAACAAATTAGCATGCTAATTACGGGGCGGGTTATATCGTAGACACGTGATCAGCTGTGGGTTAAGCTTATACTTGAACGAGTGGATCCCATCAAGCCTGCTTAACGAGAGCTTGATGTCTGCACGACGAGCTAGCTTTCGCAGTAACTCACGTGTGCGGAAAAAACGTGGAACTTGTTGCAAGCCAAGCATGCGCAGAAAGCGAACTTTGTAGCTCTGCCGCTCTTCATCACAAGTCGTGGCGTCCTCGGAATGATGTTGAAAAGATTTGACTGACAACGATAACGACGTTGAAGCACTGGTCCAACTGAGCAACTGGCCAGACGGTGAAGTGTTTTCGACGACGATTGGAGGACTCACGCTGCGCTCTCTGTAGAGCCGCCTTCTTTTGCGCTTTTGCTCGAACACGACCTCTGTAAACATAACAGAGATTTTAAGTCCTTGAGGCCAAAGTGGTCTTGAGAGAAACTAAAATTTTGGCCTCTACCTCGGCCTTGTCTTTAAGCATTTGGCCTTGTCCTGGCCTGAGTCGTAGTGCTTTGGCCTTGTTAACACTATTAAACTTCCAAGTTACGATGTCACTTTTATAGGTCTAGTTTCACCTTTGACCTCCATCTTGGCTTCGGCCTTCATGGTTCTGGCCTTGGCCTATTCCTTGGCGCCGGGAGTTTGTAAGTAAGTAAGTAAGTAAAATGTAAATTTATATAGCGCATAATGTTAAAATTAACCTCTAATGCGCTTGTCACACTAGTACTGACTAAACAGGATTGTTTTGAAGAACTGTTTGAAACTGTTAATGTCACACTCCGCATCTCTGAGTTCATCTGGCAGCGAGTTCCAGACCGTCGGACCAGCAACTGGAAAAGCCCGACGGCCATGCGTGTTGAGTCGACAGCGAGATACAACGAACCGGTATCGGTTTTGTTTAACATCACTGAAACAAAAACCGAAATAATTTAACAAAAAGCGAAATCGCTGCTGCCACTGCCACCTGGCAAATGACGTACGGATTTCGTGCCAAAACTTTATAACTAGTCGACCAAAATTCAAAGCAGAACGACAGACAAACTTTGCAAGCAACAGCACCACTTAGTCATTCTTGCTAGCGTTAAATATCTTAAATAAAATACTGATAATGAGCGGCGTGGTTTGTGTGGAAAGCCTACGCGGCAGAGCTACGAAGCGTCACCTGCCACAGTGGATCACACAGTGTTACTTGCCACCCGACACAGGTGATCGCGCCCCGCCTCAACACCAGCCAGATAGCCGGTACTCGATTTGAGTACTAGATGTAGTTTCATAAAATAAAAACCTTACTTAGCGTAGAGACAAAATCGCGTGACTTACTACAAGATCAGGTGATGCCAGTGGCGTTTACAAAAAAAACGGCAGGTCCCTTAATCCTCCAGACAAAACAAAGCACACGTTTAAACTGCACTAAATTTGGTATAGATCTCATATGTCAAAACTACAATGCACCAAATTCGATCTTGGCTAGAGTTTGGCGGCCTCAGACCCCTGAAATCAGAGCGGTCCCGCAAACCATCAAACTGACTTTAGAGATCCTACTTTTCAGGGGAGAAAGGAGAAGGTAAGGGAAATAAAGGAAAGAAAAAATGTGAGAAAAATGGAGAGAAAATGGGAAAGGAAGAAAAGAAGAAAAGCCCCCAATTTACATTTCTGGCTACTCCGCTGACTGATGCAGCAAGCTTGGCGACTGACCGTCGGCAGTGCTGACTGTGGTGAGTGAAAAAACTGAGAGAAAGTCAAGTTTCTGCGGTGAAACGTCGCACTGTAGCCGCGGTCCTGAGCTAATCAGCAGCAACGACTGACGACGCTTGTCCTCCGCCATGTCTTCACAAGCAATCAGCTGCTGCACGTTATCGTTATCGTTCTCGTTCTTATCGTCCTCGCTGAGTTGGTCGGTGGTGTTACGAGCTCGCACTCGTCGCAGCTGACACTCTGTCATGTCCAACCGACTCATCTGCACAGTAAGGCGGGCGAGTAAAAAGTTAGAAGTTAAGCGTGGTGTATAGCTCTTTATAGAAAAGCCGTCTCCGAGCTACAGACTGTTGCCTGCCGTATGGGATCACTCAGTGTTCCGTGCCACCCGTTACAGATGAACACGCCCCGCCTTAACCCCAGCCAGATAGGCTGGTACTCGATTTACCTACCCCGGAGGGATGAAAGGCTGAGTTGACCTAGGCGGCTGGTTACATACCGAGATGGTTTACCAGCCCGCAAGCAGTCACCCATCCAAGTACTAACCCGGCCCGGTGTGGAGCAACTTCGTTGATCGGACACAATGCGTTACCGCTACTGCACGCCACAAACCCGTCTCTAAATAAGTTAGTAAACCTATAATTTCACGAAACTAACGTAAATGCAAAACATAAACGACAAAAATCCAAAAAACAGCTACAAAAACTTAAAAAGAACAATGGCTAACAAAGGAACACTTTAAAAACTTGGCAATGGTAAAAAGGCACGTTATGCGTCAAAAGGTTTCTGAATTTTTTCTAGCATAAGCTTACAGAACTTGTGCATGGGTGTCCTTAAGTATTTTTTGCCTAATTTGTAAAGAAAACCAAAGATTTTCAAATATTATTTTGTTTCACAGGCAAAATTAAAAGCAAACAGGCAAGGACATTTATAGCACACATTACATGGACAGCGTATGTAATGCAAAACAGAACTGACATCCCGCGTAGCCACTGCCAGAAATTAAATTGGGACTTTGGGAGAGGCGGTTTGAGGCCCAAAGGGCAGAAAATCGAGGCTAAAAGCTGATAACAGGGTTTGTGGTTTTTGGGAAAGAAACAGCAAGCTTCCTACCCATCAACTATAGGATCTGGGAGCGCTGTAACTCCCCCAGCGGAAACCGGGTCGGAGCCCCCAACCGCCGCACTCGCTTTTTGGTCATGAAAAAGCCTTGAACATGTTAATTTTACTGCATAAATTTGCACATTTTTGGGCTCTGCACCCTGTGCACTCTCTGTACTCTCTCTGACTATGCATATGCCGCGTACACTCACCGGGTCACGTGACTCAAAATGGCCGCCGGCGTCGTCGTAGTCGTCGGCTTCCAATCTCAGCCGTTTTGACGGCGGAATTCCATTTCCGGTGGTATTGGCGGAGGCGTGGTGGTCGGTGGTGGCAGACGTGGCTAGGCGCGGCAGACTGTAGTTGATAGCCGTGACGTCAGGAACGACGCCGTGTGACGTCACACGTCGCTGAGCAGCAGTAACAGCGAGTGTGGGAGGCGGCAACAGTGCGGCGTTGGTAGAAGTGGACAGACTGACAACTGTCATGGCGGACGAGTTGGGCGCTAATCTGAGTTGATCGCTCACGCCATGAACCGGTCCATGACTGCGTAACGCAACATATTTATTTGACTGCTAGCGATCACAATACTCAATAACATAATACAACTTGAGTGGCAAAGATAATGCAAAAGTAGTGTTTTGTAGTTTTGAGAAAAAACAGTGTCAAAAGTCTGAATTTGTATCGTAATTCACTGATGCACTTTCTCCAGTTAGAATTATACACAAATGCTGCCATGTCCTATTCCAGGCAATGATTCAAATGCATTTGTGTCTACTCTACGCACACCATCGCCTGCAAACAGCTGATGCGTAGCCTATGCGTAACTTTTGCGAAAATTTTCTGAAACATTTTTTTGACATTTGACAAACACGAAAGACATCAGGTGGGTACATTTTTGATTGAATATTTGACTGACAGATTCATTCATTAACTGACTGACCGAATAAATGCTATAGCGCTGCTTACATGAGACAGACTTGTGACCAGAAGCGCTTTACAATCTTGGAAGTGACAGCTGATTGGCATGAGCTAATGATACCGCAGCACACTATGCGGCCATCCATTGCCCGCGTAATAGTAAACAACTGGACCCGCGATTTGCAGCTATCAGACATACCATCGCCCCAATCAGCCACACTAGGCCTTCATCCCCTAGCCCGTAAGCTACTACTCATTTCTCGTCCCCCGGAGGGTAGGAAGCTGAGTTGACCTGAGCATATAGTAGATTAGCAACTTGCTCAAGGTTGCTTGCAAATGACGTGACTGATTGATTTACTTACTAATTTACCTACTTACATAATTATTTATTCATTCATTTATCGACATTTGGTCATACTTGGCAGCGGCTTTGGAGTCTGGTCTACGTGTCCTGCAGTAATCCCTGGACGTCCCAGCATGCTTTGCAGATGGTCCAGGCGGCTTGACGTTATTCCTGTCGACTGCGCCCTGTGTAGGTGTTCCGCCATAGATCGTGTTGGTAGATTTCCGGCCGGTGACGTGACCAGGTGGTCTCAGCGAGGTAACAGTGGGTGGTCCGTTTTCAAACGGTCGGTGATAGAGTAACTGTGCGTGGTCTAGCTGGGGCAGTCGTCGTCCGTTCTGTAGATAGACCGGCACAGACGACGACGAATGATGAAAGTCTAGAAGTTTCTGAGTCTCACTGCCGCTGAGTTGCTGGTCCAGCTTCGACCTCTTCTGCCGCTCATACAGCGCCTGCGAGTACAACAACGTCATCGACAAACAAAAACCCACAAATGTTTTCGTCATTACAATAATATCTCGTCAGTTTTGTTCCGTTGGTAAATTTTTTATTATTGCGTATTGTATGTTTTACTGTAATTTAGCGTAATTTACAACTCTGCTCTCCAATTCACTGCTGAAACTGCACACAAGCGTACGCAGATCGTGTCGAATAAGCTAGATTTTAAAAAGAGTCCCAATAAAAAACAAGGTATCACGTCGAAAATAAAAAAAATAAGAAAACGTAAGATAAACCTGTGTCAAGGGCTCCTCCTAAAACTTAAGGAACGAAACACTAGCGTGGGGCATAAGGCGCCCGAGACCGTCAACAAATAATCCGAAACTACAATGGAGCAACCCTAAACTAAACCAGAACCTAAAGCGTTTCGGCTTAAATAAAAATAAAAAGAAATATGGCGAAAAACAGCCAACCCTGCGATAAATGGCGGCGTCGGCGTCTTTGCTGATGGCGGCATTAATCGCCTGAGCGGTCCAAGCCCGCAGATCGCCGCTCGAGCACGATGACAAAGACTTGCTGCCAGACGTAGCACCAGCAGACAGTGACTGCGCCGAGGTACTGGAACCGACGTGTGCTCGAAATGACGATGCTTTGGCTCGGTTTACGCTTGAACTGGCACCTAATACGAGCAGTTAAAACGAACGCAATATGGTTGTGCCAAATACGGCCAAAACATCTCCGCTGTACGTAAAGCTTTTTAAAAAAATGTTGTGCTTCCGGTTGCAGCCGGCGAAAAAGTAAGAATGGCGGGAAAAACAAATTGTCCCCCCGCTAAATAGACTTAGCCATGGCTGTGGCTTAGCACCCGTGAAAACTGAAGAAAAGATACTGCAGACTGCAGCATTACACACTAGGTGCAAATTGTTTTTACCGTAAAAATTTTTTAAAAAGTTAAAAACTGCACTAATATTTTGAAGATTCAATAGAAATTTTAGGAACGCAGGTTTTTAAGGACAAATCGAAATCAGAAGCACAAGAAAGCTGTTTAGGTATAAGCACTAGATTAATGCATAGGCCTATTAGGTTTATATTAGAAGTACGCATGCAAAAACTTTAAATTACAAATTTTCAGTAAAGTCACGCACAGGCAGACAGTAATTTACAGCGAATCTCTTAGGTTTATGTACTAACAGGAGAAACCCACAATTATCACCGACTTACATGTAGATGGTTGATGTGACAATTTGAAATTTATGTGCAGACTTCTTATTTGACACTGTAGGCCCACTGTGTGCTGCCACACACAAATCGTTGTACTGTAAAACACACCTGAAACGAGATGTGGTGGCCTGTGCGTCTGAGTCTTTTCACATTTTATGGGCTATATTTCTGCCACAAATTGGCAAAATTGGATGACATCTGATGCAGTTATAAGGAATAAAAAAGGTGACGTTTTTGAGACACAGTGTAGCAGTTTGAAGAACTAAGTAGTTAAGATGTTTTGCTACATAGAAAACTGTAAATAGGGCATACGACTTTTTGCCATTCCGTTTTCGGCATGAGTTAGTTCAGAAGCTACCTGTGCTTAAACTGTTGTCGTGGGCGCCGGCGGTGGCGACGGTGTTAGCTCGCAGCCACGAGTCAGACGACGACCTCGATGAACTCAGTGACGGTACTTCGTGACGTTCCAGACGACGACGATCTGCCTCCTGACGCCGAGGTCTGTCACGTGACTGTTGTTGTTGTTGTTGTTGGTGCTGCTGCTGCTGATGATGATGATTGGTGCGCTGATGACCCGGATGTGAGCCTCTGTTCACCGCAGAGTTCGTCTCTCGCTCCAAACTGCTCTGAGGCGTCTGATGAACCCGCAGTCGCTCGTCGCTTGTAGACCTACGCCGCAATAATGACACAAACGCAAAGTCTAGCGATGTCGTCGGTCACTAAAATAGGTGAAACAAAAAAAAGTTATCATTTTCATGCGAACACTGCAAATTTTCAACAGAATTCCGTGAGACAGGTGCCAATTTCCAAAAAGACGATTATGGATGCTGAAAATTTCAATTTCCCCAAAATGGGGCGTCTCCAGCCCCAAATGAAGAAAAATTGTCCCACATAAATATGGTTTTCGGACAATATTCCGACAGTCGAAATTGTAATGCGGTGGGCGAATTGCGCCTTTTTCCACCGCAGCGACCTAGCTGGTAAAGTCCTTCACAAGACATAAGGCCGCAAGGGCGGTGCAGATATCCGTTTCCTTAGCCCTCAGTCAGACATCAGTTTACACTGCCAGACCCGTGCACGGATACGAGACTAGTGCATCGCGCGGTGTGCCTGTTTTCGTCTCAGCTTTCGCTGGTACTCCTTGCGCCTACCCACAAAAGGATGGCCAGGCTGAGTCAATCCGGGTGTCTAGTTACATGCCTTATGGTTTCACATCACTACCCGGTAAGCTAAAAGTTCATATAGGCCGACTCAGTATTTTAGTAATTGTAACAAAAGCAGACGAAAATTACAAGAAACGTTTTGATGTATCTGCTACATGACAAATAAGACGAACTTAACCAACCCTAACTAATTTTAGGCTGTTAATCACACAAACTGTTATAGGTCTACAGATCACCCGAAGAGCTAAAGTACAGGCAAAGTACAGCAATGTTAATGGCGTCGTGGGTCAAAAAAAGTAGGCGACAGAAAAATGCAGTTTTTGAACAAACACTGCAAATTTTGAACAAAGTGCTTACACTTTTAATTTTGCTTTTGAATTTTCCCACAATGGCCGTTTTTAGCCCCAATTTTGCATTTTTGGACAAAAGATTTCGACAATAAAAAAAATTTTCCGAGGAATTTCTGAAAGCTCGAAATTTAAAGACTGAGCAATTGCCCCTGATCTTCCCCTACCACGACGCCATTAGCAACGTTCACCTGTTGAGCGTATGGTCGTTGACGTTGACGGACGGCGCAGAGACGGGGGTCCCAGAACTCTGAAGCCCTGCAGCGACAGCAGCGAGTGCCGCCAGGTACTGCTGAGCTAGTAGATCGGCGGCTGGACTTCGAAGTACTGGCGGCGGCGGGACCCCTAGCAGTGGATGGTGAAGTGTGCCCGCAGTAGCACCAGCAGGGGCGGTGGGTTGACCCAGTAGGCTGGGAGGCAGAAATGGAAACATGCTGGAAGCGGCGACGCCGGACAGAGGGTAGCTCTCCAGTAACTGTTGTAACCCTACTGCGTCTTCCATTCTGAGCCATCGACGTGCAGACATCAAACGACAGTTGTAAGTACAGTTTTGAACACGGTCTATAGTGTATAATGCGAGTTTAAGTACTATATACAGCACTGCCGAAATGGATAGCCCAGTACGAGCTTATACCACTGCAGACACTGTGCTGTAACATACTGAAACCACAGTCAGATCGCATAGATTACACTTGTTTACGACGCACCAGTGCAAACTGAGCGTGATTTGACGAAGCACAATACTCTGTAGACCGTGTTGGAACGTACTTATTTCATGTCCGTGATCGACGGCGTGTTCCGCCTGGACGCACGTGTGACGGCTCGGTGACAGATCATTCGCCGTCGCCGGCCCACGAGTCTGGAACAGTTTGCCGGCTGCACTGCGGGCCGTAGAGGACTACGAACAGTTCAAAGCGCAACTAAAGACACATTTGTTTGACTGACTGAAGCTGCGGCGCCTAGTGACTTCTGCTTTTAGGCGCCGTGTATAA
>Ga0209367_1013027_pt1 | contig 10775 bp, 6 predicted proteins | sample WorMetLIZISLAND2_FD_187412 | JGI IMG/M metagenome (GOLD analysis project Ga0209367, IMG submission 187412) | Marine gutless worms symbiont microbial communities from Max Planck institute for Marine Microbiology, Germany - Olavius geniculatus... ... | reverse complement strand
TTTATAAACAATATAAATTGCTGTTTGTCAAAACGTCACTGTGACGTCATCGGCAGTAACGTGTAACCAGTTTTTAAAAATTAAATAGCATTTTTAGCATGAACATTTGTGAATGCCAAAAAATCGGTAGGCGGTCATGTTAAAAAATCTATAACTTCGTCATTTTTTAACAGAATCAAATTTTGTTTGGCAGTTAAATGTAACAGGTTTCAGCAAATAAATGTGTAAAATTTCAAATTAAAATTCCAAGCGATCGCTGAGAAAACGGCGAAAAACTTTAGGGGGCTACTTTTTTGCTGCACCCTGTACAGTGTATACTGTAGAAAATAACTTCTGTCATTTGTAGGGGCCTATTACTTACTGCATTTACTGCATTTTGTCGTCTCTAAAAACAATGCGGCCCACCGACTGAGTGATATCTTGCAGTGTGGCCCCCACCCCCAAATGAGTTTGAGACCCCTGATTTACTGCAATTGTGAACAATCCTGGAAAATGATTCAGAATCCACAAAAGAATCCCATCGTCCACCAAAATCAATCACTTCCACTTTTGATTACATCCAAACTCTCCACGACGCTTCATCGAATCTGTTCATAATTTTTTGAGTAAACCAGCTCACTAAAATCGACTGACCCAAAAACATGACGTCTTTCTTCACTTTGGTCAAGGCAGTAACAGTTTCTACAGTCTGCCCAATGCAACAACCACCAAAAACATAAAGGCCTACTTACAACAATGGAGCAGTTAGTTACAAGGTGCCAATGTCTCGGAAGCAGGCTTCAAGTTCTTGGCGAAGCATTCTGCATTGAGCCTCACTTTCAGACAGCTTCTCTACACACAGACGACAATAGTAGTAGTGGTAGTGCTATTGGTAGTAGTAGTAGTACTAGTAGTAGTAGTAATAGCACTGTATCACTATACTAGTAAGCTACCTAAAATACACCAAGCCCACTACTGTTGCTGCACATTGTGTTGTATTAGTATTAACACTACATAAAATGTGTGACAAAACACACGATAAAGTGCAATTTATATAAAACTACATTTTTCCCAAGATGTTACACTGGTTTGCTTACATAGCTCGCTGACTGTAACCTTTACACTAAATTCCAAATGAAGTTAAATTTATCTGAATTGAGTTCAGCATTTTGTGAAATATAGCAACGATGTCTTGTACATGCATAATTATTTAGCAATATTCAAGCACTGCATAACAAAAGTATTTGCAGTTTTTAGTAGTGGTGCGGCATTCGATGTTGGTGGCGTGGCGTAGTTGGGAATGCATTTAGGATGAAACGAAGTTACTCTACGCCGGGCCCGGTTAGTACTTAGATGGGTGACTGTCTGCAGTATGGAGCCAAGCCAACTAGGTCGACTCAGCCTTCTACCCTCTGTGGGATGGTAAAATGAGTACTGGCAGTGGTTACGGCCATAGCTAGGGAAGAAACGGCGAGTTCTGCACAACAGTAGGCCCTGTGGCCAGGACTGCAAGTATACTGACCCAGTCGGTTAAAGGTGCTGGCTGTTAGCATTTTGAGTGACCATCCGGTCAACTTGGGTAGCATGCTAGCTTAATTGGGTCTAACCCTCGCCGGCTCAAAGCGCCAAAAAGAGGATGAGCTCCCACGCAATGGGCCTAGTTCAGCTTCACTGCCTATAGCCTGTGCGAAATCTTCTTCTCTTCTGCAGCATTCGATGTGGCCATGGGTGTGTTGCTACCACGACAGTAATGGGTTCTACACTTATTATGTGCCTATGGTATACTGTGGTACAAGTAGTTGTAGCAGTGGTAGTTTAACAAGCAGCACCACCAAGAACAACAACAACAACAACAACAGCGGCAATAACAGTTAAAGTGACGAACTGCTGGCAGTCGCATTACTAGCAGTAAGTACGTAAACAAGAAAGTAAAAAATATAAACGTGACCAACCGTCACCAAGCAGGTACTGGGCAAAATCATGTTTCGCTGAGACATTAGTATAAACCAAAAGTTTCAAACCCACAACTTTTGATAACATGAAAAATGTGGTCTTGAGCAAGCTCTTAGACCAAGCTTTGGTCTTAGACTAATGTCTTCGTGAAAGTTCATCTCAAGCATTGTGCAACACTACACTATAGGGTGAAAAATGCCTGAAGAGGCAAGCAGTAATGCAGATTACTGTTGTACTGAACTGACAATAACCATCATATGATAGAGACACATACGCTCCGATCTTGAACATTCAAGCTGTTTAGACTGCAGCTCCCTTGAGAGCAATTCAATTGTCTGCTCGGCCTGCGAACACATCAAACGCAATAAAAGTGCCTTTCGTCTTCTTGCATAAACTGGCTATAAAATACTATAGCAGCAGAATTTGATGATTGATTAATTGATTAACTGTCTTTTGATTGATTATGACTGGAATTTTTAACATCACCAGTTTGCCGGCATGACTGGCTGAAATGAGTGGTGATGAGTATCTGCCATTTCATACAAGAGCGATAATGGCGGGATAGCACAACTTGTATAGTGTTAGTTATGCAGTTGCACTCCATAAGCCATCACAATCAAATTACCATGATCAGACTACACACAGCATAACTGTTCCTTATCTGAATTTGCTTTAACTTATGAAACACAGCAATAATACCAACAGTTGAATTCTAAAGTTTTCACTGTCTTTTTGACTGACTACAAAAAATGTTTGAAACTAATCAATTAATCAAAAGTTAATTTTTAGAGATCAATCAATAGAAAACTTTTAACTAATACCACCACTACGAAAAATTTAGTGAAATGCAAAAAGTGTGTTTCCTTACTTAAAAAACAAGGTTTAGAAAAACATTTTTTTCAACTGTGACGATTATGATATCATGAAAAACAACACATCATACATCACGCAGTCGAGAGTTGAGTTCTGCTGATGTAAGTTCAAACTGTTCTTCACGCTGCGCCAACTGAACACCAATAAACATCAGTTTATCTTCTTAACAAGAATAAACATTATTGATATCTCATTCATTATTTTCACTTCCTATCCAACTAATTTAAATTGACTAAAATTACTTCAGTTCAGATTCATGTGCTGACTTTATACAGTCCTCATGCCATTCACTATTTCCCAAAGCGCTGAAAAGTTATATATCAATTACAACAATAAACAGTGTCCAATATCTAAAAAATCTAGTTTTAGCTTCATCGACAAACAGTAATGCCTTCGGCAAACTTATCCACACACAAGATATTAAATAATCATATCAGTCTCCCAACTGAGAGACAATGCTAGTCCGCTAGGCCAACTCAGCTTCTTACCCACCCTGTGGAAAGAAAACAAGTAGAGGCTGATCTATAGGATAAAAGTAAAAACATGTAAGTAAGTAAGTGAGAGACCGTTTGTTCGCTGACTTCGAGTGACTTCAGACTTGATGACACCAGCTGCAAGTCAACGTCAAGATGCTGCACTTTCCTGTAATAAAAAACAACATGCTCACGGCTCATACAGTTCAAACAAAATAGTCAAACTTGATAGCTAAAGCCTAAAGAAAAAACTGTGCTTCCAATTGCAGCAAACAAAAAACTAGACACGGAAAGTGGCAAAAAATTTTTTCTTAATTTATTTTCATTTTATAATGCATCATGTAATATTACCCAATAACTCAAAAAACAAACTCACATACTGAATAGTACTCACGAGAACTTAAGCAAAAATACTTTAACATCTCAGACTATATGCAAACAATATCTGTCAGTAAAACTTCGAAAGCATACTACAAACTGCACTGATACTTCTGAAGGTCTAATAAAAATTTTAGAGATGCAAGTTTTTTTCCTAGAGACAGACAACAGTCAGAAGCACAGGATTCTATTTTAAGCCTAAGAATCAACATTTTCCACAGCACTGTACATTACAGACACAAAAATGTTGATGAATCAACAGAGTAAATTCTGCCATTGTTGTTATAACGCACAACTATCGCCATCACTAGTTATCATACAATATAATTAGAAAGCAACAATGCTTACAATTCAGCTGAATTCGCACGTTCCTCAGCGTTCAGTAGTTCACGTTCAGTGATGACAAGATGACGTGATGTCTAAACCATTACAGCAAACATGTTCATTCACTTTATATCTTTGACTTCTTCTGCACATTAAGTACTGTTGAAATGTTAACAAAAAGCCTAGCTGTTGGTAGGAAAAACTAGGGTGGTCGTTAAAAATCAAAGTTGGAAAAACATTTGCTCTTACCCCTTAAGTATATTCTCTTTGGGGAAAAAACAAGCCATATACATTTTCATTCAAATATTGTAATATTGAGACAAAAAAGCTCCAAATTTTAATATAGGTTTACAATGAACGTGTTATAGCACATACGCAGGCAACATCAGTGGTACGTGAAAATAAGTGCTAGCACCACGATTTGTTAGCGGCAGTTTGGGACCAACAGCAGTACTCTGTGGACAAATAGCCGTGCAAATAAATAACATTTTGAAACCATTTGCTGCGATGATCCGACAAATGAAGTATTTGACTTTGAGAAGGACAATACTGGTTTACAGCCTTGGTTCTTTTATACAAAAAATGCTTTATATCTGTACTATTAGTTTATGCTATGATAAATTCAGCTTTCCACATTATCAGAAAACTAGATTAGTGCCATTTTTTTTTCTTATGGTTCTGTTTATGTAAGTCCATAGCTGCGTTTTGGATAGCCTACTTATAATATGTTAGGTGTCAAATTAAATAGTCAATGCTGGAGCATAAAAGACAAATTTACTAATATATTCGCTCAGTACAACAAAACAAAACTCTTTCGAATTTTTCATCTGCCATGCCATCAGCAGAAATTAAAACTATTAGCTAAAAGTATTAAAACTATTAAAAGTATTATTATCATTAGCATATTTGTAATATATTTATCTATGGTACACCTAACTTGTTAGGTCATCCAAAACGCAGCTCATGTCTCTGACTGAGATATATTTGCATGCCAGTGTTGTGGCACCCTATAACTGCATTCATGCATTTCGTCAACTGCCCAATGGCATCATTGCCTGTTGAAGTGGTGACAGCCAGCTGCAGCATCCAGTCTAACAAGAGGCCTACTGATGGAAATTGAATTAGAATATGTTCAGTTGATCATAGGTACCAGGTACACACTTAATAATAATAATAATAATAATCTGACTTGTAAAGCGCCAGTATGTGCTAAAAAAAGACTTCAGTGGCGCTGGCGGACAGAACTAGTCGCTGAGGTTAAATGTCTGAGGGAAAATGTGTGTCTTTGGTTCATCAGAGCCTGGTACCTATGATCAACTGAACATTCTCTAATTCAAAGCATGCAAAAAGTGAAAACTACCAAAGTAATGAAAATTTACATTCTAGCGATAACAGCCAGATAATTCTGTCTCAGCATTACGAAAACATGCTATAAACTTTTTTCCAAAAACAACCAACAGTAAACAAATGACATCCTCGTCAAAGTCTGACACTTTACCTGTCAGATCATCGCAACAAATAATTTCAAAATGTTAGTTATTTGCACAGCTATTTGTCTACACAGTACTGCCATTGGTCCTCAAACTGCCACAGACAAATCATGGTGCCAGTATTCATTTTCACATAGCACTGATGTTGACTGATGTTTGCTACAACATGCTCATTGTAAACCTACAGTAAAATTCAAAGCTCTTGAGCTACATCTAAATGTTAAAATATTTCAGGAAATATTTAGCTTATTTTCTTCCCAAAGGAAACATATTTAAGAGCTAAGAGCAAATGTTTATTTGATTTTAACGACCACCCTAGGAAAGACACGTTACAGCCTATACAGTTGCTGTTGCATTACTGACCTTCATTCCTTCAAGGTCATTCAAGATCAATAATTTTCATCTCATCTGAAAGGGTGTATGCAATTTCCTATTACTGTAGTGAAATAACCTTGCCCCTAATGCTCACCATAAAAGTTTTCCCTTAAGACCTACCCCTTAGCCACAATACACCTGTTACCCAGACAAAGCGGTGGACGGACAACAGATACATCATGCCATAGATGCTCTTACAGCATAGGTATGCTGTAGTGTGTCAAAAATGGTGGTAAAAATAAAAAATACAGTACATGTTTTACAACTAACATACCTGACAGCAAAGTCTCACTGTCATTGTATCTAAAATATATTCAACATTAGTATAAAATTACAAAACTGACACACATCAACTTCGTTTACAGTGTCATCATCATCATCAGTCACGCTTGACCAGCTGGGGTCGTAGCGCCCTCCAATGCAGTGGTCGATGGCAATGTCCCTGTTGTCCATGCACCATCAGCAGAGGTACCGGTGTCGATCTCCACTTGCCGGACCCAGGTGTGTCTTGGTCGTCCTGGTCGTCGCTTCCAATGTGGATTGTTGACGAGACGGCCTCCAGCTCACATGTCGACTGCCAGTCGCATATCCATCCGACCTGGTGCCTCCTCAGGTAGTCGACGGACGTGTCCAAAGACCGCCGCACGCCGTCTACGAATGTGACTGGTAAGATCTTCCTGCTCCATCTGACTGGTCACTTCAGCATTGGTTACACAATGGAACCAGCGGATTCCAAAGATGCGTCGCTGGCATGACATGTGAAATGCTTCCAGTTTCCGTTCGTCAGATTTCAGTATGGTCCACGTTTCACATCCATACAGGAGAACAGACAGGACAAGTGAGTTGTAAACTCTCAACTTGGTTGCCAGGCTGAGTCTGGATTGCTGCCACACATTGGACAATCTGCCCATAACGCCAGAAACCATACCAATCCGATGATGTATTTCCTGCATTGATCATAGATTGAAATTAATAGCACTGCCAAGATACAACAAGAAATTTGAGCTAATGCTCACGAGATGCGCGAAAGCCTATAGCAGTTCCTGTTCAGTAGTTTAGCTGAAAACTGGAGTGTTCATGCTGAGTTAATATACAAGTACCAAATTCTCTATCTGGATCATATAACGACAGTTGCGTGGCACCACATTGTGAATGATATAGACTTCTGTTGCAGCCCGAAATCGCCAAAAAATCCATAAAAACCCCTATTTTGGCATTCAAGGTCATCCAAGATCATTGAATTCGGCGCCAATCGAGAGCCAGTGTACGAATTCCTATTAGTGATCAATAGTAACCTGGGCCCTATCTCACACCGTTTCTGAGATACAGTGACTCACTGGCTAAAAATTGCCAATTTTTCCCATCCCCCTCTCATGTAGCACCCTCATTTGGGGTGACCCCCTTCGAATTTATGGAAAAGCTTTACGATTTCTGAAACTAAAGTCTTCCGGGCAACCGATGGTGTAGATTTGGTGATCCTAGCTTGCACCGTTTTTGACTGATCTACCTGTGTGACAGACGAATGGACGGACAGACGGACAGAATTGCAATGGCTCAGATGTGCTGAAAGCAGTAGCTGCATTCGCGCGAAAAAACTGATCTACTGCTTCGACTGTCTGTCCACTGGCCTGCATGTAAACTGAAGATGGCAGTGTACCGTGGCCAATATTCTGAATCTTCGTTTTCTGCCATGATGTGTGTAGTCACGTGGTCTCGGCAACAACATCAAAGGTGGTCAGTATTTCTGGCTATTTAAACGGGTAGCCGGTAAACAGAACACCATCATCGGCATAGGCTTGAGCTGTAAAGTGAGTAGAACCAACTGTGACATCCATGGACTCTGTGCACTCTGTGCATGTGTTGAGAATCCACTCCATGGCAAAAAAATAATGCTGGCACTAATACACAGCCCTGGCATATGCCAGAAGTGGTGTTTACAGTGTGTAACTAAACAAAACATCACTGAATCAATAAAAAAGCTAAACAAAACATTACAAAAAAAAAGAAAACAATAAAAAGTAAAAAATTGAATACACTGTGCAGCAACCCTGAAAAAACTTCAGTGTACATAATTACAAATAAAATTCACTGCTCTTACGCACATGTATTACTGAACAGATGTGTAGTAACCTCTTCATATCTGTGTTCAGCATCACCGAGTGATATTTTCAAAGACCGAACCTGCTGTTCCAACAATGTTATCTTGTCATCGTCCAGGGCCAGGCGATTCTCCAAGGTTCTCTGTGATCTACAAAGTACCACAGCTTGCTGCATTTTGATACTAAGCATAAGTTCCACAACAAACACAAGTGACACTGTTGGACACGACAATACAATGACTTTTTCAACATAATTAAAAAAACAGTAATGTGCAAATGACTTAGCCTTTGATGATATTGGCTGGAGCGGTGTTAGACTTAAACATGACAACAAGCAAGATTGATAATAGACAAGTTGAATGAAAATGTTCTAATTGTATGTCCAGATGCTCTAACCATTACTGTCAGCTCCACTTACGTGCACGTCGGTTATAAGCACACTCTGCCTATTTGCATGCCGTGCGTCTAGTCCCATTTGAGTTTATGCTAAGTCAATGGCAGTCAACTTTGCTTACAAGCATCAGCCATATATGCACAATTCATCTATAAGCACGCACTGTTTTTGTCCCAGCGCCATGACTTTGTTCGGTTATAAGCAACTTGGCTGACACAGTGCACGAAAGACCACCTGTAGTCAGCCACTTAACACTCACTGGCATGCCGGTGATGATGTCTAAAAACTCTAAACACCAGAATTATGTGGGTAGGCAAAGCTACTGAGCACCACGCATCAAGTGGGCTACAGTGCATTGCCCCATCCAAGCAGCATGCAGCATCATAATGAACTTCAAATGGCAGTCTGCGGGTCAATAGTGCTAGGCCACCTGCTGTCTATGAGAGTGATTGAGATGACAGACGGGCGGGCAGCATGTAAACTGACACTACTGTAGTGACCATTATCAGCTGCTACATGTTGCACCTGATGTCCGCAAAGGAGATGAGTGAGGCGACTGTTTTTTTGTGAAGTGGATGACCGCCTATTGTAACTGCATGTTGTAAATGATTGCAACGGTCCTAAAGCTAACTACGGTTAAATGCACGTTCCGCTTACATGCAAGTCAGCTTATGGTCCCAAGGCCGTGCATATAAGCAGAGTCAACTGTACATCATCAAGCAGCTGATGACAAATATCAGCCATATTCAAATTTAACCAAAACAGTCTTTGAAAGAATGCCTGGAGAAAGACCTTTCATAGTCATCAACAATTTTTGATGCTTCCTGCAGTTTGTCCAGAGTTGTTCTGAGTCGCGTTTCCATCTGATCTCGATCATCTTCCAGCACCTTATTCTGCCGTGACAAAGACTGGATTTCATTTTCCACCTAAAACAACAAATACCGGTACCAGTAGGCTTAATACTTTAACAGCAGTATAAAGTTCATGATAAACTCATCTGTGTGTGCAAAATGCCCATATCTTTAAGTAACATTGTAAAAATTAGAACAAAGTACACTTGTTTTGTGCATACAAAAACTCATCAGTGGCTATTATATTTGGCAACAAAGAACATTTATAGAAGTTCATAACAACTACAATGTCCACCTATTCCATAACCATATATTCGTATAAAAAAGTTGACATCGCAACGAAATAGTACGGTAAAACAGAAAAATGTTAACAATAACTTTATACTTAATTACAGTGGCCTGACACTTGTCGAGGAGGAAAACTTCATTGCATTGCACCTGCAAGTAAGTTGTCTAGTAGTCTGAACTACGTATAACATTATCGCCAAACTATAGAGATCAAGCTTAAAATCGGTGGAACACAGATCGGTGACTTTTTCGGTGTTATAAGTCTTATGGACTACCACACTCATCGCAGTTTCACTCACCTCATTTCTTCGCGATCTTTCGCTCTCCGCCTCCTGGCACTTTTCCTCATACATGTCTCTGTACTTGTCCAGATCATCTCTCATATTTTGCATCTTTTGTTTCAGGACCACCAGAACTCCTGAAGAATTAGCACCAGGCGCTGACGCCATGGGTCCGTCTGCATGGACGTTCGACATCAAAACTAATTGTTCTACAACTGCCGTCTGTCAACTGTTTATTAAAGAAAAGGTAATGTATTCTATCCCGGTAACTGGAACTCTAGCCATAGTGATCTGCTTTTGGCAGTCACGTCAGTGGTTAAAGCGGTCACATGATGTAACAAGATTGTGTTATATAGATACTGCAGTTAATGGTAATCAACTGAGTTCATAGCTCAGTGGTTTAGGCCACTGACTCGTGTTTTGAAGTTTTTGGGTTCAAACCTGACTCCGATAATTTAACATTAATTTAACGTTTTTGTCATCCATATTAGTGACTGTGTATGAAATATATGGAAATGATATAGACATTCGCAAGGGGGTGTTGGTGTTTTGGGTAAAGGAATAGAATTTCTGATTGATATTATTGTTATGATTAAGGATAGGGATAGATTTAGGTTAGTCTAGTTCTAAGCTGTGTCATACATTAGCTCTAGGCTATTATTTAGCTTTAGGATAAAGTTCTTTGTCTAGGGTTAGGTCGGGTTTCTATAATTACTCAATCGGCCCCATCGACCCATCGGCGTAAACAGTGCATCGACCATTCATGATTTGTGTTTGCTGCTGCCGGCGCCGCTTCTCTATAGCCGATGGGAGAGGGGAGGCGAGTAAGCGTGTGAAGCGTGGTGAGGTGTTTAGCGGGTTTGATTAAAACTCCTACCGCGAGTCCCATTGACTGTTATTGCTCCATCGGCGTGTTGTAAATTTTCACATTTAAATGTACCAGTCACTGGCCTTTAGCTGTTGTTAAGTGACACTTTTTTGAGTTATTAGTGAATTATAACTAAAATACGACATTTC
>Ga0209367_1013026_pt1 | contig 10776 bp, 8 predicted proteins | sample WorMetLIZISLAND2_FD_187412 | JGI IMG/M metagenome (GOLD analysis project Ga0209367, IMG submission 187412) | Marine gutless worms symbiont microbial communities from Max Planck institute for Marine Microbiology, Germany - Olavius geniculatus... ... | reverse complement strand
GTTTAATGGAAACCGCAAATTCGCCCATTTTTCTGAAATTTGGAAACGCAAAAGACCATCAAACATTGTTGAATTTTGCAATTCTTGCTGGAAAATTGCAAAAAAACGCACCTTTTCATATAAAGTCGCTTGTAAAAAATTTTCATGGTCGGGCCAAAGGGGGGCATCGCACCGTGACCCCCCCCCCCTAAATACGCCACTGGACTTGGCCCACAATGCAAACACAGGCATGGAGACGCTTTCGCCATTCATTGACAGCTATGTCGATAATATTCTGCTCCAGACGAATCCAGACTGTACCATTAGCTTCTTGACTTCACAAACATTTTAAAACTTTATCTGGTAAACACACTGCTGCATGACAGTCAAACCTTGTAATAGACTTGCTGTTGGGGCCCACACGTTAGGACAGATGGAATTTATTGACTGCGTTTCATTCATTTTAACACGTATTATGTTCAGTCTGCTTTTTCCAGGTAGTGCAAAAGCAGACGTTGGGTGAGGTGCCAAAAGTTATTAAAAATTGCTAATCTTTCTTTAAGTTTTGATTGATGATGTCTGGTATGTTTTTTTCGGGTTTTTCTGTTTATTTCAACACATATTTGGCTTGATCTGCAGAAGCATACACTGGGCGAGGTTAGAAAACTAAACAGTCATTTGATGAAATGTTGTGTCTGGAATATTCCTACCACAAATTATCAAAATGTGGTAATTGGTTTTCAAGTTACAGTCGAAAATGCCGGAGATGCTTTTTTGGGACACAGTGTATTTACTCGTTAACTTGTTCACTTTGTGTGTGGTATTATTATATTACCAGTTGATTTTTTTGTGACCGATTGCAGCCAGTGACGACTTCGAGGCAACCAGACGTCAGCTGCGTTCGCTCTCTGATCAACATTAACCACAACACTTCGCGGTGCAGCCAGCAGACATACCACCGCTCCAGTTAGTCCCAGTAGACCGTGTGGTTACTCTCTGATCAACTGTTAGCTCGGTCTGAGCACGGTGAGCTGTACGTGAATGTGAGCGGATCAAGGATCGGTGTAGACGCTCGCAGAACGTCCACCGTCTCGTCTCTCATCTGTCCGCCCGGCTTCGTACCCACACCAGACAGACAACTCTGCGGTCTGAACTTCACTTAAACCTCACACCGGCTTAATCATCATAATATTATTGTCGCGGTCATCGTCATCGTCATCATCGTCGCATATTCGTCTAATAAAAAGTTGACAAGCGCGATCTTATTAAAGGCGCGTACAGAGCGACGTAACAGAACTGAACGCCCGTTGATCAGTTCAGTTCGTTTACGGCGCTCTGCATGCGCTTTAACGCTGTACGTTGACGTCAGCGACTTAGCTACAAGGTGCGACCAGTGTCGGACTTTATTTTATTCGCTTGTCAACTGAAAGTTATTAGAGTAGCAGTAGTGATGTAATTGCAACAGTAATAAATTATTCAATATTATTTGATCGTCAAATAGATCTAACTGCAGTTTAATTGATATTAAACCTCACGCTTCATAGAATTTATGCGTATGCGTTAATTATTCAACGGCTTTATTTTTTTAATCGCGATTATTTTCTGTTATTTTTTTAAAAATCTGTTAAGTCGCCGCGTTAATTCGACGGCACTGAAAGCATAATGCATTTAAAGACTTGTAAAATCGCTTATAGGTATACTGAGTGAATCTGACACTGGTTCTCCGCTGCTGATAAATAAGTAACGTGTTCGGTCAGACGGTTAGATTATCAGCTGAAGTTGAGTAATGTCGGCAGCTATACGGTTAAGCTGGTTCACGGTTGATCGTCAGTCGTCGTTGCGGCGACCTTCCAACTTCCGGCCGGTGACATGTGAACCCGTTTTTCGCTTGACGAACTGAACCAGTGATACAGGGGGCGTTGGTATATCGTCAATATTTGGGGGCTCGAAGCTCGATGCGCCATAGGTTCCGAGAGTGAGACGACACGAGCGTCAAATACGGAGTGAAAATGAAGATGGGCTAAGTCTATCCCTGGGCTACACAGGCGACTAGAGGGTCTGGGGGAACGTCGTAACCCCCACCCCCCTCCACACCCTCACAGCGGGTTCCGCTGCGTGCTTACGGCTGAAATACAGTTGGTCGTAGGCCATTTTATCCTCACTAGTGATGACTCAATATATCAAAAACATCGATATATCGTTTTCGATATGGATAATATCGTATCGTATCGTATCGATCGTCGAAAAAATACCGACGTTTTCGATATATCGCAATATTCAAAAATATCGTGATGTGTTGCGATACTTTCCATATTTTGCGATACTTGCTGCAGAATTCTTCACTAAACTGCGTGAATGAAAAAAAAAAGATTCCAAGTGTGGCGGGTTAATGGTGTTGCAATTTAATTGCAACCGTATTATACATACTTCATAAGTTCACTCAGACACACATTTTTATTATCTAAATAGAGCATACTGCCTTGCTTAATGTTTACGTCTTGTTCCTGTGCTTGTATAGGGCTTAAGATATACATAGGGGCCTACTTATTATTTTATCGATATCAATATTGCAATATTTTGTAAAATATTGTATCAGTATCGACTATCGTATCAAAATTGAAATCCTAATATCGAGTCATCACTAATCCTTGCAGAATTTGTTATTTCAGTTTAGTCCATTTATGTCGCTTTTCAATTACCCATGCACAACATGCGTGCCAAGGAACAACTACTGCAGTATGTAGCAGTTAAGTGAAAAAGCATTTAAATTCGTAGGAAAATACCCAATTTCAAACAATGAAAATATGGGGGAAGAAGGCCAGACGACGATAACACCAAAGTTATCAGTTAACAAATTTTTCGGATTAGCCCTACTTATAGGAAGTTTTGCACTTTTCTAATGGTGTCATTTTTGGCGTTAAAAGTTTGGCTTAAGCGGACGTAAATTTTCCGCATTATGATCAGTAAATTAATAATCATCTAATTTTTAGTTCCAATACATTTGAAGCTTACAAGATAAACAAAAACAAAAAATGGCGTAAAATAATGCGAACGGTGGTTAATTCTGCAAGTGGCGCCTCTGGCGACTAACGACGAAACGACTGACATTCAAGTAGAGATTTTCTTTAGCCTAAATGCTTAGAATAAACAAAATCGGCGTGAACAATTCCCCAGATCCGGGGCCCGGAAGGAAGAACCGAACCGGTATGTCAGTTTGCTCAAATTTGTCAGCAAAGCAAATCTCCGGAAAATAGTCCACATATCATATATGCCAGCCAGCTAAGTAACCCGCATTGAGCGAGTGAAGTTTGCAATTTACCTCGTCACTTGCTCACCCGGTTGATGAGCCAACAGCGGTAAAATAACAACCGGGGAGATTACAGATGCGCAAAATTTAGTCCAATTTTTTTCTCAAATCGGGTAATGTTAGGTTCCATATTATTGGATTAAACTGACTAGAGGAATTCTGCTGCACAGATGCTTCTTAAGACCTCTGCGGCGTGCTTTAGCTCCGATTCTCTCGATATACATTTTAAACGCTCTTTGAAACAATTTCTCTTTGCTCTATAATCTCGACGCTATTGCGTACTGGAAAGTTTCTGTGTATCCGCACCATATAAATTAATTGTGTATTGCAGTTGTATTGGCTCGGTAAGCTGTAGGCCTAAGCTGTAAGCGACCCTTATTCTTAGTTAGCGTGCTTGTGGCTGTGTGCATCTGTGTGCTGTCTGTCAACTGTGCTATAGAAAACATTTGCTCGCAGTGTAGCGAGTCAAATTACTACCGGCTTGCTACAGGAAGCGGTAGCGACGACAACGGTTAATTGTTTTTTTTTATCATCTTCGCAAAGTTTATTGTTTGTTTTTGACTGTTAATATATAGGCCCTACGATAGCACTTGAACCGCCACAGTTAGCGTAATGAAATTTTGCACATGAACAACGGCCAAAACGCTATTAAATTTCAAGGTTATAGGTCAAAGCTCAAGGTTACAGGACCGGATTTTCGGATAGGCCTACTTCACCAATGCGACATAGCGCGCTCCTTGCGCTAGCTGCTGCTAGGCAGGCCCAGCTACGCCGGTAGCTATTGGCTGATGCTGACGTCGTTGCTGTAAATATGCAACGGCGGCTACCGCGGACAGCCTTAGCCTTGTGCTAGGCTTAATAGCCTAGTTGTATAGTTGTTTAAACGCAGTACAGAAGCGATAGTTTATCGGAGTATGACTGTGTGTATATAATGTACAGGAGCGTGTGGCCCGGGGTCGTACTACAGTGCGACCAGCAAACTGTGTGTTCCGTGCGACGTCGGCAGTTATCAACCACGCTCGGGACAGTCCACCTGTCTCACCTGTCCCGATGATCTGATCACCTACGGTCGTGGTGCTGTTTTCGACTTCGAGTGCTGTATGCCGTCTTGTTATTATTTGACACGATCTAGTAAGTTAGTAAGTAAGTAAGCAAAGTTATAGTGTGCGGCTTGACGGTGTAACGGGAGCATGCCGGACTGGTGACCGCGAGGTTGCTGGTTCGATTCTTGCCGGTCCACTGCCAGGTTACGACCTTGGGTAAGTTGTTTATGATGTCATCTGCCTCTGATCGACAAGCAGTAGAATTTGGAATAGGCCTGACCGCCGGAAAAGTTGCGGCAGTATTATGGGAGTGGACCGGCCTTCTTCCCCCATATTTGAGCTGTGCTTGCTCTCACTGCCAGTGTCGTGGGAAATTTGTCGCACCTGGAAAATAATTCCCACCTCCATATTGTCATAATGTAACTAACTCTAACCCTAACCCTAACCCTAACCCGGTGCGACGAATTTTCCACTACACCGGCTCGGGGCCATGGAAACGAAGATGAGCACCGCTCGTATCGGTCGCATAGCTGTGACAGAGCGCTGGGAACTGTCGGCAATGTAAATTTTTCACAATGTATATGGGAAAACCCGTCGAATCTGAGACGCAAGGCTTTAGTCGGCGGAAGCTAAAATTGAAAAAAAAAATGTTTTGAAGTGGCAACGAAAATAGCGTATAGAGAGACAATATTGCGAACGTTGGGAAATTGTACCAAATAATGTGAACAGCTGCGGCAAAACTATAAGAACCGAAACGTTTGCTGACTTTTGTTTTATCGGTTTAAAAAAACAACAATAATAATTTTGAAAAAGCTGAAAAATAGTTATAATTGCCAATTTTAAAAAAATCGTCAATTGAATAAACTGGTCATCAAAATTATATTTTGAGATCATTGTGTTAAGGCTCGTACAGAGCGACGTAACTGAACTGAACTGAACTGACGCGGCTTAGTTTTTGACGAACTGAACGAACTGGACAAGCAGGGCGAGCTCATTGACGTGTACGTGCCCGTAGTCACGTAGACACCGACCCCGTTAGACGATGTCTATCAGTTCATTTCAGTTCAGTTCAGTTCAGTTAGGGGCCTGCGTCTACGCCTTAACGTTATTTTACGAGCACTTGGTCTTGTATCTGAAAATGCTTTTTTAATGCTGTCACAGTAAGAATCTATTTTAATAGTTTTATCTGTGCTTTATGTGCTTTGCTTTCAGACGTAAACGGTACAAGTCCGCCTCCTATGCCAGAGAATTATTATGAAGACGGTATTTATCATTACGTATTTGTCGTTATCTGTTTTGTTGTAATCATATTATCGCAAGAAGAACTGCTGACGAGTTTATAAGGGGTATCAACATTGATGATTTTGAACGACCTTAAATCCACAAATAAAAAGTTGTAGTGATTTTTGCGATTTTTGGCTGCAGCATAGCCTACATTTTAAGAGTGAATTGCGACGAAATGACTGGAGATAGACCAAAACAACTTGTGTATGATAGTTTTGGCATAAAACGTAGATTTAAACGTTTTAGTTTTGACATTCTTTGTTCAAAAACTCTATGCTTTAGTCTTGGGTGCACTTCTAAAACGCATTGATATTTTATTGCGCCTTCTACAATGATTTCCTCGTAAGAGCAGCGATGCTATAGCGCGCAGTGCCGGTGACGACGGCGCTAGAGAGTTGGAGGCCCCCAAATACAAGCGTGAGGCCCCTATAATGGGGGTCTGGAAACGAAGCCCACAGGGTCCAGGGGCAGAGTCCCTGGTCAGGGGGACAGGGGTCGAAGTCCCAATGAAGCTTAAAATACTTTTGGCTTTTGGACGTTCACTGAAAGCCGCAAATTTGCCTACTTTTAAAGAAATTGGAAACGCAAAAAAATCAGATACAGTTTGTGTTGTCTTTGCAAAGAATGAAGTCTAATAGGCCGCAATACGTCACAGATTACTGTAGGCCTACATTAATGAAAAGTAACAGACTTGTCCATTTTGGGTAAACTTTCCACATGTTTAGTTATTGTATATTTTGAATGTATTTTTGAAAACTAGAACATTTTCTTCATACCTTCATATTAGATAGGCGTATGTTACTATGTGGTGTGTACTATGAGGCCCCTGAGCATACGTGACCCCCGGCCGGGGGTACGGGGGCCCTTCCGCCGGCTCTGGTCGCGCGTCACGTGAGCTTTGCCTAAATTACTTGATCTGTTTTTTTGCAGTTTTGAGCCATCGTTTTGCTTTTACGACTGGGCCAATGGGATATCACTTAGTCAGGCCTGATTTTTTTGTAATTAGACATAATGCCAGAATGGTTGCGTTGCACAAAGCGAACGCACTGAACTGAACTGAACTGCGGTTCTGTGTTAATGCAGTTAATTTTAATTCAGTTTATTTTGCGAAATATATACAAAACAAGGTTAGTTTAGTACGGCTTATTTCGTTTATTTGGTATGCGCCTTTAAATTGGTGACTGTCCGCGGACAGGTAAACCATCTCGCTATATAACCGATCAGCCGTCATGACTTAGGATCTGTGTTTTTAAGATCTATTTTTTCCATTCCCCGCAGTATGCAAATGTTGAGTACCGGCTGACTGTCTCGGGTTGGGGGGTGGAGCGTCTTTACCTGTGCCGGGTGGCAGGTAACGAACACCGTGTGATCCCATATGGCAGGTGTCTTTCCGTAGCTTCGAGATGAGTTGCCACGAAAAGCTACGCACACCATTTAATTTTTTAAATCTGTGTAAGATCTTAGGCGGATCGCGTTCACCTGTATCTGGCGGCTGGTGATTCCATAATTATAGCCATACGTGTTTCCCACGAAGAGTTATACCTTTAAACGTTTTAAACCTTAAATATGTAGGCCTAATGCTTATAAGCTGATGTCGTTACAGAGCGTCACCTGCCATGTGGAATCAAATAGTGTTACCGTGCAGAGCTACCTACACATGAACTCTTTAACTTTATGGGTAAGATATTAGATAGGCGTATGTTAATATGTGGTGTGTAGCGTCTAGACGGTTGACGGCCGTTGCTGCAGTCACAGCTCTGGCTGGTTGTACGGCTTCAGTCGCTATCTTACTATGCATCATCACTTGTGTCAAGCGATCGCGCAGGTCGGCGGTTCTCGAGCTAATTATGGCCAATTCACATCTACGACTAAGCTGCATGTTGAGTTTAGTTCAGTCGCGTCGGCGTCGTAGTTGTGAACTGGCCATTATGTGTATACCGGGTGACGGATGACGCAGTGGATCGTGTTTTCAGGCGCGTTTAGAGTGAACGCAATGAACAAAAATGAAATGAACTTAATACAGCCCGTGCATCGCAAATGAAATTATGAAAATCCGGTTCAGTTCAGTTCAGTTCAGTTTCGTCGCTGTGTACGCGTCTTTATTGAACAATCGGGAGTTGTGCGTGAAAACAATAATAGTCTCGATCATTGGGTGAAGTGCGGTCATGTTGAACTCTGTGTTCAAGTGTTCCGCATGACCAGTTTTTGTCCACCCTTCACTGCATTGATTGAGACTAATGGGCTGTTTACACGATCCAGCTTACGTCCAGTAAACTTCCAGCAAGTATATTCAAAGTGCACATGCTAATGCTGGACGTTTGGTGAACGTTTGCTGGATCGTGTAAACACCCTATATGGATTGTTTTCAAAACTGTTCGATTGTTCGATCTACATAAAACATGTTTTATGTTTTACTGTTCTATGCGAAAATTTGGCAGTCGAATGAAGTTGCTTTCGGTAGCATTTAGCGCAGCGTTTCCAATAGGCCGTATTACGAACTTCGTCTGTTCGTCTGTCCCGCCCGGACTTTTAACTCGAAAACGAAAACGCAGAAAAAATCACAATATATAGACGTTCTCCGTTCAAAACATGAAAGATCAGAGTTAGTGTAAGCGATAGGGATGTTGGGCTGCCCAATGCAGCGGAGAGTGAGCGAGTCAGATAGGCGGACGACCGCATGTAATGTCGACACTGTGACGACTTTTTCGCTTGTTTTATTATAACAAAGCCGATAATAGTTGCTTCAGTGCCTCAAGTTGTGTAAGTAGGCCTAACGTAGTTATAATTAATTGTAATTAAATTATTATTAAACTTTATGCTGATTTTTTTCAGGCACAGCGTAAAGTACGTTCTGAAAGACGGCAGTAGAACGGCGACGATGAATGTTAATGAGTCACGTGAACAGGTTCGGCTGTACGACAACACGCCGAAAAACTGATCAAGACCACGCCCTTTGGGCCACAGAGACCACGCCCCCAGTGACATGCATATTTATGAAATGACCGCCCTGCAGCTGCTGAATCCAAAGCTATTTTGTGATGATCTCGATCATGACCAGTGGCGGCAACAGACGGAGACAGAAGGACCTCGAGACTTTCCAATATAGGCTCGGCCTTCCGGATAATTTGTGTTAGCTGGGTTTTATCACGTTTTTTACGATAAATGCATCTTGTCAAGCTGGCTTTGTCGAAAAGCCGTTTTAAGGGGAGAAGTAGGGGAAAATGAACGGGTTTAACTGTTAGAAATATTTTAAGTTAATGAGACAATTCAGCGTAAACAATTCACACTTTTTCCTGCTAGCTTCGCTCGCGCAGAGAAAGGGGAAAAGGAGCTATTTGGTCAGCCCCAATAGGTGTATCATGAGGTGTATTATTTTGTTATATGAATGCGCCAATATTATACCGAAAAGATGTTCACATCTGTTAGGCCCTAAGCCCATATCTGTGGAAATTATAAGCCCTTATTTGTGAAAAACCTAGCCCTAACCCATAATCTGAACCATAACCCTAATTGTTACAGATAAGGGCTTTATAGGCCTACAGACAAGAGCCTAACACACGTCAAGTATCTTGACAGCTGATGTAACGACGTATTGTTCAGTCTTTGATTGTATATATAAGTACATTATGTTCAACTGTTTCATGTTCTGTCGATGACATAATTGTACGTAATTGCACATATTATTCACAATTTTATCAGACTGCAGATTTGGTGTTTTGCGAACGACGGATGATTTTAATCGAAGCATTCTTAGATGCGTAGTTCGTTTTATAGCGATGTTCTAATTGTCGTTGTAAGAAGTGGAGCGTATTCTTAGCTGCATTTGACTCTATCTGCTCTTTTTCTCGCCGAGTTCAAAGCAAGATCCCTCAACTGATTTTTTTTCTGTACAAATTCGGCTCGCTAAGAATATTGTCAACTGATATTTAAAGGTCCGACTACCTTTTCATCTTTGTCTCGCGGCTATTATTTAGCTTTTCGAGAGTGGAGATGCTATAGTATATGTGAAGACATGAAATAGCCAGTTCTTTATATTGTGTACGGTGGCAAAATGTACTATTTATAGTGTTTTAGTGTTGTCGTTTTTAGGGACGGAAGTCCTTTGGAAAGAAAAGGATTTTTTAGAAACGGTCTCATTTTGTAAACGGTATCAGATTATTTAGCAAGGAAAACAGCAAAGCAACATAAGAGACTTTTTAGTAAAAGCAAAAGTTTTTGTATCAGCCTACATTTCGTTTGGTGATAATAATATTAATGTTGGTCAGTTAACTTGACGGTAAATTATGTGCTAATTTAAGAAACGATGTAACTTCATTATTCCAAGTACTAAAAACTTTTTTCAGCATTGAAAATAATATTATTTTCAATACCATGTTGTACGCATTTATCCAACAAGATGACGCCACTGGCTGGAGGAATTTGCAGACACTCAAGGATTTATGATTTTAGTTTTTTTTTCCTGCAGGCTAAATCGTACTTTTGAAATACTATTATTGCTGCAAGAACAATACGTTACGAATTAATGTGATTTGCTGAAATGACGCCACTGCTGAAAATAAAATTTTACATGGATTTGACAGTAAAAATTGGTGAAAAAATAAAGGATTTAGTGATGTTTTTGCGATTTTTGGCTGCAGCGCGCATTTCACGGGTGAATTGTGACGAACTGGATGGAGATAGACTAAGAAAACCTGCGAACAGGAACAGCTATAGGCTGTTGCGCGTCTCATGAGCATTAGCTCGGATATCTTGTTGACCGATCCACCCTTATGGTAAACAGACAAAAGAAATTGCGAGAGCATAAGCTTATGGGGGCGCTGAAAACGCGAGACTGGAAAACGCGGTACTGGAAAACCCGGCACCAAATCACAGGGGCGGAAAACGCGGGACCGGGAAACGGGGGAACCTCAAAGTTATGGAAAGCCGTCGCTGTAGAAAATGTGTGAACTCCGGCGCATGCACGCGCCTCCAGTTTTTGCACGCCATCTGCCACAGTCTCGGGGCACACATGGACGCTTTCCAGTTCGATTCCAGCGTCAGTGACGACGACGACACGGCCGACGCCGACGACGCCGTCGCTCAATCCATCGACGCTGCACCACCCACAGCCTCAGCAGCTGCTGCCGGCGCCGACGATCCTCAGATGTGCGAGGTGTGCCTCAT
>Ga0209367_1013024_pt1 | contig 10777 bp, 6 predicted proteins | sample WorMetLIZISLAND2_FD_187412 | JGI IMG/M metagenome (GOLD analysis project Ga0209367, IMG submission 187412) | Marine gutless worms symbiont microbial communities from Max Planck institute for Marine Microbiology, Germany - Olavius geniculatus... ... | reverse complement strand
TTTTGCCCGGTCTTACAGACATGACTAAGAACGTCTCATTGCACTGACTACTATTACGTGACTTCACTGTTTAGGCGTGTCCTTGTTGTCTTAGGACTTAACACCACGCTAAAGTTAATTCGTCCTTCACTCACTCACTCACTCACTCATTATGCATCGCCAATTCGCCGTCCTCACCGTGGTGTGCCACCGTGACGTCGTGGTGGGGCCGCGAAGTGCTTCATGGACCCCAAAAAAATTGCAAAATAGAGGTGGAGAGTCAACTGAAAGCAGACCACAAGGCACAACAACATCATCGGTGCAATGTACTGGTTAATGTACGGCTTCAATGCTGACTGACTTCAGCTTCACATCTGTCTATGGCTTAATGGCTGGTCACTGTGACGTACGGTTCCATATCGGATGGACATTCGGCCAAACTGATACGGCCTCCTCAGTGCTGATCTAACAGCCCGCCCACCGCAAAGATAAGATAAGGTAAAGTATGCCATATGTGTGGCTCGGTAGTCTAACGGTAACGTGCCGGACTTGTAATCCTGAGGTCACTCACGGGCGCAGGTTCGACGCTGCACCAGGACACTGCCGGGTAACGACCTTAGGCAAGTTGTTCACACACGTGCCTCTGTCACCAAGCAGTATAATTTGGTACCGGCTTCACCGCTGGGACGTCAACAGGCACACCGCACGACACACTGGCTCCGTATCTGTGGTCTCGCAGTGTAAAAACTGGTGTCTGGCTGAGGGCCTTAGGAAACGGAGATCAGCGCCACCCTATGGGCCGTAAGGCTCGGGAAGGACTTTACGTTTTTTTACATGCCTTATCATAATCTATTAGTTGCTATGATTCAAAGAACTGCTGAAAACAGACCGTATGGAAAACGTGGCAAATATTCAGCTTCGTTGTCAGCATCAAACTCACACAATAACTCCACGCACTGCACACGACAACATCAAACACATGGCTGAAACAAAGCCTGGGAATTTTAAAGGTCCATGGCCACGGTCAAACTCACTCGCGCAATTTCTGTAGATTTAAATTAGACATTTAACCTCGCATATATAATATGTAGATTTGAGCTTCATAAATATATAAAATTAATGCGTGAATTCAAACGAAATGCGGCATTACGTTATGCGAAATATTCTAATCTATCAGTGCCTACGGTGACGTCATAACCCTAGCCCATATAGATCATGAATATTAATGACCTAGCCGACGATGTTATCATTCTAGGCTAGGCCATTAATATTCATGACGTCTATAGGCTGAACTCATGACGTCACCGCGGGCCATCATGGCGGCGCATTTTCTACGTCGTTTTCGTAGATCGTCGACTTCAAAGGTAAATTTTTCCGTGTTGACGAAATGCTGGGCGCCGATATTACTGTCAAAGTTATCATAAAATTCTGCACTTTCAGGAAAATGGATAAAATGTTAATTTTGGCGTCCACGGACCTTTAAGAAAAACCAAACCCCAGAACTCATGGCGCTGGGCCATTTGAAAAACGCAGGTTCAACCAAAGATACCTCAAACCAATGGAAAATGGAACCAATGGATTGGGCTTTTTTAAAGAACCCAGTTTTTATCAACAACACATCACTGATAGTTTCATTGAAATGCTGTGTGCCTGACCTGGAACACGTTTACACTAAGGTCCGACACTTTGTACATTAATCCACAGATATGCACAAGTAAGGAATTATTAACATCCACGATAAATATGCGCTGTGTATAACAATTTTTCCACCACTTCTGCAATCAACAACAAGAGCTATAAAGGTAGAGTGAGTGAGTGAGTAGGGTTTAACGTCCCACCCGACACAGTATAGGTCATTTCGGGGACAGCCTTTCCAGGCGGAATGCACACAAACACATAATAACGGAACAGTAAGTTTAACCTTTACAGAAACACAAAAGCTAGACGTTAATTCAGTCAAATTTTACAGCAACTTGTTTAAAGTAAGGCGATAAGTTTCGCATCAGCTTTTCAGCAGTTAACACACAGATGCAACAGTATGAAAACTACAAAAAATCCATCCACATTTAACAAAGTTATTATCTGAGCTGATGCTCACGAGACACGCAAGAGCCTATGGCAGTTCCTGTTTGCAGGTTATCTTGGTCTGTCTCCACCTATTTCGTTGCAATTCACTCTTTTGCAGCCACAAATTACCAAAAAATCACTTAAAATTAATATTTTTGGGGTTCAAGGTCATTCAAGGTCATCGATGTTGACATTTCTAAGAAGCTTGTCGCCAGCGTTTATTATAATGAGGGACATGTCTGCGTTTATCTGCAACCATTTTCACGCTAGACAAGACAGAATAACCAATTTTTAGAGGGGTACCTCTCTTTGACACCCACGTGCGCAGGCCTCCTTGAATCTAGAGGGTCTGGACTTGGACTGCTAAAATCTACGTTGAATGCTGAAAATTTCATATTGAGGTTGTCTTGGTCTATCTCCAGCCATTTCGTCGCAATTCACTCTTGAAATGCGTGTCACAGCCCAAAATCACGCAAAATTTACTAAAACGCCTTATTTTGGTGGTTCAAGGTCATTCAAGGTCATCAATGTTGACATTTCTAAGAAGCTCGTTGCCAGTGCACATCTGCAACCATTTTCATGTCAGACGAGCCAATAGCGGTAGAATAACGTCTTTTTAGGAGGGGTGCCCCTCTTTCGCCCCCTCATTTGTGGGGACCCCTTTCACCCAGTGGCATGAAATTTTGTCTCGAAATACTAGAGACACTAAGCTATCATGTGGTGAAAACCAGAAGTCTCTATCTCAACTGGTCTTGAAACGGTACTGGGTCGTGACAGACAGACAGACAGACAGACGAACGGACAGACGAAATTACCGTAGCTAATACGCGCTACAGCTATGTCTTGGTCTATCTCCTCTCGTGCGTAAAAAAACGGCCACAATTGATCCGACACATGATGCGTATCAATTAAAAACAAGTTCCGTTCTCAGTGCGCACATTATTATGTAACTTAAAGGTCCATGGCCATGGTCAAACTCACTTGTGAAATTTATGTAGACCTCAATTAGACATTTCACCTGGCATTTCACATTTCACATATATAATATGTTGATTTATGCCTTATAAATGTATGAAATTAATGTCTGAATATAACGAAAAATGGCATCACGTTACATTCTGCTGAAAATTCGGATCTTGGTACATGGCTGAAAATGACGTCACTGGTCGTACACTGTCAGTGTTTGTGTTTGCCAATTAATTTTAACGTTTTTAACGACAAAAAATGCTGTGTTGCATGACAACTGCAGCAGTACATAAAAGAAAATATGATTTTATAATGCTTATGTTTCTATGCATATTTTACATTGACGACACCTTCAACCAGTGACATCATCAGCCTGTCAACATGGCGGTTCGTTTTCTACAGATTTCTCGTAGATCGTCGATTTCAAATGTATGTTTCTTCGTGTTGACATAATGCTGGTCAGTGATATTACTATCAAAATTATTAAAAGTTATGCCGTTTTAGGAAAATGGATGAAATATATATGTTAATTTTGGTGTCCATGGACCTTTAAAGGTTAAAAGCTGTCTACTGCTCCTAGCTCTAACCCATCTGAAAGCTGTGCAGCATCAGCCACCCACCATACGTCATCACCTGCCAGCTGACACAGATGAACGTGCCCCCACTATATCCCCAGCCAGACAGGCCCAGGCCTGAGGTGCGTTTTGCACTTTTTTTCTCTGCGAATCTCTGAGAATCTCAGAAATTCTAACTTAGAAGTGCGTTTCGCACTTTCTACTTCTCTGAGATTCTCTGAGAAATTGTGAGCAGGATTTTCCTTTGCTACGTTATGCTAGCTCCGCCCACTTGCTTGTGAGTTGGATAAAATTGGCTAGCGTAGAATTCTATGTTAGAATTCTCGTAGAATTCTTACTTGCGCGTTTCACACTTTTCGTGAGAACTAGTGAGAACTACTGAGCCGCAAAAGTCAGATTCTCAGAGAAAAAAGTGCGAAACGCGCCTCAGTACTCGACTTATCTACCCCAGAGGGTTGAAAGGCTGAGTTGAGCTTGGTGGCTGAATATACACTGAAATGGTTTATCTGCCTGCAGACATCCACCTACCCATGTATTAATCACTCGATAAGTCACCCAACCGACCGCCGAGGATTAAAACCTACTCCTCCTTTTCGATTGTTAAGTCCGACGTCATAACAATTACATTGCCACAAATATATATGTGGATGTGAACCAGGCTTAAAGGAGTGTTGAGTGTGGACCATTTCGTATTTTGTATGCTCTGTTAGCTATGTGTAGTTGCTACTTTTATGTTTGTATATTTTGTAGCAATCGGCTATCGTTTTTATTAAACCCTGAGAACATGTTGCGATACATTACAGCAGAAAGCAGAAACCGACTTTGTCGTAAGTATCTCGGAGATCTTTGAAACACAGCTGACTAAGTTCAGAACAGCTGTCGTCCGACCAATCGAGCCTCAAGCCGTAACTACCGGCTTTCATACGCTTGACAGTAACGCCCTTCACTGCTACACGCATCACGTCATTACAGCCGTCCAATTAATGCATCGGAATTAACTGCGATTAAAGAAGTTAATGCAACGGTTAAACCACAGGTTATTTTGAACAAAGTTAACATGAAAACCAAAATATCAACCAACAGAGAACCAAACTAAACCGAACTGAAGACGCAGCACATTGAAAATGAACTAAACCCTTAATATCTGTAGATGCAAAGTGCCCAAATCAAAGCAAACCCTTACATTTAGACTGTTTAGTACAAGAAATTTGAGCTAATGCTCACGAGACGCGCGAAAGCCTATAGCAGTTCCCGTTCGCAAGTTGCCTTAGTCTATCTCCAGCCATTTCGTTGCAATTCACTCTTGAAGTGCACGGCGCAGCTGAAAATTGCAAAAAAACAATGAAACCCCTTATTTTACAGGGTCTTTCAAAGTCATCAATGTTGATACGACTAAAAAGCTCGTCACTAGGGCTTGTTGAGATAGGCAGCACATCCATGCCTATCTGCAAGCGTTTTCATGGCAGAGTGGCCAACAACAGTCAAATAACGACTTTTAGGGGGTATCGCTCTTTGATGCCCTCGTGCACAGGTTTCCTTGAACGTAGAAGGTCGCGACTTAGACCGTTGAAATCTACGTTCAATGCGGAAAATTTCATATGCAGCTATCTGTTGTGTCTATCTGTTGTGAATTCGGCACAATTTGCTCTTGAAATGTGACTCACAGCCCAATATCGCCAAAAAATCCATAAAACCACTATTTTAATGTTCAACGTCGTCCAAGGTCATTGTTCTCAGTAGCAATCAAAAGCCTGTGTATGACTTCCTATTAGTGATTAATAGCAACCTAGGCCCTATCTTGCACCGTTTCTGAGATACAGCAACTTACTGGCCAAAAATTGCAAATTTTTCCTACCCCCTCTCATTTAGCACCCTTGCCCTGGGATACCCCTGTGGAATTTATGGAAAAGCTTTACATCTCCAGAAATTAAGAGTCTTCCAGGCAGCCGACGGTAAAGATTTGGTGGTCCTAGCTTGCATCGTTTTTGGCTGATACAACTGTACGATGGACAGACAAACAGACAGACAGAATTGCGATGGCTAAGACGCGCTATAGCAGTTTCTGCTTTCTCACGTAAAAAAACTAAAAACCCAAAGTTTGAAACAGAACTGAATCACAGCATCTAGCATTAGGTCTAAACCTAAAAACAAAGAAACAGGATTGGGTTTCTGCCAGCAAAAACTTGTTTCAAAAAAGCTGACAAAAACCTGTTTCTGCCAGAAAAAAGGTTTAAACTGATTAAAAATGGCAAAAACTTGGCTTAAACTGACACACTGCCATGTACAAGCTGAAACTGCTCACTACACTACACTATGCACCCTGATTCTTTCTGAAACTTTGGCGCTTAATAAATCATTTACTTACTTACTTACTTAGTTACTTACACTAATTTTCACAGTGCAAGTAAAATTAACATACAAAATCTGTACCAAGTTATCACACTTGAGGAGCAAAAATCACACTCATGATACAACCGCAACTTTGTTACAGATCGACTGACTGCGACCAAACTGACACAAAGCAAATGACGGCAGTGTTCTGCACTGGTTAAGTGGTTAATAATTTAAATGTAATGATGACGATGATGATGATAAACGACAAATTAACTTCAGCATGGCGTTAAGTCCTATGACTATACAAGGACACGTAACAATAAGCCTAAACAGTGAAGTCACGTAATAGTAGTCAGTGCAATGAGACGTTGTTAGTCGTGACTGTAAGACCGGGCAAAAAGTTCGGCTTTCAGCCATAGCCATAATGCCATAGTTTAAAGCAGCAGAAACTGGCAATAAACGTCTTTCTGCTGCATCAAAGGTTTAACTGCAGTTAAAAGCACCTAGGTATGGGTTCAGTAATTTCAGAGGCCAAGACCAGTGGTCCTCGAGAGTAAGCCCAGGCAAGAAGCCTTCGACCCCATCCCAGAAAACCATCTTCAACAGTAACAGTAACTGACCACTTTAATTCGACAATAAGTCAGTACAAAACTAAGCCTAGACAGACAGAGAAACAGATATGTAATACAATAATATATCCAAGCACAAAACTTAGCACATAGAAAAATCAGTGAAGCTTAGCCGTAAACTCCGCAGAGATATCTGCCATCATAGAACTCATAAACTTAAAAACACAAAAACGAATTCTATCTTTATAAATTGAACAACATCTAAAATAAGCCCAATAAACATCCTGGATAACATTAACTTTGCTTTTAGCAATCCTGACATAAAACTTGGCTTTCAGTGCCTGACATAAATGTACAAATGCGCCAAAACTGCTAAACGAAAGCATTGTCACTGACCGATAGTGTCCGAGTCCAGTTGATCTGTGACGGAACGTTGGGACTGGGTCTGGCACGCCACATCCTGCATCATCATCAGACCATTGCAATGAATCTTACTTTTCTCAGCCGCCGAATGCCGTCTGCTCGACAGACGACTGTCGTGATAATCCTGCAGATGCAGCGCAGTATTCAGTTCTGCTAATTAACTGCTGCATTTCTTATGCAATGGCATCCATAAATTTTTCATCAATAATGGAACAAAAAAAACTGAAACCGAATTAACTTTGGGTTGCTTTTTTGGTGGGTTTTTACACTTTTTCTGTATCTGCCTGGACGTCTCAACCCTGTAACCATAGGACTAAATAAACCGCTAACATAAAAGATGACTAAAACTTGCCAAATGCACGATGTCATAGCTGTAAATGCAGTGGAAGTTCAACCCTGGACTGGGCGTGTTGTAGCACTGTACCAGATTTACGCTCAGCGCCAGAGTTCAGTGTGCATAACACAGTTAACACACTGACAAATGATATACGTAAAAAGACTGACCAGTTTACAACTGTGTGTAAGGACGATGTGATGATATCAGTCCTCTAAAACAGCAAAAACCATTTGGGTAACCTTAGATGGGGCTATGCATATGGCATCCTTACAAGCTGACTTTAGTTGGTAATCACTAACATAGTCTAAAGCCTTCTTCATTTGATGTTATTTGTCGTATTAGGCCTACTTGCCCAATGGTTACTGATTAGCGTAACAGCCGAAAATGTTTCTGTCAGCCTATGGCTTAGCTAATGACAGGCCTAACAAGGAAGTGAAAATATGACCCTGTGCTGACACAATCTTCAGCTAACTATGCACTCATAGGCCTATGCACATAAACTGTCCAACTGCACAGCACAACCCTAACCCTGACATTAGACACTTTAAAGCTGAAAGATGCTGTAGCAGCTACTGTGCCATGGAAAAGATTTACATCAATCTTGGATTTTTATGCCTTATTGCTAGAATTATGAACGCATGTAGAATGCACAGATGGATGGCTGGATAATAAAGTGATGGGACATTGTTGATGTCTAATAAGAACGTGAACTTATCCATGTGCTTGCCATTTATAGGCCCTAACTGCATGCATGAATGATCCGGCTGTCGTCTTGGCCCTACATTCGCTGCTAATGCACTCAATTTTAGCCTGAGTAGCCTATTATGGTAATGACCATCCGATGTAGCAGGCCTATAGTATTTTGGTCCAAAGTGAAAGCAGCTATATGAGATCACCATATCGTCATTATGCAGACTTTCACATTAGTTAAGCTTATATTATACGCTTAGGCTTATGTGTTGTTTTACAGTGCACATTTTGGGCATTTCGGCCAAATCGGTAACCATTAGGCAAGTAGGTCTAATACGACAAATAACATCAAAGGAAGAAGACTTTAGACTATGTTTGTGATTACCAACTAAAGTCAGCTTGTATGGACGCCATATGCATAGCCCCATCTAAGGTTACCCTAAAAGACTTTTGCTGTTTTAGAGAACTGATATCATCACATCGTCCTTACACACAGTTTTAAACTGGTAAGTTTTTTTACATACATATTTGCTGTTTTATTGCCAAAAGTCGGGGAATGAGCCTGACGCTTGTAAAAAGCGCTATAGCAGGATCCGTACCTTTACCTTTTACCATTTTAAGGCAGAGCAGTATACCTCCGGTCGGGTACAGAACGTTGGATGTGTCTACTACTAGTGCTGCTCCTACTACGCTGCTACTCGTTATACCAGGAAATCAAGGTTGGCTGTAGTAGACTTTGACTGACATCATCAAATTGCCAAACCCTCAACCCGCATCTCTGTCAGATGCAAGGATCTTGGTGATATTTGTTGTATAAACTGAGGTATAGCCCATTTTGTCTTAAATTTTGTTGCCATGGCAATCAAGGTAAAGTTCAGTTAGCAGCATTTGATGGCCCATTTCTGAAAACTCCTTCACAGGTGCAAAAAATCTCACAGATATCTCTTACACAAGCAGAGTTATAGCCAATTTTGTCACAAATTTTGTTGCCATGGCAACGGGGGTCGGTCAGGGGAAAATGCGATTGGCAGCATTTGACGGCCCATCCCCAAAAACCCCCAATATGTGCAAAAAAAACCCCAAAAATCTTTTACGCAAGCCGAGTTGTAGCCAATTTTGTTGAAAATTTCATTGCCATGGCAACGGAGGTTTTCATTGCCATGGCAACGGAGGTCAATCGGGGTAAATATAAATGTTACTGCTAATTAGGCCATCACCAAAAACCATACCTAGAACAAAAAACTATGACTCTATCTTACACACAACCAAAGTTGTGACAGTTTTAAAAATTTCTTAAATTTTCCCCATAGGCGCCATTGTAATTTTGTTTTCAAATTTTTCGAATAAATAAATGAAAAAAAAATTTGTATTTTATATCAATAAAAAGGCACTTCCTTGTGCAGAACTGCATCATTTGACGTATTAAGCATAAAAATCGGTCTAACGGACTTGGCTGTAGGCGAGTTCAAGAACCAAAAAAGTGTAGGAAATTTCGAACAGGAAAGGTGTATATTTCACCTATGTGGGAAGCAAAAACCCCTGGGCGGATTGAGCCCAAATTTTTTAGGTGGTAGGGGTCCACGACGTAATCACGCCATTCAAATTTAGTGACGATCGGTTCAGGGCTTTTGGGTTGGCTGAGGGTCAAAGTTTGCCTTTTCCCATAGACTTTGAAGGTCGTCCTTACAACACAGTCACGCTACTGTGTGAGGTGTGACGCCAGTATCAGTAAAGGCCGACTTGTCTAGGGAAGTTTTAGTGGCACAGCACTGCAAGATTTGTTGAGCTAAAAACCACTGAATGTACGATTTTCACTCAGTCAGCACAACTACGTGCTAGAATGCTCTGGGGTAGTGTATTAACCCTCACATTGCAACTAAGGCTAAATCATAATTTACATCAAGACCGATTTTTGGGCCAGTAAGTCAAAACTTCTTGAAATTTTCAAAGCACTTTTGAGTGTTTTCTTGAATGTGGCTGAGCTATAAGATGCAAAAAATGGTTTGGATATCCTTACCCATTTTCAAGCAATATCTTAGAAAGATGTTTCCCCACATATCACTTTGTAAGCTTGGCATGGTACTGATTATACTGTTCAACACTGAAAACATGAATACAATTAATAACATTTTGTATTTATCAAGCACAGAATCTAAGATAGCCCATGGGTTTACCATAATTGTAATTTACCCCTTCCCAGTTAAACTTCAAGGGGTGATTTATAGAAGATTTGAAATATGAGAATTAAAAGAAACAGCTGACTGCTTGCTAATTGAATGAACATAATGAACAGGCAGACACCAACAAAAAACAATGCTTGCGATGCAAGTCTATTGTATTAATATGCTGCCATTTATACATAAGTGTATAATAATGTGATATACTGCTTGGTGAAATGTAATTTGAATACATCGGGAAAAATATCAGATATCTATCGAGAATATCAAAATATCATATTTCAATATTTTTGTTATTTTTGAAAAATATCATGACATTTTCCAACGCCGGTGAAATTAATTACCAGAATGAAGTTATATTCGTAGAGCAGTTTCCTGACATCGTCCAGCATGTGGTAGAGTTTGATGCGCTGACTGAAGGAGAAAGCCGGGTGGTAGGCGGCCATTGTGTACAGCAGCAGCAGGTCTGATGCCAGCTGACCGTCAATGCACGGCTGATGCTAAAACAGCACATCCAGTTGTTGTTGGTAATGCGTTTCGGCTGAAACGAAGTTACTCTACGCCGGGCCCGGTTAGTACTGTGATGGGTGACTGCCTGCGGGCAGGTAAACCATCTCGGTGCGAAGCCTGCCAGCTAGGTCGACTCAGCCTTCTACCCTC
>Ga0209367_1013022_pt1 | contig 10777 bp, 5 predicted proteins | sample WorMetLIZISLAND2_FD_187412 | JGI IMG/M metagenome (GOLD analysis project Ga0209367, IMG submission 187412) | Marine gutless worms symbiont microbial communities from Max Planck institute for Marine Microbiology, Germany - Olavius geniculatus... ... | reverse complement strand
AAGTTATGACCGTTTTAATAATTGTTTAATTTTCCCCATAGGCCCCATTGTAATTTTTTTGAATTTTTTGAATAAATACGTTAAATATTAATTTCAAATTTTTTAACCCCCAAAAGGCACATCCTTTCGCGAGACCGCGTCGTTTGAGCCATCGCGCGCAAAAATCCGCCGAAGGGTCTGACCTGTAGGTGAGTTTCTGAAAAAAGGTATATGGACAGCTATAAAAAAATTTTGCGTATATTTCACCCATTTGCCGGGAAGCCCCCCTTGGAGGGATTTGCATAAAATTTTGCGTGACGGGTCCCCTCGCCAACGAAATCAACCCTACCAAATTTTATCTCAATCGGGTTAGGGGTTTTGATTCTGTGGGGGGGTCGAATTTTTGGCTTTCCCATAAGAAAGAGAAGTCGCCGTTAACACAGGGTTTGAACTTTCTTTCAGCCTGTGATGATGAATTTGTAGAATTATTTTCGGTCATCGTTTTTCACAAACGTGAAGCGTTTTCTGCATGTTATTTACAGAAGATGCAGGCCGTTGACAAATGGATTCGTGGCGATTGCCTCAGCAAAGACGAAATAAACTGGATCTGTGAGATAGGAAACGTTTGGAAGCAGAGCCAAGCTCAACTAAGCGGTTTTGGTGAATTCAAAGAAGCACTCAACTTAGTTCTCGGCATGGCATGACTACACACTAGCTGTAGCTTACATCAGTGCCATATACTGACTTACATCGAAACATTTCACTATAGAATTTTCTCGAGTATTGTTTGCTATTTTATCTATTGAAGGAAAACATGAAATTAGGCCTAATGCTTCTTTTCTGTCGACGTATTTTGCTTTTGTATTGTGTACGTGTTGGTGGACGCTACTACCGGCGCTGACTTTCCAGATGCAATTACTGGACGTGTGACCGTACGACGCGTCCAAAAAAATACTCCGATTTCGACGAAAATTACAAAACTTTTGTGCACGAAAACTAGAGTTAGAACCTTTACTTCGACTACAGTTTCTATACGACTGTTTTGTGTCGTTATAACCGTGACAAACATGGCCTCGTAAAAAGTCCTAGTCAGAAATACTATCTTTTCATTATGGCCCAGCACATTTTTTTCACGTAAACAATATTTTTAGCATGCATGTCTTTTCGGACTTTTGATGCTGAAGTTAGATCATTTTAGCGTACGGTATCTGCGAAGAATAAAGATCTTGACGCGTAGGCTAGCTGTTTCTCTGGCCATGTTTTCGTAAATAGACCTTTTCACCTGTATTGCGTTGGTGACGTTCCAGCCAGCTTGCCAAGCCGATATCCGGTTCCTGTCATGCTTGGACTCGCTGTCGCTGTAGCCGTAGTCTTCAGCTGAGTACAGATCGCTGGCGTCCTTGCCCGGGAGGTCGTCGTCTCCCTTCTTGCGTTGAGCGGCGGCCGCGGCTCCGTTCATCTCGGTCAGCTCGGTGGCGCCGGGGTCGAAGGCCCTCAGCCCCGCAGCAGCTCCGCCGTGGCCTCCATCGGCTGCCGCCGCCGCCACCTCGTCACCTCCCCCGCCACGGAACCGCGCGAACGCGAACCTTTCACCGCTTGGATCCAGCGTGAACGCCGACGACAGCGTCCGCCAGGCGCTTGTCAGATACCGACCAGCCGCCATACCTAACTAACTCAAGATTGACTCGACGTCTCTAACGAAAAAAAACATTCAGCTATTGTACACAGCTGTCAACTCATAGTCGGTCGGCGACTTAAGCTATTTCTAGTCTACTTCCGGTCTGGTTATCGGCTTCCGGTTCCGTTCAATGATTTAACGGTCGTAGCGACGAGCGCTTCTGTTGAGGCCTGCTAGCGCCTCTGTGGGCGCTTTGCAGACTGCGATAGGCTAAGCGCACGACGATCTCCATCCCAATACTTCGCTGCTTCTCTTGCATGTGCGATGCGGCTCCAAGCACCATCGTTTCGCAAGATATGCCTTAAGCAAGTCATTGTAAAAGGCCTAATAGGCCACATTACGGGTCTTAGCCGTCCGCCTGGGCTTTAACACGAAAATTTAAAAAATGCCGAAAAACCAAAACTTGTATGAAGATGTCCGAAAATAGAAGTAACCATGGTTAACTCTCGACGCTGTGCATAGGCCTACTAAATATGCAATTTTGTGGTAGTTTTTCACGTTCGGTGATCTTTGATTTTTTTGTGCTAAGAACTAGCAGTTTTATTACTCATGCTTTGGGGAACGTTTGTACCAATTTCGGTTACGTTTTTTTGTTTTTAAACTACAAGACCGTAAGGGACAGACGAACGGACGGACGGACGAACAGGTAAGACGAACGAGCAGGACTCGTAATGTGACCTATTAGGGCAGCCGTTCAATAGACATTGACAGCACAACACATATCTTATAAGCATACAGAAATCTAAACTCGGGAACTCTGGTGTTGAACTAGAAAAAAACTTTACAGCACTCGACCATCCCTCCCACGATCTTCGGCCTCGGCGAAAGTCGATGCCATACAATTTGTTCGATGCTGGACAAATATCCGGGGGTTTGACCACGAAACAAGCGCGAGTGACAATGCGTTGTCTGAGACTGCGAGGATGACGGACAATGCCGTGACTGTGTTTGCGTCTCGATGACGACTGTGTGCCGTGGCGCCAAAGTCTCCCGGGCGGGGCACGTCAGGCATCCACAGAGAGACAGACCCCACGTAGGCCTACACTGTCATTCGGTGGCATCTGTCACCTCGAGTCCCCGACGCCGACTGGCGCCGTCTAGCGGCAGTTCTGTACACCGTGGCTGTGGCGACGTCTAATTGTATATCGCGTCGTCCTCGGGGATTTGACGATCGACCAAAGCACAGAAACACCGCAGCTGCAGTCGCGCACGATCGTTCCGTCAACTTTTGCGTCGCCATGACAACTTACCACCGCTTGCTTGGTCACTAAGAACGATAACGATTATAGCCGCGGTGTACGGACAAAAGGCCACCAAACTGATTTTTCAGTAGAATTTCTTCCCAAATCAAGTGCACATTTTTTTCCTGAAAATATAACTCGAGTCGCCACAGTGTGTACTATAAGATAAATTGATATTTTTGTTCTGGTAGTTTATTAAGCAAATTTTTCTCTATTTTTCTGTACTCAGTGGAACAAGTCATCAAAAGATGCTGCTCTATTGTTGTGGGCTTAACGTCGCACGCGAAAGGCTAAGATATAGCAAGAAACTGTGTTCTTGCATAAACGTCTTGGAAATTAAATTTAATAGTTTGGCGAATTAACTTACGCATAGTGAAAAACCAGTTTGGTGGTCTTTTGTCCGGCGTTTCATGGCCGCAGACACTACTACGAGACAGAACTCTATGTGACGATACATAAACTGCTAGGGCGTAAAAAATTACGTGTTCGGGCAAATGGGCAGTTGTCTGAACCATTCGACACCACTTCTGGCGTACGCCAAGGCTGTGTATTTTGTATTGCCACGGACTGGATTCTCAACAGATGCACAGAGTCCATAGGTGTCACAGTTAATTGGTCCTATTCGCTTTACAGATCAAGCCTATGCCGATGATGGTGTTCTGTTTACTGATTGCCTATCAAAATGGCCAAAGATAGGGCCTACTGACTACCTTTGATGCTGCTGTAGAGACCATGGGACTACACACATCATGGCAGAAAACGAAGATTCAGAATATTGGCCACGGTACACCGCCGTCTTCAGTTTACACGCAGGCCAGTGAACAGACAGTCGAAGCAGTGGATCAGTTTTTACGCGCAAAAGCAGCTACTGCTTTCAGAGCGTCTTAGCCATCGCAATTCTGTCCGTCCGTCCGTCTGTCTGTCCGTCTGTCACACGAATAGATCAGGCAAAAACGGTCTAAGCTAGGATCACCAAATATTTACCATCGGCTGCCTGGAAGACTCTAGTTTCAGGAACCGTAAAGCTTTTTCATAAATTCGAAGGGTGTCACCCCGAACGAGGGCGCTAAATGAGAAGGAGTGGCGTGTCATGAATATTACCCAACAACTCATAAAAAACAAAATAACACACTAGTAGGCCGACTCACGAGAACTTAAACAAAGATACTGCAGCATTTCAGACTGGGTGAAAACATTCGTTTTTAGCAAAACTTCGAAAACATTCTAAAACTGCACTGATAGGTAACAAAATTTTTTGAGACGCAATTTTTTAAAAGACGGACGGCAACTGGAAGTACAAGAATTTTAGGCTTATGCTCTAGGCTATAATTGACTATTTGTCTCGCAGGTGACTAATAGTCAGTCGCCCACAACTCTATTCAGCGGGGCAGTGTAGCCTAAAGGTATCACTGTAGCCTATACTTGCAAAGAATGTAGGCCTAGGCCTACCTGTAAGGCTCGAGTCGTCGTGTGGCGTGTGATTTCAGCATAAGGCTACTCTTTGCTTCCTGGTATGCGATGCTCAGTCAACTTGTCGCATTTTGACGCGTGTTTTACAGGTTACGTAGGCCTATTTGTGACTATTTGCGGCGATACCGTTGCTAGTTACCGTGGAAAATAGAGAATTCTAGCTTCGACTAACATATACAGGGTGGGCCAATAAAACGTGCCATTTTACTTTTGTCCATATCTTCGCCAGTTATTGACTTATTTTCAAAATTTTTTAACTGGCATACTTTGAGAACAATTTGCAATAATGTGATTATTATACACCCCACCACATCAAATGCGTCTTTGCACTACTTTGTGAAATATAACTGAAATATGTACGTATAACGATAATAACAAACAAACATTTTGCTAAATGAAAAAAAACACTTTAAACCAACAGTGCGATGAATGGTCCGTATGATACTAGACTGAGTGGGTCTACAAGGTCAAGCATCATACGAATCATTCACCGCAACGTTGGTCTGAAGTGTTCTTTTTTATTTACTTAAATGTTTGTTATTATCGTTAGTTTTTTCTTACATTTGTATTTTACAGTGTGATGAAATACATAGGCCATAATTATCACATTATTGCAAATTATTCGCAGAGTGTACCAGTAAAATAATTTTGAATATCGGGCAATAATTGGCAAAGATATGGACAAAAGTATAGTTACACGTTTTTTGTTGGCCAACGGTGTACATATCTACCATATTTCGTGGAAATCAAAGTAATGCTTTTATACGAACGGAAAAGCGTTTCGGTTATTTTTTTATTGCAGTGATGTGATGCTTCAAAGCAGTGCCGCGCCTCGAGACAGACTTTTACTGCTTTGGCCTTGATCTTGGTCTTGGACTTCAGTGCCTTGGCTTTGGCCTCTGTCTTGGAGGTTGGTGTCTTGGTCTCGGTCTCGCTCTTGTCACAAGACCGAAACCAAAACACTAATCTTCAAGACAAGACGCAACACTGTACGCTCTAGGTAAATAATTATAGTAGTAATACAAAATCAAAAGTTTACTTGGACTTTTTTTGCATAGGTTCAGGCAAATATTTTAGGCCCTACCTACGGTACTTACATTTCTGCCTTAAGTCGTGACGATTGCGAGAACACAAAACTTTTTGCTGACACTGAATACAGTAATTGCCTTAGGCTTCTATTTTCTCGCCTCTTCAGTGTCCCTGCTATATTGGCATTTGTGGAACGAGTTTTTTTACAGGGCAGTATTATAATGTGTCAAAGTTCAAAGATATCAGACTATGTGCTTGAGAAGCTGATGTTCCAAAGATGCAACGTTCAACGTTAATTTGAAACTGCAGTTAATAAGTTGATATAGGCTACACTTCTAAGCTTGCATGGCATAAAATTGTAAATATTAGGCCCCTAAATTAATGATGACTGTGACTGGATAGTAAGATTACTGAGATTTTTTTTTCTCTAGGCCTAAATAGGTTTTGCATGGAGCTTTGTTTTTGTTTGCTTATTCAGACCTCTTCAGTAATCAGCGCATTAAATGCCTTGGCCTTGGTCTTGAGAGTTGATGTCTTGGTCCCATCACTGTGTTATTGTATAACGTTCTGTTAAATGTGTGAATTATTGCTGTAAATACAACAATTGTATTCATAATTTTGGTGTGCATGATACTGCGTCTACTGCCGACAGTACTTAGCCTTGAGCAAAACTTTGCATTCTATTATTGTATAATATTTTATCGCATTTTATTGTTGGACTGGTCAGCTCTGCTGTAAATTGTCACTGTCTGATATTATTATCATTATAGCCTATTTACAGTCGCACGAACGTGTCTGTAGAACGTCAACGTGTCGCGTTGAAAGTTTTACAACATGGAAATAATAATTGGACTGACTATGCTGTTGATGATTTCCACTGGTAAATAGAAACTGGTGAATTATACATGTATACATAAAATATTATGTATGCAAAAGTAATGCTCAGTTTATAAGAAAGACTCTACAAGGGAACATTATGATTTTATAGATTGCTATTTTACTTTGGTCGTGTTTATCGTCATCATTATCAGCAATTAGCAGCAATAACATCATCAAAAATATCATTAACATCAACGTCTCGTTAACAAAATGGCTTTGAATCAGATGTTTATTGCTAAAGTTTACAATTATTATTACGATGTTTTACCACGTTTTTTCAAGTTAATGGCAATTTGGAAAATCTTGTGTTTAGTCTACGTATCGTATGTGTTTTGCACAAACCGGTTACTCTGACGACAATGTTTTGTGCTGTTTGTAGCAAACTCTGTGGGATAACGTATAACGCGGCACTGAACAGACCGGCTTATCAGACCAGCGTGTATTTGGGCACTAATCCGGCACGTTTTGCTAATGACGGCAGTCGTCATAATAAATGGCACACCGGTACTAAGTGTGCAGTCTCGAATAGAACAAACAATCCGTGGTGGGCGGTCGATCTTGGTCAGCCCACAGACGTCTACAAAGTGGCTGTCACTGGCAGTGTCGACCTGGACCAATGTAAATAGACAAGTATCGCCTTATTAGGCCTATATACAACTTTTTCACCATAAATGAGTAGCACAATAATTAAAAAACTTAACTAAACTTAATTAATAATAATAACAATCAAACTGTCAGTAAACATAACCATGTTAAGCTAACAACTCGTGAGCAACGTTCGATAGTTTCGGCATAAATTTAACACATCGTGTCGAAACAATTTCGGCGGGTTATCAAAAGTCGAAACACGTTCGACATTTGTTTACCATATCACTGTTGACATACAAAATAATTTCATTAGAAATCGCATCACCACAAAGTCTAAGCTTTGGTAGTCAGTTTTAGTTAGTGGACAAACCCCAAGGCCATACAGCAGAACAGGCAAACATTTGCTGCGAACAAAGTGTAATATTACATCTTCAGATGCAGTTCTTTCCAACTTATCAAAAATCGAGTTCACTGAGCGGTAAAAAGAACGTTTGGCATGGTCCAGAGAACACTTCAGTTTATTCGACCTATAACGACGTCGATGTCCATGCAGATACCCTATTTCGTTGACCCACGGTAGGTTTCGGTTGTTTATGTTGATGTCAGCGCATTTATATGTCATGGCGTGGCCCAATACGCATTGAGCAGGATTTCTTAAGCTTACCGGATACTTCGGACCTAAAACACTTCGGATTTAAGTGTCTCCGACATTTATAGTAGTCCAATGGTTTTTTGGACTAAAATTAAAGTTAACTACTTAGTTACGTGCATAGGCTTACGTCTTGTGTGAGAAAATGACGGCTTGTTTGCGGAGTCAATCTCATTTTGTAGACTTATAGCAGCATGAAACTGATTCAAATAGGCTTACGACGTAAGATATGAGAACGTACATTGAATTGAAACAAACGGTCAATCCTTTTCGTTCAACATTGTCATAACTGGCCGAATGAAAGTAGCATATATAAAGCACATATTATACCGATTTCTGTAACTGTGGACTGACGGTTTATCCAGTTGTCCAATTGTCCAACTAATTATGCCTACACTAAATGTTCGAAATAACAGTCCTACCGCTCAGCGGTGTCGAGATTATGGCTGCAGAACATTTCAATTTCTTTCTAAGTGATGGTTTTTAGCTTTTAATTTTTCATTCTATGGCGAAATTTTTTTTAAAAAGTTATTTTTCGACAGCCTAAAATTTTTCGGGATATTGAAAAATAGGTTCGAAGTGTCTCGTACTTCTAGGTCCGAAGTGTCCGGACACTTCGAAACTTCGGACCTAAGACACTTTGGACTTAAAAGTTAGGTTCGAAGTGTTTTAGGTCCGAAGTGTCCGGTCACCTTTCTTAACATTGATAGCCATGTCAATCGATAATAGTTCCAGTTAACAAATACTAACTCGGAGAGACAGTGCAAATATTAAGATATCATCTGCGTATAGCATAATGAAAGAACGTTGGCCAGCATGAAGACGTGTAGCCTAACCATAACGTCCATAGATCTATATATATCAAATAGGTGAGAAGACAGGACAGAACCTTGTTTCATTCCAAAATCAGTTTTGATAAACATAAATGTACAAAACATTAGTTTATACACTTGTTAACGGCAACATTTAAGGACTTGCACATCGAAAACAGCAAAAATTACAAAAGGTGATATTGCCCGCATCACACTGACTGCGTGTCAATGTGCTGCTGAATAATATCACTTTTTGTAGATTTTGCTGTTTTCGATGTGCAAGTCCTTAAATGTTGCCGTTAACAAGTGTAAGAAATAATCTGAAGCACAATATCTGTGTAACTGATCATCAGTAGGAAAACAGTATTTTACTATTTAATGGCGTGACTGAACAAACCAGACGACACGCGTCAGGCGTGACGTCACCGCTGGCCTGCATTGCTGACAATACTGAACAAAATTCCTTTTATATCCACAAAATGGCCATATAAATAAACAAACTAATATTGCACGCATCACCCGTTTAATATAGGCCCGGAAAACACTTCAATAATGCTAATTTAGGGACGTGTGAAGATGACGGGGCCGACCTTTTATCACTGATAGTGTTTGACGATGTTTTACTGTAACTAGTACAGATAAATAAACCACACAACACTATAGCCTAATATGATAAACAAACCTGCAAGAAACATATTCCGCTCGTTTTTCAATCAAATTTTTTTATACAATGATTAAACGAGTGAAGTTTTAGATCGAAAATTGTTAAAATCCGCCATCATTTACTGTAGCGAAGCCCAATGATATCACGTGTGTACTAAAGTAGTTCGCCACATTAGAGCTGTGCTGTTTTGAATAATTTATTACCGAAGTGCACTTTCCGAACCAAGTTATTATGTTCTAGTGAAACAATTCATCGCATTTATATTTTCCTGGGGAGAGGACAGCACTATAGCCAATTTTGTCCCAAATTTCGTTGCCATGGTAACGGGGTCGGTCGGGGAAAATGCAATTGCAGCATTCGATGGCCCATCCCCGAAAACCCCCCTATGGGCGCAAAAAATTTCGCCAAAATCTCTTACGCAAGCCAAGTTATAGCCAATTTTGTCCCAAATTTTGTTGCCATGGCAAGGGGGGTCGCTCGGAAAAAAATGCATTTGGCAGCATTCGATGGCCCATCCCCGAAAACCCCTTTGTAGGCGAAAAAAATCTCGCAAAATTTCATACGCAAGCCGAGTTATAGCCTATTTTGTCCCAAATTTCGTTGCCATGGCAACTAGGGAGGGTCAGGGGTTAAACTAAATGACAGCGTTAGATTGGCCATCCCCGAAAACCATACCGAGAACCAAAAATTACGACTCTATCTTATACACAGCCGGAGTTATGACCGTTTGAATAAATTGCTTAATTTTCCTTATAGGCGCCATTGTATTTTTTTTGATTTTTGTGAATAAATACGTTTAATATTAAATTTTAATTTTCTAACCATAAAAAGGCACTTTCTTGTGCAGAACAGCGTCGTTTGACGCATTAAGCGTAAAAATCCCTTAAAAAGTCTGACCTGTGGGTGAGTCAAAGAAAAAAAGGCATATATAAATAAAAATTTTTGCGTATATTTCACCGATTTGCCGAGAAGCCCCCCTTGGAGGAATTTGCATAAAATTTTGCATGACGGGTTCCCTCCCCGACGTAATCAACCGTGCCCCTATCTCAGTCGGGTCAGGGGTTTTGATTCTGTGGGGGTCGAATTTTTGGATTCCCCATAAGAAAGAGAAGTCGCCGTTCAGCCTGTGATGACTTCGTCACCAACAGGGCTGTAGCTGACAATATGAATCTGCCAAGCATGCTCAGTACCATAGCCGCTCGCCGTCACTCCTTTTTCGGCCATATTCGCCGTTTGCCCTCCAACACACCAGCACACAAGGCCTTGAAGCTTGCAGTGGATTCCAGGTCCAAAGACATACCACACCACGACTGGAATCGCCCCGCTGGTAGACCACGGACTACGTGGATGAGTCAGATTGTACGGGACACCGGACTCACTGCTGCCGACGCATGGGCTCTTACCTACGACCGGTCAACATGGAGGGCGCTACGACCCACAGCCGGTTACGCGCAGCAGTGAGTGAGTGAGTGAGTATTCTCAGTATCTCTCTTTTATTTTTGTCTGTCCAATGCAATGCATAGCATTGGACAAAGTATAAAATCACCTTTGTGTCCGTCCGTGCGTGCGTCCGTGCGTGCGTCCGACATTTCTCAACCTATCTTCCTTCAACCTTCCTTTTCCCTTCCCCTTCTCCTTTCCCTTCTCCTTCCCCTTCCCTTTCCACGTCCCATTCTCCTTCCCCCTTTTCTTCTCCTTCTCCTTCCTTTTCCCCTTGCCCATTTTTCTTTCCCTTTCCCCTCCCCCATTTTCCTTTCCCTTTCCCTTCCCCTTCCCCTTTTCCTTCTC
>Ga0209367_1013021_pt1 | contig 10777 bp, 11 predicted proteins | sample WorMetLIZISLAND2_FD_187412 | JGI IMG/M metagenome (GOLD analysis project Ga0209367, IMG submission 187412) | Marine gutless worms symbiont microbial communities from Max Planck institute for Marine Microbiology, Germany - Olavius geniculatus... ... | reverse complement strand
GCGATTTTTTGGCGATTTTTGGCTGCAAAAGAGTGAATTGCGACGAAATGGATGGAGATAGACTACGATTACCTGCGAACAGGAACTGCTATAGGCTTTCGCGCGTCTCATGAGCTTTGCTCAAATGACTTGTTAAACTTCTTTTTTGCAGTGGTAGAAAAGTAACGAGTCAACGTTAATTGAAGTACACTAAGCTACTTATGTGGCTAGCAACTTTTTGAAAATTCTCCTGTGTTTTTACGTTGGTAGGATAGGGCATGATGATGACGTAGCCGATAATTTTATGATTTGACGAAGGGGCGAAGCGGGAGCTTATAGACTAATGGAGGTCTAGGGGGCGGACTGCTCGGACCCCTGCAGCGGGGTCCTGGTCACTGGGGGTCGGGCCAAAGCGCTCCTGAAGCTGAAACGCTTTTAGCTTTAAGACATTCAATTGAAGCGGCAAATTTGTTCACTTTTCTGAAATTTGGAAACGCAGACAAACCGCAGAATTGCTAGAAGATGACAAATAATGCATCTTTTAATTTAAAAAAAAATCACTTGTAAAAGAAATTTAGTCTCACCAAGGGCGATCAGTCAGTTTATACTCTCTTTAAAAAATTCTCAAAAAAATTTCTCAGAGGTCCGTTGCGTAAGCCTGGCTGAATAGATGAGGTCATCGTGGGGAGGGCATCGCGCCATGCCTTCCCCCTTAAGTACGACACTGGGTGTGATGTTTGGGGACTATGCCGTCATCGGAATCGCGGATAAAGCGATGGGGCGAAACACCGTTAAATCTGACAGCATTTCCCTAAACAGTTACCGTTCTCAGTAGGCCTGAGCAAATTTGCTATCCGTTGCATTCAGATTTTAGAATCCTGTGAACTTTGGTTCTCGTTACCCTGATTTGTCCAATGTCCATTGTGCAATTGCGGGCAGCCGTCGTGCATCGACTTGTGACGTCATATGGTCACGTGGGTACAATCGTCACGTGACCTCCGTTAGCGTGCAGTCCAGACGCCTTGTTGCTTCTGCGTTCAATAGCACTCCGACGCATTCAATTAAAACGCTGTGCATGAAATTTTGATTTTTGGTGCACAAACAGCGAATCGACAGCTGGCAGATATGAGTAAAAGTTGTAGGCTATAACAATGCACTGTAGGCCTATGATTTCTTACTGATGTGACTTTAGTCGATAATTTAAACGTTACATTTTTTAATCGTTAGCATTTTTTAATGATTGAGACTAAGAGTTCGCGTGATTGGTCGTTGATTTCTGGAGCTGTGACTGAAGTTTGCTTATAATTTTGAGTTGACCCTGGTGGAGAAAGCTTGTAAGCCTACTGATTACGGAATGAACATAGCCTAGGCCTATGTATCATAATTATGAAACCGGTGTCAGATGACGACTTATTTATGCCGAAATGCAATGTTTGGAGCCAATTTCCAACTCTGATGTGAAGTTAGCCATAGGTCGATGTGGCCCGCTGATGTCTCATGTCAGGCCTCCTTGACTTTCTATGCCCGGGCATACATCTGCAGTCTTCCATTATAAAGCCTAAACTCTACTTTTTTCGAGATGTCATATATATACAGCATGCCTGCTGTTACACAACAGATTCATGACAAAAGAAGTCTGCGGCAGATTCACAAGTTACATATTCCGACAAGTCCATGAGGAATCGAAAGCTTGTAACAGATTATCTTTTTTGTTTAGATGACGTTTTGCTCAACAAGCCCACAACGAGTCAATGTAATGGAGTTTGTGCATTGCGCTTGAAGCAAGTCTGATGTTTCATCGGTTACCGAAGCATCTCTGGGAAGTTGGAGAAAAGTTTACCAATGTGTCCATTGCTAAAAAAGATCACTGATGCGTAAATTTTTGATGTAAATTTTAGCCTAAATTATCGGGTCATGAAAGGCCACGCAGGGTGAGTGCTCAAAATAGCGGAAAGTGGAAACCCTCCGTCTAAAGTTCTCTGCTGGAGCTTACAGCACTACCATTACTTACCAGTGGCGTCGTAGTCACAGGGGGAGCAGGGGGCAATTGCCCCTTTCCTTAAATTTTTGGCTGTCGGAATATCTTCTAGTCTGAAAATTGTCGTCCAGAAATGCAAAATTTTGGGCTATAAACCCCATTTTGGGGCAAAATCTAAATTTTGAGCGCCCGTAATCTTATGTGCCGGAAATTTGTAACTGTTTATCAGAAGTCTATTGGGTATTGACAGTCTCTGTCAGAAAATAGTAACTTCTTTCTTGCATACTTTTTTTTAAAATCCACGCCGCCGCTGCTGCACACTCCTAACTGGCTGGTGGAGAGACAAGAATCCCTCTCTCTCGGCCCTGTCGGCCTTTGCACTCCCCTTTCCCCTTCCATTCAGTGGCGGTTCTAGCCCTCAATATCTGGGGGGCATGGCCCCATGGCGAGCGTGGTAGCGCGAGCCTATAACGAGGGTCTGGGACGGAACCCCGGGCGAGGTCCAGGGGCAGAGCCTCTGAAGCTGAAGCACTTTTTTTCTTTTTGAGCATTCAATGGAAGCTGCAAATGTGCCCACTTTTTAAAATTTGGTAACGCAAAGAAATGACATATTTGTGTTATCTTTGCAAAAAAATCACGGGTGGCCACAAAACTGGGGGGGGGCTGGAGCAAAACTGGGGGGGCTGTGCCCCGCCTCCGGCCCAGGCCTAAAACCGCCACTGTTTCCATTCATTTGCCTTTCAGTGGTGGACATTGTACAAAACACTGATGAGTGATGGATCTAGCGGCTTGTTGTACAGAGAGATGGACGACGACAGAGAAGACGGAGAACTGGAGGAAGGAGAACTTGGTGACGACGATGAAGAAGATAACACAGCTGCTGCTGCTGCTGCTGATAATAATAATCATAATAATGATGCTGATGCGGGAGAACTCAGTGATGATGTCAATGAAGATGACGTCAGAAGCCGTGACCAATTCGGTGAGCAGCATATAGTGGGTGGGCCAAAAAAGTAAGCTATTGCACTTTAACTGCATGAGCATACAGAGCAATGTGTTTCAATTGTGCGGCCCTACAAGCTGTGCAATTTTTTGAATGATGAAAATTTACTACGTAGCTACACCTAAACTTTTTTGACACTTACTATTAGTTATGTTTAACATTTTATTTAAGTACTTTGAAAATTTACCACTCAGATTTACCACTCAGCCTTATTACCATCTGTAGATATTGTACGTTTTTGGATATCTATATTTTACAAGGTAGTGTAGCAACATAATAAGTGTGGTGTGCATGCCGCTGAGTAGCAAATTTCTTACAGAGCCTACTGGTGAAAAAATTGTGAAAATTGGTCAGTATTTAGCGAAGATAAGGAAGAAGTACAATAGCATACTTTTTTGGCCCACCCTGTGGATGGAGAATTGGTGACCAACTGTTTTGAAATTCGTAAACATTCACGAATTTGCTAAATATTTTAAAATTTGTTAAAATTTATTTTGCGCATTCCTCAATCTTTATGGTATAAAGCAGAACGTTTAAAATGGGGAAAATTTTGCGAACTGTAAACATTTTTTTAAAAATTTGTACAATAACAATTCTCATGATGAGCATATCTGTACTAGCTCACGTGGACAGCTGTTCTAATAGGCCGCATTATAATAGGTCTTCTTGCCCGTATGTCTGTCTGTCTGTTTCTTCCAAGTCAGCAACTTGCTTTAAGTTGTTCTTAACGATTCTTTTTCAATCACTTTTTTTCTAGATTTTTGTGAGTCTGATTTTTCTGAAGGCTTTTGTAAGTTTGACGTACAAATTTGTGTAAAATGCAGCCGTGATCGGTGTGTATTTGATAAATGTTGCTTGGCGGCGTAACGGCAGAGTGTCAGACTTAGTTTCGATCAATAGGTCGTGGGTTTGACTCTCGATTGGGTCGCTGTCAAGTGGTTAGTACTTGGATGACTTGGATGCAGTAAACCATCCAGGTATATAACTAACACCAAGGTCAACTCAGCCTTCCATCCCTCCTGGGTAGATAAACCGAGTATCGGTCTCTCTGGCTGGGTTTAAGACGGGACGCGTTCACCTGTGTCAGGTTGCGGCTAACACTGTGGGATTTCATATTGTGGGTGACGCTCTGCAGCTCTGTGATGGGTTTTTGATAAAGAGTTATACATAGCTCTTAATCTTTTTAACCTTTATTTGAATGTGTGCAACAGCAACGCGGAGGTCTCCACATGTGAGTCGTTCACAACATGACGTTGGTGTGGATGATGCTGATGCTGATGAAGGGTATGATCTAGGTGATAGCAGCTCATCGCCACGTGCTAGTCACAGCAGAACTTACAGAACATCTTCCAGACATCACAGGACACATCACGCCAGCAGTCGCTTGTCTAAGAACAGACGAGATCCATACAGCACTGTTGCCGACAGGGTAACAACTATACACTTCGGCTGTCTTTGTATAAACTCATATATTGAAAGACTGACTAATAAGCCATATTGTTGGCATTGCCGAAACGTCAGCAACTTAACAGTTGGAATGACAGTCTGAAACAGAGTTGTGAGTCAGGTACTTTAACCACTAAGCCAGTTGCACCCGTACTGGCTACCTTGAGTTTATTTTGGAAAAATGACTATATTCAACGATATTCAATACTCTTTCTTTGGACTTCTGCAAGACTGCAAGTGTGCTACCATCTGCTGTTTTTGTTTATACTCAAATTATTTTCTATAATCTAGCTTTTTTTGCCGTCTTATAGTATTGGCTATTGCGTTGGATTGTGTACTGTATTGTGTGATATTCTGTACACTGTAGGTCATGAAAAACGTGGCACTGCACTTTTGCCTATATCTGCGCCAATTATTGACCGATTTTCAAAATTTTTTCGCTGGCACGCTCTGCGGACAATTTGCAGTAATGTGATTTTATTATATATCCCACTACACCGTAAATGTGTTTCTATATTGCCTTGTTCCACCCTGTATATGTGTGTAGAAGTCGCGTAGAGCGGCGGGTGACAGTGGTGACAACGCTGACACCGGTCTGAGTGAGGTTCGACCTCGGTCTCGGCGTCACGCGTTCAACCGTGTCTGGTCGCGACCACCTCGCCTGCAGCCTGACACGAAGCCAGCCCTGGTCCCAGCACTGCGAGGTCCATACGACTCGCCGCCACACAGCAGTGATGACGATGCTGCTGCTGCTGCTGATGGCAATGTTGAGGATGAGGATAACGTGGTCGATGATGATGCGAATGATCGGCGACTGCGTGATGATCTCAACACTAGCATGTCTGCTGACGATGATGACGAACTCGGCTATGATGACGCTGACAGGTTTCAAACCTCGTGCTTCCTAGACACAATGTTCTTAGAAAAAAATGGTTGGAAAACTATACTTATTTATGCCAAATGTTGTTTGCCAAAAAGAATTAAAATTGGCCATTGTTTGATGGAGTTGTTATTCAAAAAATAAAACTGGTGCAGTTTTTTCTGAGACATGGTGTCGACTGTCAGTCTATGATGTGCACAAGTGAATTTGCCAAATTTGATGGTTTACATCCAGCCGTCCCCAGTTGTTTGCTGTTAACCAAATTTTGCATGTCTCCTTGATTTTAAGTTTCGGAAGATTGTCTGAGAAATGGGGGAGCTGTGGAGGCCCTGTTGGGGGGTTTGGAGTGTGGGGTGCAACCATCTCTAGTGACATCTGCCACTTTCCGTCAGTGACTTGAAAGTCGTCTGTTTACAAAATCCTTTTTCTGACTATCTTCTGGACTGGACTCCATGGGGACCCTATCTCTAGTGGACTGTGGACGTAGTGCATAGTTTGTCACTAGGTCTAGTTTGTCACTTACCGCATTGATGATTGATTCATTGGTTGCTTTGATCTCTGTGTGTGTGTGTGGTCTGTAGCGAGTACTATGCTAGTGTGTCACGCAGACGCCGTCGTGTGAGTGAAGTGCCCAGTCTGATGGACATGCACGGACAGGACTCGGACAACGATATACCATCACAACGTGAGGTATTGCTAAACAGAACCGTTGATTACGTGCATAGAAATGGTATCAAACTTTGCTATATTTGCATTCTGATGGCATATTCTATGGAATTAAGCTAATTGATTGAGGTCCTCTGGATGCTGCAGGCAGATGACACTGAAAGTGAAAGGTGACAGATAATGAAGATGGGATAAAAAGTTGTTGTTTTATAAGGCAAAAGCCAAGAGCCCTCTAAAGTTGAATTAGAATCAGTCAGTGTCAAGGTCCTTACCTTACCTTACCTCCTGGGTGAACAGGTTGCTATACCTGCCCAGCGCTGAGGCCATATCAGTTTGGCCCAATGCGCTTTCCCATATGTAACCATAAGGTTACAGGTAATGGCTAAAATGCCATGGACGGCTGTAATACCGCAAATAAACGGCTGTGAAGTTGTGAAGCCGAAACCAGCAGAAAAGCACTGGTAACTTGTAGCACATCTGCTTTCACAGGTTGGTCAGCTGTTAGTTGGCTTCTACCCTCCAGATTTTAGAAATCTTTTGGGTCATTGGTGCACGACGCTCTACCACCGCGACAAGGTGGCTGACCATGGTGGGGATAGTGTCAAGGTCAAGAATGGTAACTTTTCTGATGCTACAGCATCGTGGCACTTTACTGCATATTGTAGCAGAATTAGTGACTTGTTGAATAGAAGTAGCAGCAGCAATGGTGTGTATGGTTGTGTTTCAAAGGCTGGCGGCCGATATCGTCGTGATCATCGTAATCGTCTTCGTCAGTCCATTAGTCATCGCATGCTTTTGCAGCCTCGCAAGCGTAAGCTTGTTGACACACCTATGGATGAGAGACCTCAATGCAAGTTCTTCAAGGAGGGAAAATGCGCCAAGGTCAGTACTCCTGTCTCCAGGAATTTGTTTGTGCCAACATTTGTTCAGTCTGGGTTTCTGTACCTGTGCTTTAGTGTGTTAGTGCAGCCTGGGCCCATTTAGCCCACACCAACTCTTCCAGAAACCAATAAAATAGGTCGAATGAAATTGGTGTAACATTCATGCAAACTCGAGTAGGCAGTATAAATTTCTGTAATGAAATTAGCAGTTGCAGCAAAACTATTAACTGCTACTTTCACAATATGGCAAATGACTTTGGAACGGCGTTCCAGTTGTCAAGAAAAAGAAAGGCAATGGCATTGTGGTACGTTCCAGCGATCCATGGTGTTGTTTTTCACTGTTGATGTGTGACACACAGGGTCAAGAGTGTCCGTTCAACCACGACTTTGAACCTCCTCGCAAGAAGGAACTTTGTCGTTACTATGAGACCGGCATCTGCAGCAAGCAGGGCACCTGCCTCTACTATCATGATATCCTTTCATTTGCCTCGCATATTCAGATAGCCTGAAAACTAGAAAGATTTTGTGTATTGATCTCATTTGCAGTAAAGTACTATAAGTTGACTGGGTATTGTGTATTATCGCTGGTGATTCATTTGCGAATGTGTATTGTTAGATTGATGAGATTATTCAGCCATATTTTATAAAAATGTGATTGTTGATTGGTTGATTATTGTAGCTGATTCATGCATGCTGTTGAAGAAATAGTCATTGACTAACGTACATAACATAGGTGATAATTTATGTGGCTATAGCTTTGCTCATATGGTCAGCTATTGTAGCTACAGCTCAGCTTCTCAGAATTTGTAAATATGGCACAGTGTGTAATTAGAGACTTTGTGCTTAGTATTAATCTGTGGAGCGAGTTTGTTTGTGTTAATTTACGGAGTGCATTTGTTCTTGACTCTGTGCTCACATGACTGGCCGTGTCGGAATTTTCACATTCACGGCGAATGCGAGGACGGCGAGAATTGTAAGTTTTCTCACGAGGAACTGACGTACGAGACACGACCTCTCCTTGATCCGGTTAATTCTAAGTGCTTGTTACTGTACTCTGTAAAATGCTCGATTAATTTTTGCTGCTTTCCTGTTGTTTTCCAGTCTGTTTAATAACTGAGGAACTATATCGGCTTAGTGTCTGTTGTGCAAAGTCTGAAAGATGTTTCGCTTTTCTGCGCCTCTTTGCTTGGGAGTTATCCCATTAGGAGCTTATATGGGACAGAAAGACAGATGGGTGAAACATGTACTGCAGCTTATTGGGAAGGGCGTAGAGTAAGGCTACCACATGCTTAAAAACTGGTATGTGGTTCTGTATAAATGAAATAAACTCAAGTTGATGACACACTGACCATTATATGGCACCAGTTTCTGGCACTGGAAACAGGCGCCAGTCATCTGGTGCCAGAAACTATGACACACTTTGCCAGCAAATGATACTGGCAGAAAAAAAACAGCCAACTTGTCAATTATGCAATTTATGCTTTTGTTCAAGATTCTATCATAATTGGTCTTTAGTGACACATTGTACAAAAATTAATTTTTTCTTACTGTTCTAGTGTTGAAAAATGCTTTTATCACTCTACTTCATCTTGCATCGTTGTTTACAAACAAGCAGTGCTATCGTCCACTTGGACTGACCAATCATAATTCAGCTTTTCAGCCGGTTTCCGGCACGAAATTGAACATGTTCAGTCCGGCGCCGGTTTCCAGCACCAGAAAAATCTGGCACCAGAAAAGTATGACCAACTGACCAGTTTCTGGTACCAGTTGATTGGTTCCAGAAACAGACGCCAGAAACTGGTCAGTGTGTCATTACTATTAAACTAGCAGTTGAAATATAGGAACGAGATGAAGCTAGAAATTATCTGATGAAGCAGCTGTATAATACGTATGTGTACGTGTTGTCAGTCGTCATCTGGTGAAGAGCGTAATGAACATCAAAGTCCTTCAAGAAAGACTTCAAGTGATGGTTGGCTATTTTCATGTCATGTATTCTATCCTGTCTGTGCTGTTGTATTTCTGGACGACTTTTTGCTTTAATTGCCATTGATAACTAAGCAGGTGAGTGAATGAGTAATTTACCTGTGGCGTCTTAACTGCAAATGACATTGAATGTGCTCGGTGTGCTAGTGGAAAATGAAGAAATGGAGAATGCAATTCTATCCAGCTTGTCTCAGAACATGGTGTACCTTCACTGTTTCTTCATAATGTAATTGTGTTCAATGTGTTCACAGCCGGTGAATCAAGTTCGAAGTCATCAAAGAAGAAAATCCCGTCGCTGCTTGATATTCCTGTTTACTCGCCGGGAACAGCCCCAAATACTTTGCCTCCCGGAGCAGTTCTGCCCACTTCACCAAGGTAATGTGATGCATTATGGGATATTTTGGAACAACATACTTTCAGTATGGCAGACTTGAAACGTAGAGAGATATGTGCATACGAGGTGTTTAGTATTCGGTGTTTCAGTCAAGTCACTCAAGCACGTTTATTGTTGTTGAGGGTGAATTTTTTGCTAGCTGACCATCTCCAAAGACATATGTTTTCAGTTATTACACAGATAGCTGTTTTGAGGCTACAGGCCCGAAACTGTGTAACACCCTTTTAGTCCATAAGAGACAAACCAACAAACCCAAAATTTACTTTGAACAGTTTCTGTGGCTGCTAGAGACATCGGGTTTTCAGAACATCATGCATTGTGACTAGTTGTTTAGTAGTGCCTTCAGAGTTTTCTTCATCACTTACTTCCTTACTTTCTTACTTAAATACATATACCTTTATTTGCAACACGTGGAGAATACAGAAGAATACAAGTAAAATAAAGAAAAGAGGAATGCAGCTCATTAGCAGTTCATGTTTGAGATTTGCAATTGGAATTTACAATGAATTTGACCTGGTCGTGGTATAATGACAGCACATCGAAGTGGCTCAGTACCCAGTGGTAGCGTATTGGACTAGTGATTGAGAGGTCAATGGTTTCACTCCCACCTGGTGCAATAGAAGGTAACAACGCTGGGCAAGTTGCTCACACACGTGAGCTTTTGATCACCAAGCAGTATAATTTGGTACTGGTCAAAGGGCGGTGGTGCTTTGTGGCTGGGAATGTAACCGTAGGTCTGGCTTCGCACTAGCCATGTGTCACGCAGTCAGTGATCTATCCAACTATAGGCTCAACGGCTAACTTTTGGGAAATGAGCACCCCGCCTAAGCCTTTTTTCTGTTACATCAAGGTCTGTCTGTCTGGTCGGTGTGCAGGCATAAGGCAGTTGCGGAAGAGAGAGACAGCCGTCGTCCTGGGTTGCTAGGCGATGGCCCATCTGCAGCTCCCAGCAAACATCGTCAGCACTTTGACTATGATAATGAGGATGGTTATGATGATGACTGTTACTATGAGGAGGGCACTGAGGAGGTTTATGATGATGACAATGGTGATGTTCCTGCTAATGGTAACTACACTGATGCGGATACCACTGCACAGCCGACTAAGGATACCGGTCAGAATTCAGCTGTGTTACATTTTATTTGTTTCATTTGTGAATGTTTTTGCTGGATTTTTACACGCAACAGCAGGTACTGCTGTAGCGCCTCTTAGCCATCGCAATTCTGTCCGTCTGTCTGTCACACGGGTGGATCAGTCAAAAACGTTGCAAGCTACGATCACCAAATCTTTGCCATCGTCTGCGTGGAAGACTTAAGTTTTAGGGTCAGTAAAGCTTTTCTATAAATTTGAAGGGGATCACCTCGAACGAGGGCGCTAAATGAGAGGGGGTGGGCAAAATTTGCGATTTTTAGCCAATAAGTAAGTTGCTGTATCTCAATATCGGTGCGAGATAGGACCTAGATTACTATTAAACTCACTCGCGCAATTTCTGTAGATTTAAATTAGACATTTAACCTCGCATATATAATATGTCGATTTGAGCTTCATAAATATATGAAATTAATGC
>Ga0209367_1013020_pt1 | contig 10778 bp, 7 predicted proteins | sample WorMetLIZISLAND2_FD_187412 | JGI IMG/M metagenome (GOLD analysis project Ga0209367, IMG submission 187412) | Marine gutless worms symbiont microbial communities from Max Planck institute for Marine Microbiology, Germany - Olavius geniculatus... ... | reverse complement strand
CGATTAAAATGACGTCATGAATGACGCAACGCATTTTACGTAGATAAAACTACATGACCGTAGATATAAATCGGCTAGAAATGCGCTCAAGTTCGAAATTTTACTTATTTTATTTGCGGTGCACTTCACGACTTTCTGGCATCGTTATCGCATTATGACACACTTTTGGCCACCCGCTGTAAACTGTGAAACTTGAGTCCGATATCGTCGCTATTTGCACAATACACAAGTATACGTTGATGCGTTGATGTGAGTTTTATAAAGGACAAAATGTTGTAATTTTCTGGCTGTTTTAAAGTTCGTAAAAATGCGTAAATTTTAAAATTCGTTGGCCGTTTTAAAATGCATAAAAATTCGCGAATTTTACGATTTTTTTTTAAATTCGTAAAATGCGCATTCTTGGTCTATGCATGCGACTTGGCCTTTAAAAGCCTGTACGAACTACGAAGCGACGGGCGGAACAGAACTGAAGTTAACTTTCATTTTTAGTTCCGCAACAACTACAGACTTTGTCATATAAACTTCGTGTTTAGCATAAAGTTAGAATAATACGGCTTATAATGTTCTAATTTTTCGATATCATTTGTCAATAGGCTTAATTTTCTGCGTTTTAATTGCAGTTTGTTTCAACACTTCGAACTGTACAAGACGTTCTACCACCAGGACATGCATATTCGCGTTATAACCGACGACGTAAGACCTATTACAACGTGTTGTGTTACTAACATAGGCCTAACGTCAGTTTCAAATCGTCTTTTTCGCTTGAATAAGCTTAGGCCTACTTCAAAATTTTTATAGGCCTACCTCCGGTTCACAAAAAAGACTGGACGTGCCTGACTATTGTCATTCAGCCTAACTTTGGACAACCTTCCAGCGTTGTGTGTGAAACGACATAATATTATGACAATCTTTTATTCACCAACATTGGTAGCACAACAAAAAAAAGAAAAACAGATGAAAATTAGGAACTAGATAAATAATAGTAATTAATAACGATTAGATACAATACATAAATAATAATAATTAATAATAATTAGTAGAAGGAATTGTCCGGGCAAGTACACACAAATCAGACAATTGAACATTACAAATTAACGTTAAGCTTGCGTGATAATTTCTCTGTGCGCTTACAGAGAAGCTCACTCGGTAACTCAAAGCTAAAATATTGCCTGCATTCATCAACTATAGACAAATTATTAGTACACAAAAGTTTCATTAACAGTCTATACACACAAAAGTCCAATGATTGTATGTCTGCTTTGTTTAGATGACAAGCCTCTAGACCATAAAGTAATATCGGTATACATTTGGCATTAACCAAATGCAACACTACTTCAACAGAGGCCGTGCTTAAGACTTTGCCAAAAATTGCATTTACCGCACGATAAAACGAGCGTTTAGAATAGGCTAAAGAGCACTTGAAACGTCGTATTTGTTCTGATTACTGTTGCCAGAACCCAATCGAATAACTAACTGGGATTATAATTGCGCAGAGTCCAAACTGCTTTTACTTCAATTTGTTGTCAGCTCGTTGTTAAGTTCATAACAATTCGAAGTATAGTGCATGGAGTTTGGGTTTTAGCTGTGAAATATATTATCCTGCTGACTGCTGAATGCAGTGCTGAATTCAGTCAGTCACTCGTGACTGCTGTTGCTGTTTGCAGTGTCTAGCCTGTCGACGGTCGCAGAGAACGTTGACATCTATGACGTCAGCATTTCGTACGGTAAGCTACGTATAATGGCTCCAATTTGCCGCTCGTGATCGTCGCTATAATGAACTCATTCTGTTTTCTGCATTTTCCTTTTTTCGTCGTCGTCGTCGTCGTCGTTGTGGCTGCAGTCTGACAGAGCGCATCAGTTCGCTTGGCTCGGTTCGTTCGGTCGTCCACTTTGTCCATTATTGATGCGGGCAGTTAGCGCGCACGTGACGTCGGAAGTGGCGAGCGTCAGCATGCGCGTGACGTCATAACAGTCAGCGTCACAGCGCCACCCAGCGACTAGATGGACACACTGCCGAATAACGCACGGGCACTGACTACGACGTGGGGGCCGTGCCGGGCAGTATCCATTAGCTTCAATAGTCCGGCAAACGGACGCTGTCGATGTCAACTGTAGCTCGAGCCTCGTGGTCGTGTTTTTACACAGCGGTTCACAGGTGGCGCCACGCGCGTGCCCAGTATATCAAACGCGCATTTTGCCTTCGCTCGCTCGTCGCTAAGCCGCGTGACCAACTTCGCGTTCTTTGACAAACAGATTTCTTCTTACTCACAGTAGATGTATGCAGAATATTCGTACAATTATTAAAATCTCTGAGAGGTTTTACGTAATTTAAATTAAAAACGGTATTTTTGCTTGAAAAAGTAAATTAAAATGTCTAAAATTAGCCCGTATATGAAAAACGAAACAGGAAGGTCTTTTGACGCTGGTTGAAGAGTGAAGACTAATGGTGTAGAAGAGACTGTCTTGTTTCATCCGTCAACGCACAATTGCACATCATTTTGATATTACCGAAAATCAAATATGTATAGTATTTTTCGGTTACACATGCGCTAGTTTTGCAACTGAAATATACAGTGTGAGTCAGAAAATTCCCCCCCCCCGTCTGCCCTCCTAACATGTTTTAAAATTTATTTTCTAATGGCTAAGAAAATTTAAAAATGATGTTTTACGCATATCCAGCATTCAAATTTACGTCAAACTACATAGTTTTATTCAGTTATCTCCAAATTTGACAAAGTTGTGCCATATATACCAGATAATTTTTTTGCAAAGGATTTATGGCCACCAAATTCAATAGACTTTAATACTTTTTGACAGTGAAAATGCCTATTAAATACCGCTTTTAAAATGTTTGGGTTTTAAAAAGTAAAATTTAGAACACGCAAAGCGGGGAAAGGGGTAAAAATTTGTGACTCACACTGTAGTTCTTAGTGTTGTTGGCTGTGTTCTAGATAACATTAGCAGATCTGACTGCATGGCTGAATGATGTGTGTGTGTGTGTGTGGTTAGGGTCGTCAGTGTTGATTGTGATGTTGACGGCGTTGACGATCGGTCTACTCGTCTTAACCGCCGGTCTTGTCGTCTTCACCAGGTATATATGTGTGTGACATTTGTCATTTTTTTTGCATTTTAGTCAAACGAATTAAGTCAATCATAGTGCAATGTTTGTAACGTCATACGAAAAGTTTTGAGTCTGCGTTTCGTCTACACGAATACACGCAGAACGCGCTCGATCGGTGTTCTGCAAATGGGACAGCCATTGGGCATGTCTGTTACAGCTTTAGCAATAACTGGAAAAGAAACGAGAATGACCACGGAGGCAAGAGCTATACTCTAGAGCGTGGTGCGATGAGACAGACCTCACACATATCACGCTCTGGAGTGGCTGTTGTAGCAGCTATGGTGACGATGGCAGAGGCAGCAGCAGTGCCTGATAAATTCAGCGCCCCCGTGACCGCTTTTTGCAGCTTTTATATGTCGAACCAGCCTGTTTAACCCACAGATTCTTTTACCAGTCATGTGGACTTTTAGACGTTTAGTGCATTTACAATGCTAGCTGTTTACCGGTAATTACTTTTGTATTACGTATTTTAGAAACAGTAATATGTGATTACAGGTCGCGCAACATTACCCGAATTTATGAAGTTACTTTGTTTTAAATGGTTAAGTTTCTACGTGCACTCTGTGTCTTTTATAAAAGACCAATATTGCCATCAGACGCAAAGAAAATAAGATACAGTTTACAGTTCTGTTTTGCAGCAGCAGTAGCCTACCGGTAGCATTCGTATTACTTTTAAAAAGTAAAATTTGAATAAAAAATAAAATAAAAAAAATGACAAGACGAGTTACTGTTGTGTGTGTGAGAGAGATTTCCCAAACATATTAACGTATCCAATTCTACTCAGTTTTTCTTTCAATTTGAACGACAAACATGACCGAACAACATATTCATCGCGAACTTTACTAAACAACTGCATACAAGCCACGGACCCACATACAACATTCGGTTCCAACTATTTTCGATTCAACTGTAAGTAACACATCTGCCATGCAAGCATAACTGACTGCGTATTATTATATCTTGTCACAGGCGAAAGTCAGAAGGCAAACACGGACGACGCAAGAAACACGGAGGAAGCCGAGCGACGGCGCGACGACTGCGTGACTACGAGAAGACTTACGTCACATCCGGTGACGTCACATCCGGTGAAGCTGGAATGACGAGTAGTGGCGGTGGTATGTCGGGTTCGTGTCGACTTCTGTGCGACTCACATCGGCACTCGACCTATGATCAACCTGCGACGAGCACGCTGCCAGTGCAGGCGCAGCTCGGTCTGTCGTCAATGTTCATCGATCCTGATCCTTTGTGTCCATCGCACGGTCACCTGTGTCGCACGCACGAGCGCCCACGCTATGGACACGGCCGACATCGTCCGTCAACGCACAGTCTGCTGCTCGACCATTGGGACAATGCGGACCCGACCAAGGCGGAGGCGCCGCCGTGCCCCGGCTGCGACAGACCGTTTCACGCCGCCGATGTGTGTCACTGTGACTGCACACGGCCGGACGTCGCTGCCGACGTCGACCGACCGCCGACGTTGTCATCGTCCCTGGCTCTGGATGCCGGGAGTAGCCTCAGGTTACCGACACCACCCCCGCCGCCACAAACCGACGACTTGAAGCTACAGAAGACAAGGAGAAAGTCAGCTGGAACGCTGAACACTTCGACACGAAAACAGTCTGCGACAACTACGGCGGCAACAAGCGGTGACGTCGTTAACTCGTCAACGACAACAACGGGACGTGGTCGTAGCTGTGAGGTGCAGCCTTTGCTACAGGTCAGCGCGGCAGCAGCTTCGTGCGATGACGACGACGATGACGTAGTCGTTGATGACGTCGGTCAGCCGCTGACGTCACCGCTGAAAGTCATCAGCAGCGCCCTCTGCCGTAATGTCGAGCAACGAATTGACCACCACCAGGGCGGCAGCGGTGCTGGCGGCGATGCAACCCGCACGGTGACGTAATGATTCTAGGCTGATTGATTGATTGTCGTTATATAGGCCTACACGTATTAATTATCGTTCGTTTGATATGGCGTGCGGTGCCGTTTTGTCGTCAAAGATGTGATGTGGTTTTGCTTCAATGACCTTAGCCTATAACGTTTAAATTATGATTGTTTGCTTTATCTGTTTATGACGTACGTATTAATTCTAGAAATCAACATGCACAATGCATCACCGGCAACATGTGTAACAACACGGTTTTACGGCCATTCTAAATCTAATCCTACGTGCCGCATTACATGTCTTGCCCGTGTGTCTGTCTGTCCATGTGTCCATCTATCTCATGCATATAGGCTCATAATTCAAAGACAAAAGCACACAAAAAAACTAAAACAAAAATGTGAAAGTTTTCTCGCCTGGCCAAAATCACTGCACCTCAAAAACCTAATAAAAATTATGCATATCTCGCGTAATCACAGCTTAAGCGGAGACCTAATTTGCTGTCACCGCCTGAGAACGTTTGACAGCTAAGCGGGTGGCTGTATATTCTGTGTTTTTATTATTAAATACATCTCAATGTGAACGATATAAATCAAGATGCGTTTAGTTTGAATTTAAAGTGTAGCATATTAAATTGCACAAATCATTGGCAGAAAAAAGGTATTGTACAGTCTTCTGGAGGAAAACACACCAAAAATAGTCAATACGTAATTAACGCTTTAAGTTGAGCAAACTGAATATGGCAGTGCAGCCGATAGTCGTTTGCAGAACACTCCTGAGTTCCACGGTGTCGGCAGTGGAAGTAAGCTTTGTCGTAGTCTACAACACTGGCATTTATTTTGCTTTTCTGTTGGTCACATTTAGCATCATTTTATCATTTGTCTGTTTGCTGTGAGGCGCTTCATTTACTTTACAGTTCTTATTCATCGTCGTCGCGCGCGTTTCTTTTTACATGATAACTATACGGAGTACGAATAAACATACGTATTTAACATGACTAGTTATTGCTTCATTTTTATATAAATTATCTGTCACTGTTTCCTAGATGTGGCCAGTTTTCCGTTGGAAAATGCACATTATTTCTACCCCCGTCCATTCAACTCCCAGTTTAAAATGTTCCCTTTGGAGTAGATGGCTGAAATTTTGCATGTCCGAGTTTAACATCTGTGGCTAAATTTTTTGTGTACATTTTTTTCCGTTAGTCAGGGTACGTCCGTTACAGACGGACAGACGGACGGGCGGACGACAACCATGCCAATAGCTGCCGTTTCAACTGTAGGCCAGCTGTGAGTCATGGTTTAAAAGTCGTATATCAAATGTCGTCGAGTTAACGGAATATATTTTGTGTTCTAAGAAAAGTAAAATTATTAACTTTATCTTATAGTTGTTACAAGTCCATGATTTATGAAGTTTTAGATTTACATGTGACTGTTTAACAGATTGCATCACCATCATTCACCCATAATCCTACAATAGCATATCGCCAGACTGTGGTGTTGCCAAATCCTCAATATCGCAGTCTTATTTGCTTCATAAAGCTGAAGGTAGTCATGCTTTCGGCATGGTTTGTAGGGCCTAAGCCTAATGTTCGTCGGCTTATGGATCTGTCTGTTAATGAGACAATGTGAATGATTTAATCGAATTTCCATAAATTTAAAAAAAATGAGCGTAAAAATATTGGTGATTAGAGTTAGGCTAATCGTAATCCGGAATCGCGAGTCGGGAATTTTTACGCTTTAGGACTTATTAAAGTTGCGAAAACTGGCACTATCAGCGACGATTCTTGTGTAGTCACGAGATAGCGTTGCTTCTCTATAGTAAAGCGCCAAATAAAGAGTGCGCTAAGGACAATCTGAAGACTAATGCACTGCACTGCACACTACAGTTAGCCATGCCATGCCATGGCCATGGAAGAATTGTGTATTTTGGAGCAATATTTGGTAGCCTGCCGAACAGTGAAAGTATTTAATTGGAGACGGAAATGTGGACAGCAGAGTTCACATAAGCTACTGTAGCAAGACGGAGGCTGTGGCACGGGACAAACCTGGATGGAGAGAAATTTCTGTGGCCGGGAGCGACAGGTAGCCGCAAGTCTGTTAGATTACTGGAACTAGCAAAACAATTCCCAGCTGTCGCTATAAGGAAGACGCGCTACAGCCTATACAGTTTTTGTCGCAATACTGACCTTCAAGATTATCCAAGGTCAATTATTTTCATTTCATACAACTTCCTATTAGTGATCAATAGTAACTTAACTTTGGCCGTATCTCGCACTATTTCCGAGATATGGCCATTTTCCGTTAAACGCACATTTTTCCATCCCCTCCATTTAACCCAAAATTTTAAAATATTTTTCCTGCACTTGCATCGGCCATATTTTGTATGCAAAGAGCCTCGACGCGTGACTAATTATTCGTACGAAAAGTTTTTTCCTACGACTCCAGGCTTAGCCACAATACATCCGTGACGGACAGCCGAGGCCGTACAGCATACAGCTGCAGCGCGTCAAAAACGTAAGTAATAACAGTAGGCCTAGCGTTTGTTCATTGCTGTAGACTATAGGCCTAGCTTAGTATATGATTAAAATAGTTAGTATACACTACTTTTAAGAAACATACTAAACAATCAGTATCGACCGTATGTAAGAATGCATGGATTGTTAGTAAGCTAACTGTTCCAAAGTTCTAAATGTAACAAATTCCGGTGTGCAATTTACTTTCTATTTAACCTGCCATATTCCTCACGCGAAACCATTTCTTTTCCTGCACGGAAACGGAACCGACAGCAGCTGAAACAACACACAGTAGGGAGCTCTGGCTCAAAACGTCACTTGTCTTGAAAGACTATTAGCATGATATAGGCCTACAAGTATCCTCGGCATTGAGCTGCGGCTGTCAACTGCGATACGGGTCGTTGGCGCAGTCGTCTTTGATTCTGCCGAACTCATTTCAACAGATACCGCACACCGAATCCCGGAAAAAAAGCCACCAGGTTGATTTTTAGCCGACCGTATTTTAGTAACAATCGAGCTATTGTCACCCGTCCGCCTGTCCGCCTGTAACGGATGTATACCCTGACTAACGGAAAACTTTTTACACAAAAATTTTAGCCATAGATGTTAAACTCGGACATGCAAAATTTTAGCCATCTACAGGGTGCGGCAGAAAAAAGTGGACCCCTAAATGTTTTCGCCGTTTTCTCAGCAACCGTTTGGGATTTTAATATGAAATTTTACATCTTTATTTAGTGAAACATTCTACATTTAACTACCAAGTAAAATATGATTTTGTTGAAAAATGACGAAGTTAGCGACTTTTTAACATGACCGCCTACCGATTTTTCGGCGTTCAAAAATGTTCATGCTAAAATGCTATTTAATTTTCAAAAACTGGTTACACGTTACTGCCGATGACGTCACAGTGACGTTTTGATAAACAGCAATTTATATTGTTTATCAATTATCACTAAGTTATCGTTCCTTTAAAGCAATCGCCGGGCTGCCCACCGGATTCATCTTCTACGGCGCGCCGGGCGCGTCAGCACACACAGCTCGCAACGCCTCACAGCGCAGAGAACTGGCTGCGGGCTAGCTGTCCAGATATCATCACAAAAGACCAATGGCCTCAAATTCGTCGAATATAAACCCAATGGACTATCACTTATGGGGCGCAATGTTGGAGGCTTACTGCAAGCTTAAAACAAAGCTGAAAACAAGCGCCAAACTCAAAGAAGCGCTTCAGGTTATCTGGGATAACCTGCCACACGGACCGCTTGACAAGGCTGTAAAAGATTTCTCAAATAGGGCGACTGGAGGCTGGTGTTGTTGCTTGGAGCTGGTGGTGAACACTTCGAACATTCACAGTGACAATGGAATTCTGGCATTTGATCATGATTATTTAGCTGTGTTGTTTCAACGATGTTATTAAATTGGTGTTGTAACCGGAACATTTTTGAATGCTGAAAAATCGGTAAACGGTCATGTTAAAAGTCTATAACTTTGTCGTTTTTCAACAGAATCAAATTTTACTTGGCAGTTAGATGTAGAAGGTTTTAATAAATAAAGCTGTATAATTTCTTATTAAAATCCCAAACGGTTGCTGAGAAAACGGCGAAAAAATTTAGGGGTCCACTTTTTTCTGCCGCACCCTGTACTCTAAAGGAAACATTTTCAAACTGGGAGTTGAATGGACAGGAGGCGGGGTAGAAAAAATGTGCGTTTTTCAACGGAAAACGGCCAAGGTTACTATATTAATCATTAATCATTGTCTGTGTCTGTTTCATTCTACACTGCTTTTGTGTGAATAAAGATTATCATTAATAGGACTGAGTGAGTGAGTAGGGTTTAACGTCCCACCCGACACAGTATAGGTCATTTTGGGAACGGCCTTTGCAGGCAAAATTGCACATACTCATAATAACGGAACAAAAAGTTTTTAACTTTTACAGAAAGTTTAACCTTTATAAAACACAAAACACAAAAAAACGACGGAGACCTAAATAATTAATAGAAAGTGGCATACGCTCTGTCAGATTAAATAAATATCATTGGCCTTGGGTGACCTTCAAGGGTCATAATGCACTGTAGTGTGCCAATCGTGCGGTATTGTGGCTAAACGGTAAGTCGTAGAGAGTCGGCGATTGTACCATCGGATACGGCGCTGAGACTTTCTATAGGCTGTCAGTAGTAACCATCTCTATATTTCGAGCGGTTTGGCCGCAATTTTGAATGGAATGTTTTAAGTTATAAGTGGCCGTATCTCGGAAACGGTCAGAGATATGACTATGGTGACCATTAATCACTAATAGAAAGTGGCATACGCCCTGTCAGATAAAATAAAAATCATTGATTTTGGAAGACCTTAAAGGCCGTTACGCGCTATTGTGGCTAAACGGTGCGAGATAAGGCATAGGTTGCTATTGATAACTAATAGGAAGTCACATATTAACTGTTAAATAACATGAAAATTATTCACCTTCGTTGACCCTGAAGATCAGTACTGCAACAGGAACTGTATATATAGGCTGTAGCGTGTCTTCCCGAGCAAGGCGTTTTTATTGTGAGAAATATTTGCAAAACCTTTGTCCGATATTATCTTTGTTTGTTTACTCTGTAGCTATTCATATCGCCTGAAAAAAATGGTCAAGTTTTTTTGTCTGTTATACTAGCGTTTATTGTAGCTTTCGAGACAGCGTTCCGTTAACATAGCGTGCATGGAGCTGTGTCACCTCTGACAAATCGCTTTCTTTCCGTGACTGGAAGTCGGAGCTGGGCTTCGAACGTATGCGGTACGGTCGGCTTCTTGTTCACTGCGCGTAAGTTAACTCGCCAATTTCCATGACTTTTATGAAACAACATTGTCTCATGCTGTGGCTGAGCCTTTCGCGTGCGACGTTAAGCCAGCGACGATAGCGCAGCATCTTTTGATGACTTGCTCCACTGAGTACAGAAAAATACAGCAAAATGGGCTTAATAAACCAGAGCATGCAACAAAAGCTGTCTATCTACCTCTATCTTTGATTTCAGGCCCATTTCAGTTACTCCAATTCTGTCTCGCCTTGCTGAGAAATTGGTGGTTAGGAGATGGTTGTTCCCTGCCTTAGATTCTACAACTGTTTCCGATCAGTTTGCTTTTAAACCGACTGGCAGCACTACATGTGCCTTGACCTTCTTCATGCACCATGTCACTAGACTCCTTGAGGAAAACTCCTATGTGCGTTGCTTAATGATTGATTTTAGTAAAGCTTTTGACGTTGTTCGTCATGATGTGTTGGGTG